>Ga0307513_10001527_pt1 | contig 33199 bp, 32 predicted proteins | sample 15_EM_MG_FD_202174 | JGI IMG/M metagenome (GOLD analysis project Ga0307513, IMG submission 202174) | Populus trichocarpa ectomycorrhiza microbial communities from riparian zone in the Pacific Northwest, United States - 15_EM | ecosystem: Host-associated > Plants > Roots > Unclassified | place... | reverse complement strand
CTTATTCTTCACATCCGGGGAGACATCGTCACCGAAACGCTTGGTTTGAGAGAGATCCTGAAAATTAATGATCAACAGTGGGGTAGGTGTTAAAAAGATCCTTACATAATCGCCGGGTAAGGACTCCGGCTGGGACGTGATGAAAAACCAAGCGACGTATCGTAGGTGAGGAAATAATGAGGGGATTGGTGACGGTGTTAAATAGCCTGTCCCGATAAAACCATGAATATTACTAATTATAGTGGCTTCAACATGCAGAGCGAGGAGTTGTTGGCCGACAAGCCGACCTAGGCTCTGAAGCACGGGAGAGAGACCTTTCGCTTTGCATCTCAGCTGATAGAGTGGACTATTGCTGTGGAGATAGTTAAGGGGGTACGGCGGGCCGCAATACTTTTCTAAACGATTGATCCATATGCCAGCTGCCGACCCAATTGGGTCGATGGTCTTGAAGATGTGCTCCTCCACTTGACGTATCTCTAACTCAACCAAATTCGAGCAGGCAGGGAGTATATTCAAGAGGAAGTGGTTGAATTCAGGGCCGACATGCCGACCGGTGAACTCGAGACGGCGCAGCTGCACCCTCGTGTTGTCGTCAAATATTCTAAGAGAAAGACTATCCTCCGAAGGTAGGATAAGTTTCTCCCACCGTGCAGTGATCTCCATTATTCGTCGGCTTTCCTCGACTGGCTGTTCGGACCAGTTGATGTCCTGCGCATCGAGCACTCTGACGGCAGAGGAGAGCTTGGCATTGACCCGGAGGCATTTGATTAAATCGGCGATGCTCTGTCGCACCACCCGCGACCAGGGACGAATACGGCGGAATAAAAAGGGCAGGACTAGACAGCGGTATTCGGATGAGGTGAAGCCAATGACTTTTAGCTCCTCCTTAGACATATAGCTCAGAACGTGGATAACCATTTCAGTCGGAAGGCGTTCCATAGTGGTGGTGGGGATCAAGTTCCGTCTGTGTTTGCAAACACAACCGCCTTGTCCCGGATGCGGTCGTGTGTTTACGACCACAGTACTCCTCACGAAACAATGTAGCAACATGACTATCGTAGCAAAGGTTAAAGAGAGGACAGGGTTTCAGAGGGCATCCTCATCGCATCTCATCCTCTCCACTACTCGTCTTCCATTCTTGACATCAACTTCACGTCTCTGCATCCCCGCCATGCCCTCTAACCCTCAGCTCGCCTCTTGGATCGTGCGTGAGCTTTCCTTTATTCAATAGCCCGTGCTTTCGCTGGTGCCAATCTACCCCAGAAACTGTAACAAGCCTTGAACATTCTCTCACTCAATCGAAAACCGGGCAGGTCGACCCATTCGTCTGTGTACCAATAGGGCTAGACCTGAATGGGGACTATTGGGGAATTGGTTTTGTGGATTTCCTAGGTTTCGCGTGGAATGAGATTTCTCTATATGATCGAGGGCTTTAAACTGACGTCAGGAACGTGGAATGAGACACCATATGTAAGACATTTACTTTATGTAAGTTCCTATGAGAGTTCTTGGAGTCTGATTTTCGTGCGGAGTTTGAAATCACTTGGACCTCTCCATTACCACACGGAAATATCCACGTCTGTATCCACGGGCCACCGTGAAGATACTCCACGCGATATACTATTCGCGGGACATGAACGGTGACGACAGCTTAGATCCTTTGAATGCGGGGTGCATTCGTGCTAATCTAATCATGGTCAATCGTCGCGGTGCACCCAAAGAGCAACTTCAAGCTACTGGAAACCAAGTCCCAGCTAGAGAGATGTCTGACCCAGAGGATGAAGTCGTGGAAACGAGTGATAACGAGGAGCTCGCATTCGATCACGCTCTGCAACAACCATCCTATTGGCTAGCACCATCATTATATGCACCATATCTTCAAACGGCACATTCAAAGCCTCCTTGTCTCTCTCAGCACGCCATAGGATCCTCATCGGCGCAACCTTCAACAGTACGTTTTGTCTTATATGTATCGGGTTCATTTAGTACATGCCTCAGCTGAACACCAGACTAACCGTATTGCGACCGCTTAGCACACTCATGCGAGTTCTTTGCAGACGGCTGATGTTTCCTCCGCTTTGTTGCCGTCTCGCCCTTCCTCTCCGCATTCTCCAGTACCTGAGACCTCTCCCAACACCTCGAGTACAGGTGTGGACTTATGGGGATATAGTCAACCGCCAGGAGTACTCATATTTGCATCTGTCTCGCGTCCTATGTATTTATGAGAGAACACAGGGTAGTAGTGCATCGGACTCTATGCACGTCCAAATCTTGAATGACACAGAGGAAGAACTGCTTCAATTCCCCCCTTCGCCTTCCTCGGGACCTCAACTCATGATTTCCTCCTCTCAAACCCCACCTCTTCTCCTGGTCAACACTAGCTCCCCTGTATGTTTCTCTCTATTGGTACAATGGTGCAACACTGATCTTATCCACAGGATGCCATGGAAGTTGATGGATCCTCCACAGTCGAGGCTGTCGCGCAAGCATCTCCAAGGCTTCCTTCAATCAACGTACTGCAAAAGACGCGTCATCAATACTCCCTAAACCGTATAAGCACTCCCTCACTACCACCCATTGATCTGACGGGGCCTGATCCTTTACATCTCAATTCTCCGCTCTCACCAACCACTCCTCCAACAGCTTCGATTTTGGGCAAACGAAAGCGCCTATCGCCATTGCCCTCTCGAAACCGCTTTGAATCCTGGCCGCAGGGTTTTCGAGCTGGGCCAAGTGGCCAGTCGAACTCTGTTGGGGAGGGCGATGAGGTCCTCGCAAAGGCAATGCAGGCCACCGAGGATGTTGATGGTGGCCGACGGTACTCCTTCAGAAAGCGAGACGGCGAGTTCCTGCCTTACACGAATTATGTGCGGCAATATGGTCGGGAGGGCAAGAAGTTGTTAGACACCCTCGACAAGGTGGAACGCAAGAAGAAACGAGCAAGGCTCGGTGAAAATGTCGATGATAGTGATGAAGAATACCACCAGGAGACGCAGGAGGAGAGTCAAACGCAACGACCTCCCTCACGCAAGACACGATCTAAATCAAGGGAACCTCGACATCGATCTAAGGAGAGCGAGCAGGGCAGATCAAAGAGCCGCCAATACCATCGTCGTCCGTCAGACTCACCTATGTACCGTCCTCGTGCTTGGGTCCCACCTTCCCCGCCGCACAATCCGACTAAACCGGTGCAAGAGCCCATTAGACGCCCCAATCCACAACACGACCTCTCGGGCAAGCCAAGGAGGTTTATTTTCGATGACGGCTCCCCAGTACGCGGGAGGGTTGCGGGACCACCCAACGTAACAGCCGTTCCATCCCCCAGTCTCAATCGCAGGGATGATACGAGTGATGAGTATGAGCCACTAATACGAGGAAGATCGGACCAGGGTCGAACTCTCACCCAGGTAGATCTCCAGATGGGAGATGTGGATAGTTCTGAACCATACTCCGACTTCAACCAGCCTATGGCTGATAATCATGACGAATCAGGTTCTATCGCACCCCGAAAACCGGCCTTTGCTCGTAACGTTCAACCAGATTCCGACCTTGACGAGACAGAACCCGAGTCGAGTTCCGCCTCAGAGGCAAAGGCTGGAGTTTCACTTGACCCCAAGCGGGAGATGGCCAAATGGTCGAAGGAAGATCATAAACGCTTCGCGATCCTCAAGCGGACTATGCCCACGACGATGTGTTTAAAGCTCATGCGCGAGGCCAGGGAAAAAGAGATGAGGAAGCGAGAGGAAGGGCGGCGCAAGGCCTCGGTGGAGGGCGACGAAGATGAGGATGAGGATGAAGAGAGCCAGGAGGTCCGCCCTGGACATAGCAAAGTTCGCCAGGGAGGGGGTGGGAAGGTTACCATCGTGGGGGATACGGAAAGCGAAAGTGATGATGACCGGCAAGCCGCTGGAAGGGGTTATCCTCCCATTGTCGACAACAACTCAGACGTGGAGTTGCTGGATGATGCTGTCCCTGACGACCTCGATGAAGGTCAATCAGTCGGGCCATCCCATTCTCATGCATCGCGATCCGTTTCAGTTCGTGGAGCAGAGACTACAGTAGAAGACAACAACACCTCTAATGAAGACTCCGAGTCGGAGGTCGAATTCCTTGGAGAGGCTGTAGAGGATAATCGGCTGCATGGGGGCTACCGAGTGGGCTTGTTGAAGCCGAGAAGGATGGTACAGACGAGGATTGATCGAATGCTCAATTCCACTACTGCGAGGAAAGGCGGAGGGCCAGCAAGGAAGCAGAGCAAGAGGAGGGTGTTCGTGGATACTCATATCGACGGTCACTCGCGTAGGGTAGCGAGGCGTGACCTGGGCAGTGGAATCACCCAATCCGGAGGATCAAATAGTCGATGGGGACGGAGCACTAGCTATTCGACGCCTCGTATCACACATGGCGGAGGTGATGATAGCAGGAGTAGAATATACAGGTCTCACCATTCTACTTCGGAAGGCGCCGGCTTAACGATTGAGCTCGACCCTGTTCGGCAGAGCGTTAAGAAACCTGCCCAATCAAATAGCTCACACGGGATGCGACCAACTGAGAAAAGAACTTCATGCTACCAACAAGATCTTCTCCATTGCCTGACCGGACGAGGCTCCGACCAGAATCAAATTCAGGCGGCTCTGCAAGATCCCGAGAGCATCGCCTCGCCGATGAAGAAGCCCCCCACGAAGCAAGCGCGTCGATGGGCAGCACGTTCAGCCAATATTCATGTTGTTGAGGGTAGTAGTTCTCTCACAAGCAAGCCAATTTCGATGCGACCCTATCAGACAATCGAAGAACCTGTCCCACCTGCTCGGAATGACCCGGATTCGAGTATCCATATCGCTCGAAATTCCGCGAAGACCTTTGGCATGCCCCGCCAGCTGAAAGATTTCTCGTTACCTCGGGACTCGTTCATCTCTCAGGGTCGTTTGCTCGACCTGGTGAAGGTGCTCAGTGGTGTCAGGGATCCGCCGCGACCGGACGACTGTTTCATCAGTGGCTTGCACCTTCGCGCGGAGATGAGTCTAGACGACCTACAGCTCAGCTTCCCCACATGCTGTGATCTGCTCTGTGAATATGCCCTTACTGGTCTGGAAGGGCGTCCGGAGATCCTTGGGGACCCCCCTGAGGTCGGTTTGATGGCGCTTCTTTGTGGTTATACATCCTGGGTCGCAAGGCAGGGTGTTGTAGAGGGAGTTAAGGCCTTCTTTGAACATCTCGGCCAACAACTCCGCCAAACTATGGACCGCGTCGAGGACAAGTTGGACTTGCAATCGGTCTATGGGTCAGACTTTAGCGAGGAACTTTGGAAGGTCCATTGGTTCGCCGTGGAATTGACCGCAAGGATGGCATACGGCGGGGCTGCCGCTCGACGAACGACAGGGGGCCAACTGGTGGTCAAGGCGAAGGAAGTGGATGAAGAAATGGAGAGGCTCATGGCGCGTTTGCATGAATTCGGTATCCGAAGGACGGCTTACGCTCTCAAGCATGACCGGGAGAACCCACCATCCAAAGCGACTCGGGCAACGGAGCTGTGGGTCTCACTGATACACATCACACTACTGCTCCCATCTGATCCCAACACTGAGAAGGAAGCCTGTACGACGTTTTGGCGCTGCGTCGAGAGGTCCCTCGAAACTACCGCTCGAGTCTTTCCATCTCCGGTCCACGAGAGCGAGTACGGGTGGTCGACCATCTTTGGCCTCAGTGCTATCTCTCAGATCGATGCACGTGGGCGTGCAGATGGTAACCCTATCCGCCTACAAGCACACTGGCCACTCGTTTGCAAGTGTATGTCCCGGATTCAACTGGCACCCAATCCTGAAGCAGACAAACGCCTCTCTCGACACATACTACACGATCGTGATATCTATGTTGCAATCTTGTTCACCAGGTGTCACGCGCTTGTCGCCAAGTGGGGATGGTCGCTCGTAGATTCGGACATTCTCTTCGCCGTACTTCGCGAGGCTCTACGGCATCGCAACTTTGAGAATCTTGGGCACGAGTCGAACGACTTTCCACAGTTCATCGTCGCCAAAGATCTCGCTCTCCTTGACTCATACAACTCTTTCGACTCCATTCAAACCGTTGCTATCAAGCTCATTGTGGGTCGAGCAAAAGCGTCGTCTCAAGGCATCAAAAGTGCTGTGAAAGGACTGTCCTCGTTCGCCTCGACCAACGCGAGCGCCACCATTTTTACCAAAGAAAAGCCGCCGCTTCGCAAAGAGCTTTCAAGGGTCTTCAATCGTTTCACCATCAGCTTTATGATGCTTCATGTCGATCATAATGCTCAGCGAGCAAGGTCGATCATCCACAATGCAAAGCGCTTCGTCGATTTCAGGAATGCCGATCTCGAGTCGCGTAAAGCATACATCCGTGCGGTTATGGCATTTGGGCTGCTCCTCCGTTATCATGCCTTACCAATGGACGAAGTTGTGAAGTGGATGAATGAGATTGGAGGTGTCATCATAGACGACTACAAGGCCTTTGGGCGGAATACCACTAAGAAGGAGTTGGAGCAAATAACGATACTTTTTGGAATGCTTCTGGGCTGCTCAAGGTCTATAGCAGTTGGCCGAGGGTTTGCCGGGGAGGCTGAGCCGGAGGACGTGAAGTACCCAACTCCGTCGCTCTGCCTGATAGGTACGTTAAGTATAGTTCTAATACACATTTACTTAGTTTGCATCAGACCCTGTCGCCAAAGTATTCAGAACCCACGAACTACTCGACCTGCTTTCTCGAGATATCCTCGCATATCTCGAAGCCTGGCTTGACCAGCGACAGCGATTGATCCCTCCGCCAAGTGTACCTCAATTCAACAACGATATCACCCCCACCCAGGAAGAATCGCAAGAGAGCTACGGATTTGACCCAATCGACTTCAATGACCCACTGCTGAATGCCGCATTACAGGGAGCAACAGAACTAGGAGCACCAACCTCGACCGGGACATACTCCACTGTTGATAAGGACCTGGCTGAGGTGGGTTGCGCCGTCGCGACCTCGGTCTTTCCTGAATTGTCAGCAGAAACTCCTCCAACTTGTCCCAGGCGTTTACCAACTTGTCAGTCGCCTCGCATTCATGGATGGGATGCAAATGGACGAAGATGTACTGGACGCCTGGCTCGACTGTTGGTCGAGACTCGGCGGCCTCATGGTCCGACACGGGTTAAGAGTGCGTCCACAATCACGCCTTGCTGACTCGTGCTAAGGGAACTGCAGGATTGGAGTTACTTCCTCCAGCAAGGGCCGGCTGCTCTAGATCGAATTGGCGACCGCAAATGGCGCCGACGGGCAGCCCCGCGGTTTCTGCTCAGCGTTCTCAAAACAGATCCCAACGCTTACAAGGTTTAGTCAATTGAATGTTATCAATGCTTGCGCTCCACTCACTTCTTTTTAGGACCACGAACGACAATTCTTCCACGTCTGGTTGTCATCACTCGTCGCCACCCGAATTTCGCACGAACACGAGTTAACCTACTGGCTGTTCCACATCGATGGGTTTAGACATCCTCTTCTTCATGCTGTACCCTTCGACAAGTCGTTGAGTGAGGATGAATATGGACGAGATGAGTTCCTTGTAAATAGACTCGGTATCATCGACGGTGAGCGGTCATATGGAAAAGCTGATTAACTTTATCTGAACCTCACGTCACAGCGGTCGTCAAGAACCTTGCTAATCGTCTAGAAATTCAAAAGGAAGGGCATTGCTCCGCCGAAACCGTCAATGAAAATGCGGGGGGCTTGAGGGCAATCGAAGAGATGTTACAGAGCATGAGAGACCATTATGCGGTTCGTCACGACTTGAACCAAGTCGAATATATTCTAACTCAACGTAGGACCTACTCCCCGGCTTCTTCAAAGACGAATACGGCAGTTTGTGCGGTATGGTCCTTGCAGCCATCGAGGCCAACGGAACTTTGGCAGAAACCCAGAGGGTCGCGAGTTCACTGTCATGGTTCAAGTCACGGCATGAAATAAGGCTGACTCAAGGCGGCATCGCCTCGGGAGAACAAGGTACTTGAGAATACGTATAGTTTGTTCGCTCCTTCTCCCCCTATTTTCGACATATATTTGTATAACTGAGAATATCTCACAAATCCAGGCGGACATAGAAATCGCCCATTTGCCAGTGTGTCATGACCCAATGCTGGGACACTCACGCAAGGAAGGCTAATTTGCTGCCACAACTGCTCAAACTTTGGGTTTGTGTCAGGGTTGGAGTTGAGCTATAGACCAAGGGCTTGTCTGAAGGACATATCCCAATGCAAGGGAGCAAAGTCCCAGGATGGATGAAGATCGGGTAAGGTATTGGGTAAGGTCAACGTCAAGGGCGTACATCACCAAAAGATTATAGTCACAGGCAAGGCATAAGTGTACTATATGTTGGCGAGACAGTTGACAATGAAAGGGGTAAACTTACGATTGAAGACCCCGAGATCACTTGTGATAAGGAGTACATTTGTGAATACCAAGTGGAAGTAGAGAGTCAGAGAACGACGATGGCCAAACTCCATTCTCATGCCTGAGTAAGGGCAGTTGTAACTGGGCAATGTAAACTAATCGAGGGGAATGCCGACAGACGGATGGGAATGCGAGTCTAAGAGAGCTAGCGATCGGCGGCAAAGTAAATTAGGAGAGGCCAAAAATGGTCGTATTCATGAGCGAATCGGAGGGCATGCTTGAACGACATTCTCAAGGCGCATGGGCGCACGGAGAAAGAAGCTAGTGATGGTTTCACCGCGGGAGAATTCTGAGCTACTCCCGTGCAACCACTGTTGTCGAAGGGTCTGGTTCCTCAAGAGAAACCTTTGGGCTTATCCGTTGAACATGCATCCACGCTGTTGGATCCCTTCCTTTCCAGGTCTGTGAGAGGTGAAGTACGGCGCAACGAGACTGGCAAATAACGTTATTGGGTGGTAGAGAGGATCTTCTCAGTTGCGGCCTGACTAGCCATCTCGTAAGGCGGGGTCCGTAGATATTGTGCCACTGACTGGTGAAGGCGTTGGCGTCTTGTAGCATGATAGCAGGTGGACTTGTTGCATCAGAGGTCGTGAATTCCCGATATCGTGAGTACGAGTCATAGGTTAGAAAAGGACTTCACATCAGCGATACTACGTTCCTAGCTGCAAAAATGCTGGTCCGACTAGGCATAAGCTACAGATGCATATTTCGTTACCATTGAAGCACCCTTCAGCCTAAAGTGGAATACCCGTTCCGTTGCCGCACGAGTGCTTGTGCATGTGTGCCTTCCCAAAGCGGTAGGATCCTGCAGGCGTAGCCAGGGAGGCAAGCTCGTGTGGGACGAATTGTTTGAAAGAAGAAATCCCAGGATGTTCTGAGCTGCGTGCAGCGCGCCAGGGGCAGGGTTTACTGAAGAGGCTGTCCAGTGGTCAACAAAGAGTGTACACAGCCAAGGCCTGGTTGGACCCCACCGTGTCGGCTATTGTGCCACAGAAGTCAATCGAAAGCAGCTGAGCATATTCGCTGCGAGCGCCGGATCATTACAGCGCTCAGTTTACGCAAAACTGGTGATTCGCCTTTTCGACTTGGTCCACATCCAGCTCCAGCCGTCTCCACATTATTCAGCCATAATATTTCTCACACATATCCGCTGTGAGAACGATTACTTGGGGTATATTCCAATAGAGACAGCCGCTGACGGTGCTTGCATCGGCCATAGATGAGAGGCTTTCTGGGTCGCACCGCCGGCAAGCCGGGCACAAAGTCACCTGGAATAGAAGGAAATTACATGAAAATTGAACCTTTTCCGCCTCCACAACCCCTCCCGCTGCATGCGTCCCAGCCACCAGTTCGCACCAATCAAGACCTCCCACCAAACCAACAATCTCCAATGACTACCCCGATATATGACCAACACACCCAGCCTGTCCGACCCGAGAAGCTTTCTCGACGGCTTTCACAAACGATCCCCCTGAGAGCGTCCGCGGATGAGCCTCGGATGGTAAATAGCAATCCCAGTGCACGTCCTGAGACGACAGCAGTGTCCACGTTGCCACCGCAAGTTCCACCGCCCGTCCCAGAAAGTCGAACGCCTTCGGCCCCCTCCTTGCCACCAGGCGCCGCACAACCCGTTACATATGGAGCAAGTCCATTAGGCAGCCATTCGAATCCCCAGAGTCCCGCTGGCACACAATCACCTTCCCAGCCCTGGTCGAACAAGCTGTCACCACCCGTCCCAAAGAAGTCGCAGCCGCCGACCGTGAATGGTATTGCACCGCCGCCGCGTGCGAACGGAAATGGATACATTAATAATGTGCAGTATCCCAATGGCCGTTCCGGTGCAGAGAGTCACGAAAATGGCGGCGAGGGGTCGATCCATTCCGAAGAGAAGGACAAGAGCTGGCCGTTTGGCTTCTTTGGAAGCTCGAAAGAGAAGGAACGTGAGAAGCAGGCTCAACAGGAGTTGACACGGATGATCGGTGGGTGCTGACTAGTCCGGTGTTAACAAGAGCGCTCACTCGGGTGTAGGTTTCCTAACTGCCACGGCATCCGAAAACTGGGTACTTGTATACGAACTTTGTGAACGTGCCGCCTTCAGCGAAAGCGCTGCAAAAGAAGCGGCAAAAGCACTGAGACAGGAGTTCAAGTGCGTTGACCTGGAGTTATCGAATGGTGGCTTACTGACGAGGAAATAGATATGCAGAACCACCTGCGCAGTTGAGTGCGGCAAGACTATGGGCCATTATGTTACAGAATTCGAACGACCTCTTTATCAGTCGGTGTAAATTTCGCCCAGCTTCTCTCCCTATCTGACTCATGAGTAGCTCAAACCGCGACGAAGAAATTTATGGATACTGTGGAATCCGTCATCCTAAACCAACTCACCTCACCTGTGGTCAGGGAGCGACTGATCGACGTGCTGGCAGCAGCTGCATTCAGCTTCCATGGGCCTGGCAAGGAGGGATTCCAGTCGACATGGAGGCGGATTCGGCCACAGAACAAACCTGAAGGTGGTATTCCCTTCGACTTGCAAGACTCCATGTTCGACCTAACGATGCAAGGCCGAACGCGACCACCTATCAGCCCTCCACCGCAAGCCACATACACGAACACGCCACATTCACCGCATGTTCTCCGACGGGAGCCGAGGCGTCAAGATTCGGATCAAGGCCCCGGAACTTGGCGCAGTGTCCAAAGAGAGCGCGGTAGAAGGGATCGCGAGCTCATCCCACCCGAGGAAGACATACGGAGACTTTTCGAGGAATGTGACATAACGGTCTACAACACTCGCATCTTGAACGAGGCACTGGTATACAGTACCCCAGATTCTTTCCGCAGCAACTCAGTTATCGGGGTATGAACGATTCAATATTTACTATGTCTACCAGAGTAGTAACTCACTGACCACTCCAGGAATACTATCAAAAATGTAAAGCGTCACATGCCCTGATCATCGCTCAGATACCATGGGCATCGGCCGGAGCCGCACGTTCGCAAGAGAAACGTGGAGCGACTCCTGGCGCGCCCGATGTGACCAAGGAGGAGAAGCTCTTGGCGGCGCTCCTCAGCGCAAATGAAGAATTAGTTGACGTCTTCAAATGCTACAGCGACTTGGAGGCTGCAGCTGAACAGGAGAGGACTAAGCGCGGTCGTGCAGAACAGAAAGTTGATGCCACGGTACGCGCTTTTCGGCCTTGACGTATCAACCCAATTGACGTCTCCATAGCAATTCCAGTATATCTCCCCTGAAGGCGTACCAATCTCCGATCCAACCCGACCACAAGCGTACAGTGGTGCGTCCATCTCGTCAAGAGAGCCCTCTCCGTCTCGTGGGGCCGGAAGGCCTCCGCTTCCACAGCCGCCAAGTGCGTACACAACACCGACTCAACCACGCTACGGTCATCACCATAGTCAAAGCAGTGCGAGTGTCAATAGTTTGATGCCGCCTCCACCTGCCCCCCACGGACCACGCCTCGCAGCCTCTCATCCGCGATCGCGTACACCCTCTCCCGATCGTCAGTATGCCCCACCACACCAGGCGCCCCAAGCAATACCCGCTGTTGCCGTTGGCTCCATCAATGCTGCCACACCTGTTGGGTTTCCCACATCCAGCCCACCTTCAGGCGAACCTCAGTATTCCATACGTCATGCTCCTCCTCCCGGGCCCCCTCCATCACATGCACATTACCCGACGAGGCAGGCCAGGCTCGACTCTCTCCGATCGATTAGTTCTGTCAGCTTGCAAGGCCATGGAGTTGCCCCCAGCATGCGCGTCGATGTCGGGGCTGCGAACTCCTACACTACCGAAGCCGATGAGGAAGAACTCAAGACTCCCATCGTACCGAGTGAGAAGGCTTTGGGTAAACGGCGGGCGCCGCTAGACGCCGAACCAGACGAGGAGGATCTCCGTAAGTCTCTGACCGGTGTTCGCTTATTGAACCTTGACCAACTAACATCTTTTCGTTGCAGATATCCGTGAAGAGACGGAACTTGAAGAGGCCATGCTCCGATCTCAGTCGCCGTATGTCAACGGAGAGGAGGAGATGCCTGTACAGAGGGTACAGTACGTGTACGACGCAGCAGAGGAAAGGGCGAAGCAGCTCGCTGCTGAAGAGGCCGCCGAACTCGCTGCGTTGGCAGTGGTCAAGTCGCGTCGAAGTCTGGATAAGCCACCGACGAGGACAAACAGCAACCAGAGTTCCGTTTAAATGGCAAGTATAGCATCCGTAATTGCCCCCATGGACAGGTGGAATACTTTGAGACCTCCTATTTGAGGTGTTCCATTAACTTTTTAGCTCTTTCTTGTTTCCTGCATACTTGGTCGCTTTCGGTGATAATCTAGTGGTCTAGTCGTCAGTTCCGTGTGCTATTTATTGTCTTACTTCGAAACCCTGAACCTACGATGCGTTCTTGGAGAACTTGAGTGGCAAAGGGCGCTTGGATTCCACCTCTCCAACCTGAGTTTTCAGGGCGCCATCATTATGCCCAAAGCACCTCTAAACGGCAAAAGGAAGCGTGAAGACACGTCGGAGGATCGGCCAGGACCGTCCACAAAGCGCTCTAAGACAGATATTACCAGCTGGGTGACTCCGCGTTATCCCTGGCTCGCGTCGATCCAGAGTGCATCCGAAATAGGGTCAGAACACGTCCTGGCTCTTTGTGGACTCGGACCTCTTGCAAGGACTCCCCTTTGCCGCAACAAATTTGAGGAGGGAGCGGACTCTGAGGGAGACGTGATCGAAGTCTCCGACAGCGAGAATGACACAAAGCACAGTTGCTCGAAGGCCAAGTGCAAGAACAACCCATACTGTCTGAATTATCTCGGTCAGGAAAAATGGGAGAATGAGGGTGAGTCTGACGGTGGGATTTCGGAGCCAACCTGACGGAGCCACAGACGCAGCGAAGAAAGCGTTCTTGAGAATAAAGAGCGTGCTGAAGAACCCTAAATCCCGAATGCGAAATGATGGCACGCCTTGCGGCTTAAAGGTGCGCTTGTGTTGTTAACATGCCCGCTCGTCTGGACTTTTGGTCAGAATCTGGGTGCGACTTGTTATGTCAACGCTGCAGTCCAGGTATGCAAAATTTGCTACGACCTTGCCATTTATTTACCCACCGCTCAGGTTTGGATGCACGAGCTAGCGTTCAGACGAGCCGTGCTCTCCTGCAGGCCGACTGTGTCTGAATCATTACCCTTGGAGGTAACTGGGTATACTATGTTGGCCAGTACAGCACTGACACCGTTTCAGCTGTCGCCCTTGTTCCAATTACAAGCCACTTTCGCTTCCTTAGAACGCAGCAAACTCGCAGTATTTGATCCAATCAAATTGATTGAAAGCCTTCAGCTTCGTGCCTCAGAGCAACAAGATGCACAAGAGTGCGTATGTTGCCAGGCGATCGGGGCCGCTCTTAACTCAGTCCAGGTTTTCGAAATTATTCATGTCGCTGCTAAGTAGAGAATTTCAAAGACAAGAAGTTCCAGGGTTGAAAACCTTCCTTACGGACCAAGTATGCTACAACCATAACTCTTGTGTTTCACGAGACTGACGAGCACAGTTCCAAGGGGATCAAGTTTACGGTACTCAATGTCACGGTTGCCAGTATCGCTCTGAACGACAAACCAACTTTCTGGAACTAGAAATAAGTCTTACAGTAAGAATTTTTCTTCCAGATCGCTCTCGCTCATTCGCTTTCGTAGGCAAACTGCACCCTTGGCGAGCGACTAAATGCTTCTCTGGAGTCAGAAGTACTATCAGGAAATAATCAGTACTGTTCATGATCAAATTCAGTGATCCTGTCTCACCAGATCGAAGGTATCGCTGTCCAAATTGCAACCGTCTCCAGGATGCCACCCGGTATACCGAATTGCGGCGACTACCTCCCGTACGTTACGTTGTGTCTCATTCTTTGTGATCGCCCTGATCTTTTATGTTGTCTAGGTCCTCAACTTTTCCATTCAACGCTTTGTATTCGACTTCGAGACTTTCACGCGGAAGAAGTCGAAGCAAGTCATCTCATTCCCACCAGTCGTCGACATGAACAAGTATATTGGCGATCGTACCCGAAGCGAACATGTGGACGAACCCCTGTCGCTTTATGAACTACGTGGAGTATTGCTCCATAAGGGTGTAAGTGCCCATCACGGACATTACGAGGCCCAAGTCTACAACTCTAGGTACGTTTTCAATATATGATCTCTTGACAAGGTTGACTTATCCGGCGGGTTTCACAGCGACGCCACCTGGTACCAATTCAATGACGAGGTTGTCACCAAGATGGAATCATTGCATCACAAAGCCCGAAAAGCACAAGACGATGACACCGGGTACGTTGCATGTTCCTTCTTGCTTCTTTTTAACTAATACATTGGGTTCAGGAAAGGCCCCAAGAAACGCGGGAAGAAAATAGCCGTAGAAGAGTACGGGGATCTATAGCCACATGTTAATGACACTTACCAGGTCACTACCCCAGAGAATCGCCTGCGAAGGAAGCGACGAATCACCCCACCGGTTATGGAGTGTTAGTGTGTGCCTAGCAAAAACCGACAAAGCGGTCATTCATAGTCCTCATTTTCGATAGGGACATTTCCTCGAAGGACTGCTATATGCTGGTGTACACGCGTATCACATCAGGAACCCCGGTCCTTCATTCACCTTCGGATATTGAGCTCTCGCCTGAGGTACAAGAGCACTTGGCCAGTGCAGAAGAAGGTATTAACAACGAAATTCGTGCTTATAGCGAGAGGTACACTACACCATACTTTCACCCTGACCTTGGATGAGAATGTTTGCAGACTTCAGGCAGCTGAGGAAGAATTCAATGCGCTCAGAAAACGGAAACAGGAGGTATATCGTTCATGGGGCCTTAGATGTCGGAATGATGTATGGAAAACTCTTTCAACTCTGGATCACACCGACTGAACCTTACTACAGCCAGTGAAGGTCGTCTTGAAGGACACTCTGTCTGGTTGGCTACTTCGCGAGCTCGACCCGTCCTCTACAAGTACCATCAATGCGAATAGGGATAGCCGTGGTCAGGGGAAGGGTATGACCCCCGACAGTGATGGTAGGAACGAGGAGCCAGGAACCGGCTCGGACATTACCGTTGTTGAAGAACCAATCAAAGATACACCCACAGAGACGTCTAAACCCGTTGAGAGTAAGCGTCGTGTCTGGCTCTGTTGACTTGCCATTCTCGCCGGTCGCCTGCTTCGCATTGACAGCAATTCCAGATGGCCAGGCATCTGGGCCATCATCTGGGGGTACCTCAAATATAAAGCTTCATTGTACCCATGGCCAAATAGACCCCTCAAAGCTCGTTGACATCAAGGTCATAACGGTTGTCAGTGAGATGTTAGCGTGCACGTGATTCTGCCTCACCTGCCTCACCAACAGGGCGCGTTTGATTCTCTTTCAAATGAGATAGGCACCGAGCCATGTTTTCAAACCGACGATATGTGCCTTGAATGCGGAAGGGCTATCATCAAAGGTCCGCAATCGTTTCCAGTTGCGTCCAAAAAAATTAACACACAAACTCAGAGTACCTGTGGATATCGCATCATCCCGACCAAGTTGCAGAGCTAGAGAGGCAGCTTGAGATCGAGGATGAAGAAATGCCTTCCTATTGGATCTCCAAAACTTGGCTCAGAGGTTGGCCCTGCTTCGAAATTTTTTGGCCTGCTCAACATTTTTGGCAGATTGGAAACTCCGTAAACCGAAGATGCACCAAGCGGGGGTCCCTGATCCGGCGCCGGACTCGGGGCCTTACAGAGCAGACGTACGCTGTGACCATGATGGACTAGTACATGCAACACAGGGTAGAGTCGAAATCAACTCAGCTGTGGGTTTCCACATTGCAGTTTCAATCTCAGCGTTCACAATTCATATGTTTAGGCGTGCTCCTATCTAGTGGACCTATTTCCTGCCTGGAATCCTGTTCCAGCGAATCTAGAACCTTGTGAAGTGTGTGGTGCTGCCTTCGAAAGTGCGAAGCCCAATCGTTCGGCGACGAAGCTTCAAGTCTCTCTTGAGAAGGCTCGTGCTGTACGCCCACAGGAGACCACGATCTGTGCTGACTTTTAGTAGACTAAGCTCAAAGATCTACCCGTCAAGAACCCGCTCACTGATCACTTTAAGCCACTGCTCTGTAATGAACCGTACGCTGTTATCCCGACCCAGTGGATAAAGGATTGGCGTATGTGGAGCAACAAGTCACAAGAGTTTTCACGGCCAAGTCCTGTCAATAACCATGCCTTTTTGTGTGATCATAACAAGCTGCTGTTGGACTTGAATGAGGGGGACCGATTCATGATGGGCGTGTTCGTGGTGCCGGTCGATGTTTGGAATTGCATATTAGAACTGTGGGTTCATGCCAGTATCTAGGAGCAAGCGCTCATTTCCTCACCAGGTACCCCGACAGTGGGCCTTTCGTTGCCATTCAAAAGGGAGATGATGGAAGGATAACAACCACCAATGAGCTCTGTTCTGACTGTCGACTCAAAAAGCAAGTGAGAATAGGATAGTTCCGGAATTGCGTCACTAACGAAGCACTGATAGGCGTTCAATGTTCGAAGTTGCTCCCATCTCTGTCTATGTCCTTGGAAAAGACGAACCTGTTCCGACACCCCAACAACATTCTCGCATTCATACATCACCGGCAGGGACTGTCCCTCCGTTGGTGAATGGAAGCCGCCGGTCGAGACGAATAAGGGATGGCAAAAACTCTGGCAAGCTCTTCAAGTTGGAAGTATCGAAGGAGATGGACATCAAGACGATCAAAATGGAGGTGCGTGCTACTGTCCCGTCCACACGTCCGGATCTTGCTGACTCTTGGTAGATTCAAGCTGCCGAGAAGATACCTACCATATACCAGCGGCTCTTTTTCAAGGGTGTGGAACTCGACGATGTCGAAAAGACCGTTGATCAACTGGGAATCCTGGCGAATGACTTGTTGGAAGTCAAAGCCCTGGACCTTGGCGGGGGCGAGTCAGATGTAGAAATGATTGGTATATCATCAGAAAGCGAGTCGAAAGAAGGAAACAACCATGGGAAGAGAAGAGCATCGAAGAAGAAACCTGAAGCCGAAGGACCTGCGTTTAGTGGGACGCTCCTCAGCGGTATTTAACCCTCCCTTCCTGGCGATTTTATATCTACACGTCTTGCTTTCTGTTTCTACCCTTTTCCTGCTGAAGCCAGTCCTTCGATTTATAGGCGCATAACGGTTTGGCCTGATACATTTGGCGCCCATATGTTATCCCACAGTTTGTTCTGATGTATTGTCCGAAAATCTGATTGATTGGCCCAAAAACTCACAACCAGCTAACCGGTGGCAATCCATTTGACCGGTCCGCATTTCTATTTAAGCCTCGGGTTAGATGCTTGAACGGTACCGAATTCACTATACGATGCCGGGCAGCACCGTCAAGGGCCGTCTGGTAAACACAGAGACGGTAACCGCCGCGATAAAGGAGGTTGGAATAGAGAGGGCGAGCCAAGTGAAGGGTTTGCAGGGACTGACTTCTGGAGAGATGGCGGTGGACTGTGTGTGATGGGGGTCGAAGTTGAGGTATGAGCCAGAGTATGAGACGCAGTAGGTCATGGAAAAGTCTCCTACGGAAAAGGACATGTGGTTCAACCTTGGCTTGACGAATAATCATGGACTCACACGATGCAAAGGGCTATGATGTACCACAGGATTAAATCCCCGAAATCAGAAGCTGGTCATCATCCAACGCGCCTGAACGAGGAGCAATGAGACTAAACAAGGAAATATATCACGTAAAGATATCAAGCACAACGGAGTCGGGCTCTACATCCACATCACAGCAGAATCAAATCACAAGGAGGGATAGCACAGGTCAAGCTAAGCAGGGTCGACCAAAAACACACCAAGGGAGTAATAGAACCAACACCTGTAATGGCCGTGCGGGAATGGCAAGGATGGATGGCGAGCGGTAACTAATATACAGAGACATTGTGCAACCAAGCCGAACCGAGTACAAGTAGGGTAGGGTCCCACATACCGACATTGTTAATACATTACGACTGGGTCGATAGACCAGGCGCGCGCAATGCGGGTAATGCACGACAGCGAGAATGAGAATGTGTAGATTCGGTTAAGAGGTGAAGAAAAAGAGAACCAACGGGCTTGTTGAGGAAGGTTGGGGGACGGGGAATCTGGATTGTCAGTTAGACATCCCTCGTCACGACCCTTCGTTCTTCGATCGCCTCTGCGAAAGCAAAGGCACTGGTGAGAGCGGCTCCGGTGATGCGCCACTTCCAAATGTCACCCTCGAAGAGGATGAACCAGGTTGCGGGAGCGAGTGTACAAAGCGCAAGTTTGACAATCGCCGCGCTGACAGGGTCAACGTCCTTGCGAGGGGTGGTGAAGGAGATGAGGTAGCCTGCAAGTTGAGGCAGGACATAGGTAATCACACTCCATTTAGCAAGAAGCTTCCAGGTCACAGTCGAAGTGATCCAGAAGAGGGGAACATACGGCAGAAAGACCTCGCCGAAATACGGTAGAGTGAAGAGCTGTGAATTGTTCAGCGCGGGGGCTCAAGGAATTCGAGGTGAGGATTTACTTCTTGATAGTGCCACGGGATAATGGTATACAAAATATAAAACAGCTCCACGGCCACTGTCACCGTGAAAAGGTTCGTTGCACTCGAGAAGAACTATGGTTATTGGTCAGAAAAGAGGTCGAAATCACAGAATAATGTACTCACGGTCTGGGAAGCAGCGCGAGCCTTGAGGAAACCGACATGGAGTCCACTTTCTGCCCTCCTAACCGCTCCAACGACCATGTCCCTGTCAGGCGCAACAGTGGCGATGGCTTTCTCGACCGTGTTGACGAGGTCTCTAATTGGAGAAGGCGGGGGAGATACTCGAGGCGGGGTGATAGGTGCTTCACCCGGGACAGGAGGAGTGGGCATGGAAACTTTGCGGCGGCTGGAACCCTTGCGACTAACTGCTCCGAAGGTCTCGTCATCACTTCCGTCAGGTGCATTGTTTCTGTAGTGGTGTCAGTGGTCAACTCCCGCCCAAGAGATGAGATGGGGTTGAAGCACTTACGAGGCAGGGGCGACCTCTTCTTTACGCGTCTTGCGTTTGCCAACATATAGACCTCCAAATTGGTGACTTTCTGAGAGGTCATGAGCGTCGAGATGCTCCTTGATGCGCGTCTGAATGTCGTCCTTCGTTCCGGTCGTCGTGAGTGAGAGGGCGCCTGCAATTTCTTGCAGCTCACTCTTCTTCTTTGGTTGCAACGCGCCTGAATATACTGGTGGCATTGTAGAATCTTCGTGATATCCTGAGTGTTTCGGCATCGGTTCTCGTTGAGGAGTGTTTTCCCGACTGACACACTGCGCTGGAGCGTGTTATGCTGTCGATATCGGTGAGACACGTCTTTCGCTTCGTATCTGTTGTCGCCGGCGTTGCTATTTCTCGACGGAGGTCGAGGTCGGCTCCAAGATGGCGTTGACCAAACACCTCACGTGGCCGGATCTCAAACTCCGCCATTCCAGGGTTTCCCGTGGGAGTGTCGGATTCAAGTCTTTACACCCTCCTCATTGGCCGCGGGAGCAATTTTTGTGGCAAGGAAAAGGACGTGCCATAAATTGTTGCGCAAATGTTGCAAAAACCGACTTCGAACCACATATACGGTAACCAGAAATATCTCCAAGATGTCACACCGGTATCTTCTCGTTAATAAATAACTTAGGGAACCTGGGAATATCTAAGCAGAATTTTTTCTCCCTACCTGATATATTTGTTAGCGTACCAAACGCAGTGCGTGCACCCTCTGATTCTGTTGGGAGGTCGTCACAGTCACATTCTTAGGTTTATAGCGCTGGTGTCGGTCCCTGAGACAGCGATTATAGTCTTAAAAGAATGTGTATCGTTCTGCTGCCTCCCCTTGTGCTCGGAGTTGGCCTCTCTAATGCAAACAGTACTGAAGATCAGAATAATAATCGCCCACAAAGTACGGAACATCTCGAAGCACCATGACCACTAATTCCCCACGAGCCACCTCAGGTCGAAGCTTTAACAATACGAAGGAGTGTGGATTCATAACCATTGCACAGCCCACGTAATTCTGGGGACTCTTTGCTTCCGCTCATCACGCTTCTCACAGCATCTTGGTGTCTCCTCGGAATGTAGGAGACGGTTGTTATTTTACTCCTGGGAACGCTTAAATTGTCCACCGCGTATCAACTCCGGCGGCTCCGTTGTTAACTCCTTGGTGCTGCGCACTGTCAGATCGATGCGTTCGACGCCTACTTCTCTCAGCTTCCGTGTCGTGACTTGGGGGTACTAAGGAGAATGGCGTATGCACCTTGTTCTCGTTCGCCTCTTTCACCATGCTCTTGGTGTGTTCACTCCTTTCACTCACTCACTTTCTCTATGAGGCACTAGCAGTCACCCTCCAAGATGAGTGAGAAGTTCGTTGGCTCCTTTTCATTGACACCAACTAATCCGGAAACTTGCAGCTTTCAAAACGGACTCGCCGCATGCGAAAATGCTACCTTTGCGTGGGTGGATGACAATCCCCACGAGCGACCTCCGTTTCATATTCAAATACAGCGTGCGTTCTCTCTGTACGAATTACAGGAAAATCTGACAATCTCTTGTTAGACAACGACTGTAGACCTCTCGCTGACCTTGGGATTTCTTCCTTTCGCCGGTCGGATATTGTTTGGCAAGTGAAAGCTCCCCCGGGTTTGTCCGCTAGTCCCGCCAGTGGCACCCGACTGACGTCTAGAACACCTCAGGGGTATCACTAAGATTCGTCATTGACAATGTCCGTGGCGACCGGAAGTGGTCTCACACATGGCAATTCAATGTCACGGAAGGAAGTGTGAGCTGCATGAGTGAAGGTGCACAGTGCCCGAGCTGATCGAGGTTCAGACGCTCACGAGATTCCCAGCGGAGCTGAATGCATTCTATTTGTCTCCCACAATTGCTGTAGGGACTTCTACTGTGTTGACACCAGCAACTTCCACAAGTCCCCCTTCCAAAGCTTCAAGCTTGACGACCGCATCCTCTACCTCGTCAAATGAATCACCTCCAGCGGTGAATCATATACCATCGGCCGCCATTGCTGGGGGAATTGTCGGGGTTGTTCTCTCACTCTCACTCCTCATCCTCGCCGCCTGGCTCCGCTTTCGCAGAATTCGATCGAGAAGACGTAAAGCCGAGCTCCCCATGCAATCCGCGTCCCTCGCTTCACTCGTGGGACTGGGAGATAAATATCTTACTCCAGTCTCCAGCATTCCCTCGTCTGTGACGCAGGTAGCAACAGACCTCGCCCAGCTCCCCTTCAACCCCTTCACAGAGGAACGATGGTCGTTGACCTCTCCAGCCTCTCCTGCTGCTCGGTCGTCGGTGGTCATGCCTGTTGAGAGTCGACCTGAGTCGCGGATTTCGACCGCCTCGACGATTGTTTGCACATATGCAGGAGGAAGCTCCACATCCGATAGAAAGGGACTGGCTGGGATGCGATAGAGACATTGTCTTATACTTGTACGGTTGTGTGACTGTTGACAGTACTCGAAAATAGGTGGTAAACAAAGCTCGATTAGTGTCTCGACCCGACCCTGCATCCAAGATGCAAGATGGCAACTGCTTTGAGCCTCAATTAATAACGAGGCCATAGTTGTTCGGCCGTCTGAACTCGTCCTGCAGGGACTTTCGCCACACAAACGCATATCCAGAGCCGTCTGGCCCTACCCATACTCGCCTAAGTCTCGATCTCCTCGACCCCGCGGTCGATCTATGCGATGGCGATACTAGAAGCAACCTTCCACCCCACTTGAGAGTTTCACGGTCCCCGGCGGCTGGCCGAAGCGTCCAAGTTTCCCATCCGATTCCCGCAAGGGCGGGGGACGCCAGTTCTTTACTCTCTACCCTACGCTCTTGCCGCATTTCATTCGCACCGGAAGCGCCTGTCTGTGTATCTCCCTTGTTCGCTGGCGGCTAATACCTCCAGCTTCGCAAATCATTGCGGGGCATGCGACGATGCGTATGATTGCTCGGAGGAATGTAAAAGGAAAGAAGGAAACTTCCATTGGCGTATTGTGCATCATTGAGGAGGGTGAAGGGATGGAGCAAAGACTGGCACGTAGCTAGTGGACTGAAGCGCGTGCTGTACATACTTGCACAGGCACCGCTGGACAGAGAAAGTCAAGGATGCGAGTTATTACGCGAAGGAAATTATGCGGACGAAACTGATCGGCTACGTATTCGACCGTTCAACATGCGTTTGATGAACCAGGCCATGATTCACCGCTTTTCCCACCAGAAGTCATGAGGCTACAGTCACATCTTGAAGAATGGACGACCTCCGATTTAGAAAGGTATACACGGCATGAAGTATTTATCATGTCTCTCTTGGCCCTCGGGCCCTCTTCGGGTCTGCCAGAAAAATGGTGCTTCCAGGACACCATTGGAGTGGAATCACGTATTGAGAGTCACAGTTCGGTGTTGGTCGGGGGACCGGGCTTCGATCGACCTTCCGGTTGAACGGATGGGTGAGGACTTAGAGGCTGCTCTTCGTATTGCCACTCAAACAAGAGTAGTACCCACCACACACCTTGGAGGTGTTGACAAGCGCAATTCTGTTTGCGAAGCCCGTGCAATATATCAAGTCGCATCGTTATTCAACCGTTCATACTCCCCGGGTTTGTACACGGAGGTCGAGTGGTATGTCCATTTCCATTAGTTGTCATCAAAAACCAAAAGCGGGTCCCCCGCCGACCCGCGCCTCGCTATCTTCCAGATCGACCGCGGCACTTCCGAGGACAGACATCGGGCTAGGACGACTTCTCACTGTCCACCTCCGTCCTGCGTCTGACATAATCTCATCGGCTGCAGATGGTAATGCCCCTGCCGGAACGGAACTCTGCATTGCCTACATATCAACCGACTCACCGTTCTGCGAAAGAAGGCTCTACTTAGTGACTACTACTTTATTTTGTCACTGTTAGAGGTGTACAACACAAGGCAGGTAGGAAGAACTGAAGCGAGGAAGGGCAGGGTTGATCAGAAACTACTACATTGATGGGTTTAATGACGGGCAGTGGGCTTCATTGCTAGTACACTTCCGTGCAAGAGGCATTCTAACCTTAGATGCGTAGAGTGCCCGTATTCAGGCCCCTCTCCCTGCACGTAGTTATTAGTTACTTTGATCAAGTTAATATCAACATGATATGTAATAAGCCGTGATCGCTTTCCTGCATATTCACAGCTCGGTTGGTCGCATTGTGGGTGTCGAAATCAGGATTACGAAAGGGGTTGGATAGAACGTCTCGCGTACCCAATAGTGTTCTGTATCGTAATATTATGCGGTTTTGTGTGTCGATAAAGCTCCGTATCAGGTGGTTTTGGCTTAGCGACCTTGTGACGTCGTCGAATTGGAAACTTGGACTCTTCCTCTCCCGCGTTCTCGACTTCAAACATGTTCACAACCGCCATCTCTTCGATGCGCTCAGCAGCTCCAAAGCGTCTGTTCGCTTCTCGTATGCCCGCCATGATATCTGCACGGGTGCATACTGTACCGTCGCTGCCTTACGCCTATGATGTACGTTGCTTGTGTATGAACGCCAGAAGTGTGCAAAATCTTTGGAGAATCATTGTCACTCACTTCTTATCATCGCAGGCTCTTGAACCATACATTTCGAAACAAATTATGGAGCTGCACCACACAAAACATCACCAAGCATACGTCAATGGGCTGAATGCTGCAGAGGAACAGTTAAAGAAGGCTCAATCCATCGAAGAGCAAATTGGTCTTCAGGCTGCTATCAAGTTCAACGGAGGGGGTTCGTCAACCATGTTACATATTCTCTGAGGGAGAGCGCAAGGCTGAATATACACACTCTCTACCCTTCTGGCCTTCTGTATATTAGGTCACATCAACCACTCGTTCTTCTGGAAGATTCTGCTCCCAACATCGATTGGCGGCGGCCAACTTACAGATGGCAAACTCAAGTCGACTCTCGAGAAAGACTTTGGCTCAGTTGAAAACTTCAAGAAGGCTTTCAATACTAAAGCTGCCGCTCTCCAGGGTTCCGGTTGGTGCTGGCTAGTGCGTATTGCCTTGGGGGCTCCTGAGCAGAAAAAGTTTCGGGGTGCTGACGAGCCATTTCACCACGTAGGGCTACAACGCTACTACGAAGAAACTTGAGATCGTGACTACCTCCAACCAGGACCCTCTGCTCACCCGTCAGTCGAGTGTATGGTTCCTCAGAAGTATCGAAATGCTAACCTGATGACATAGCATATCACCCCATCATTGGCGTAGATATGTGGGAGCATGTGAGTTTTTCTTGCGTCCGTCCATTGGTCCCAGTCTTATAGATATCCCGCGAATCCCAGGCTTTCTATCTGCAGTACAAGAATGTCAAGCCGGATGTAAGTGGCCTCTCTTTTTCGACTCTAGAGGGCTCACTGACGTGTCGGTTTCTATAGTATCTCAGCGCCATTTGGCATGTAATCAACTTCAAACGGGCCGAGTCGTTGCTCGCCCTTGTTGCGTAGAAAAGGACCTGGACGCCCAAGGTGTACTTACAACCCCTCTCAATGGAATTCAGTTCGTTTCCTCTCATGAGCGTTGGACGGGCTTCGCCACCGGCCGAGTATCCTAGCCTTGGCGTTCACCCCATTATACTTGCCTTGACAAGTCAATGACTTTGAAACCATTGCAGGGTTTGCTGTGCCTTCTGGACATCGGGGGTAACGAGCACATAGCGACAACACGAACGCTAATATTAGCAGCTGCGGATCGACTGTATATTAATTGCAGAGCAGAACAAATCGCGGTGATTACCACAATCCCACAAAATCTGATAGACCATTCAAGGCACCTGACACATGAAGGTAAAGCGTCTCGGTCGGATCAGGCGCTACAGTGGTCGTCAGGAATCTCATGCCGCATCCAGTTGCGGAGATAAGTGAGAAACGCATGGTCGAATGTTAATGGGCAGACAGTTTTGCTATGGGCTTACGTGGAAAGACCCGAGTGAGGTTGCGGGTCTCATCTAGAGAACAGGGGCAGTCCACCAGACATTCATGGAACGACCAATTCAGAGGGAAGTTGAGCAACACGACTTGGATAGCGCACAGACGCAAACAAGTCTCACTTTGCTCGCCTCATGCTCCCCAAACGACAACAAACGACCAAAATGACACCTCAAGATTAACACCCCACCCCGCTCGCGTCAGCGTAGAAAGTCGCCCCCTATTCCGGGCCCTTATCCCATCCTTTGATCCTCGTGCAAACTCATTGTGATGTAATATTCGGTTCTATCGGTGTGAATGATGGCGGGTTGGGGTTCCATGTTCAAGTTGCATTAAGGATCATCGTGTGCCTGAGTGTGTGGAAGAGGGTGGAAGGAGGGGTACAGAACATTGTAGCCGACGAGAGGGATCAAGTTCCGGCCGGTGAGCGGTGATTGTGAGTGCGGCAGGATAGCCGAGAAAGTGGGACGGGAGGGCTACAACAAGACAAGAGCCATGGAGAACGAGTTGTAGCTACCTCCATAATTAAGAAAACAAAGTTTATCCACCAAACCCTACACAAATTCTGAGGCTGTACCTAGAACCACATACAATGGAACTTATGGAATTTCTGATGCCTCCGAACGACTTCCTCAATCTGTGCGAAGACCATGCGACGGGATTCAAGACGTTCATTACCATCAAACCACTGGACAAACTCGCGGAGCTTGTGCATGACCGGAATGATTTGGTGGTATGGAGCTGCATCGACGAGCTTGCAAAGTGCACGGAGGACGAACTCTTCATTAACCACCGGTACACCCAAATCTTGCGGTTGTGCTCTTCTCCGTGCTGAACCTTCCACCGTCCTACTCTGCTGTGATAGATGAAGCGACCATGCCATTGCCATCCAATCTAAACCACTAAAGTCCGAATCTGTAAACTCAGGTTCTTGTTCCCCTTCGTGGAAATATTCCCATGTAAGAACCTTCTTAAGTTCACTCTCTGGTGTGTTTTCCCACTTGCCTCCCCGTGGCCTCGGCACCGGCTGGCGCGACAGGGCGAAGAAGGCTTCAGCGAAGGTTCGTCGCCATTCAACTGACAATATTCCAAACTTATCCACAAATGTCTCCAGAATCGTCCACCCCATCTGCAGTAGATGGTCAGGCAAGCAGTGGTTGAACACAGCATGCACAGCACCAGAGAAGTAATGAGATGGTGCTGATGGATTTGAATAAGATACCACGGTCTTCATGTAATAGTCCAGTGCTGATGAGGAGATAATGCGCTCCTGTGATTCCAGGAATGAAGCTAGCAAGTATGACTCTCTGTACCGGGTGACTTCTCCTTCCGCATATCGTAGCAAAGACAGAGCCGCAATCATATTGTGCACTCTATGATCACCAAATAGTCTGATATTGACTCCAGGTCCATCAGGAATGTCAACTCGGGCAGCCACTTTCGCCACCAGCCTCAACCAGGGGTTTCTAATGTATTTATCTAGCATCCGAAGCCGGTTTATCCTGTCCGAAGAGAGTTGTTTGAGAAGAAGCAAGAGGATGGCCAAAAAGTTTGGATCTGGTCTCTGGTTGGCCCCAAGCCGACGGTCATAGTCCAGAAGCAGAAGCAGTTCTTCCTGAAGATCGCGCCGTTTGAACCGGGTATAACCATGTTGCATTGGCGTTAAGTCTCGCCCCCGAGGTTCTATGAGCATTATTCCCATGGTGGTGAGTCCAATATCTCCCATAGCTGGGGCGACAGTTGTGAGGGCATCAGCACAAAGGGGAAAATTATCCTTTGCTGTGATGATACTAAAATACTGAACTGCTAAGGGTCCTGACCCTCGGCATATGAGGGCGTATAGGACTAGGAAAAGAAGCGAGATGAGCTGCTTGTGACATCTAGGAGGCGTGGAAAGGAGCCTGCTGATAAGTTCGGGGCTTCGAAGATTGAGCAGCAGCCATGGGTACTGACGACTGTTGGCGAGAGTTTCTAGCTGATATGTTCGATCTTGAGTGCATGAAATGGCGGCGAGTGTAAGCACAGCTTCAAGCAATGCAACGTCAGGGAGGGTTTGATAATCCCATTTCGGGGCCTGATCCAAAAGTATTGCTAAGCATATCTCAATAGTACAGCACGGTTCCTCCAGTCGTAGCCGTCCGTCGCTATGGAGCTCAGATAGCGTGTTTAAAAGCCATAGAGATTCGTGTCCACGCAACTCTTTCTTTCTTATCATGCCTATGAGGACTTTAGTTCCCTTTTGGATTATATCACGCTTATTGCGATGGGTGTACCAAAACCCGTCGTGACAGACGCGATCAAAAGTTGCAATTACAGCTCGAGCCCAGGGATTCTTGGAAGTATCTGCACGCTGAAGAATGGCTTTGATTGTGGTGAGACGTTCCATGCTCTGTACAGGACGCACACGCAAGGAGACCGCTACTAATGCGGCCAGTGTGGCTGGAGGGAGGCGCGTAAAGTACTCTTCGTCGGTCTTTTTGTCGAGAATCCAGGAAGGAAGACTGAATTTCGGTGGTACGCGGAGTGTGGGCCCACCTGCGACCTGCCACACCGACCCCTGCGGTGATTCGCTGTGTGGAGAATTCGGCACACACTCGTGAATTCTCTGCAAGGCCGAAGCTGCAGTGGAAAGCTGCACCCCATCCATTGTTGAAACCACAACCGGTTTCTCAAAGTCTTTCTCTGTGTAGGGGGATAATTTCTGAAGGAAAATCTGGGTATGTCGGCGCAAACGGCCCAACACTGTTGCTGGGGTAGTGTCCATCTCTGGTGATAAAAAAACACCAATACCTGGACAGAAATGGGCGTGCACACGTTGATACACCTTGCCCAAGGTGCGCGAAAGGGGAGAGTGGAAAGGCGAGGCGGTGACAAACACCGATATGGATGTAGTTACTGCATAATACACGATACCAACACCAAAAATCGACATAGTGACACCGAATGAGGGTTTGCTAACATAAAAAAGAAAATGTACGAGACCAACAGAAAACAGAAGAAGGGATAGCTGGATGAGCAGTGGTAGTATCTCGACCATCTTTTTGAGTTTCCAGTGCTTCATGCCAAGGAAACGGAATTCACGGGTCTTCGCTCGTTGCTCCGGGAGAGACATTCCCCCCAGGCCATGGTCGAATTCGCGTACCCAGCTTTTGATGAGCATGGCGATGAACGCTGCAAGGAGCATGAGCCCCAGACTGGCGTAGAAGAGAGCATTGACGACAACAATGTACTCTGGAGGGGAGAAGTCGGCCGGGACATATGGTCCCAGGCTCGGATTACGCATCATTTGCGTTTGGTAAATCAGGACATCCTGTATGATATCCATGGGGTCCGGTTCGAGACGTCCGAGGAGTTCGATGAGGAAGGAACTCAGGAAACCGGCAAATAACGCCGCCTGCGCAACCGATCAATTCAGCCCAGGGTAAAAGGATGCGAGACATACGAAGATGAGGATAGTATCCATTTGCTCAAGCCATTCTTTCTCGCGTTCGCGGTCGATGACTTCCATTCCTGCGAATCTCGACGCATTAGGCGATGTGCTGTGGTGTTACCGCTCACATGCCTTCATTGTAGTGTTCCCAGGCACTCTTGAGAGTCTTGGGTCCTTCTAGGTAACAAGTATGAGGGGGATTTGTAGAGGGGGACCGGAGCAGCGCTTGCCTAGTGGTTTCGCACGGAGGGGGGGCTCTCGGTCTATATAGAAGGCCATTAATGCGTATTGGTGAGTAGGATATGGGAGACTAGCTACCATGATCCATTTTCCTGATGAGGCGAGACATGCTGTAAGTGAGATAAGTAGTGGAAGCTGTCAAGTTGCAATCCCGGCGCTAATGGCAGGAGTGTCGACCGTTATCCTCTTTCAAGCGTCAGAGATTGTCCAGATTCCCGTCTGTTCACCAGCTCCAGTTGGGTGACCTGTCTAGCCCCTGTATCGATCTCCTCTCCCCTAGCCTCGTTTATCCCCTGCTATTATTCGCTACACCTCTTGTTGCTCTCATAGTCTTGTTGCTCTCACAGTGTCCTTCGCATAGGTATCCTCATGAGCACCGGGTTCGGAAGCGACTTTGAAGACTAGACTCCGGACGTAGCGTTATTTGGTTCGGTGTATGGACAAACAGTAACAAGGAAAACCTTGCAGAGGTGGTCATAATATAAGGTTCCTATAGGTTAACGATGAGACGTGTCCCCCCTTTAAAACCAGCCTTTAATTTCTAAAATTGCTTCACTAATCTCTTGCGAAGATAACAATGCAATATGTTTGGTACTCTTTCTCAGAAGTCCGTCCAAGAGGCTGCGATTCAAGTCCTTCCAGACCGTTTGGGAGCTAGGTGGTAAGTACAAACACGGACCTTTTATTCCCGGTTCTTTCGCCAAAGTGTGGACTGTGCGCTCTTCGGCTCGGGGCTCTTTGAGGAGGTGGGCAGTTGCTCGTCGCAACTTCCTCGAAGGGCCCGATGCTGGCTACCGTGGACGACGCCCACTCAGCAACCTTCCAGACCGCTCAAAATCCCCGTCGACCCTCTTCTCGCACGCGTGCTCTCCAGGAACCAACACTGGTGGAAGGTTCAGTGTCCCCTCTTTATTACCGAGATGCGGCAACACAACGTTGGCGGCAGAACAAGCAACATTCGACATCTTCACCCCGGAAAACTTGGCTGGGGAGTCGGGTATAGAGGTAGATGATCCTGAGTCATTCGAAATAGAACTAGATCAATCAGAAGGAACGGCCGTTTCTGATGTGGCGCCCGCTCTTGAGCAACACAATCGGTGGGCTCCAGTAGTGACGATGGAGGACGCTAAGCGCGTCTTCAACCGAGTCTCAGCACCTCGTGGTAGCTATTGCAAAGAGGTTGCCGACTATCAGCAGCAGTGAGCACGCTCGCGTTCATCGCGGTGCCAGAATTACTTACACTTCATAGTTTTCAGCCCTTGCTCGCGGCTGAGCTCAAGCTAGGACGCGGGGTGATAGAAACAAGGCTTGCCACTTGGCCCGTTGAAAAACTCGAGAAGGAAGGGTACTGCCTCCGAGACCTAGATGGATACTGGCTGGATAATTACGATTCCACATCGAACGCGGCAGTAGCTGGCTTTGCATGTGAACCTGGCCAAGAGCTTCCATGGCATACTTTCCAGTATGTGCGTCCCTTCAGATTATTCATGCATTACTCATTGTGCCTAGGCATGGCATGTGCGTGCTGGTGTCCAAGGTAGATCCCTTGATGGAGAAGGAGACATGTGAAGGAGTCGTAATTGGTCATTCGGCGACTGAGCTACATGTTACGTTCGAGAAACGTTGGAACATTGACAACGAAAAGTGGAGGTATGGCAAGAGGCTATCTTTTTGGGAGAGCTAACAATTTCGATGATAGACTTGACATTGGCACATCCGATAGCTCGTACACTCGGATGGTAGAGGCTCTGCGCTCGCTTCGTGACGATCCCGAAACACAGGAAGCAGAATCAACGGCTCGTCAAGAGATCGCTTTGAACGGGACGTACCTTCGGGACATTATCCTTTCCGACTTTTTTCCGAAGCACTCGCTAGAGGAGCTCTGCGCCGAAACGAGCGACGAATCCGCGGGCCCGATATTTTCTCCTGGGTTCTTCGCGGGTCATGACGACATTATGGACTGGGCACGACGTTATAGCGTGGACAAACCCGTAATAAAAGCAGGAGACCCAGAGACCTTGCTCAACAAATCGCAAAAACAGGCCATAGCCCAGATGCTTGGCGAGCGTATCAGCCTGATCCAAGGAGTAAGCACGTCTCATTTTCGGGTTTCTATTCTACTCATGCCACGCCGATTCTAGCCTCCGGGGACCGGAAAGACGCGGACAATCGTCGAGGCGATCCGGTTACTCAGGAAGCACTTCAAAGTACATCACCCTCTCCTGGTTTGCACATATACCAATGTCGCTGTAGACAATCTGGTCGAGGGTCTTGTGAAGGCTGGACTACAACCGCTTCGTATCGGTCCAGATGGCAGAGTGAAAGAGAGTCTTCTGCCATTCTCGCTTAAAGGGAGATTCAAGGAGCATCCTCAGCACAACAAATTTCTGGAGCTCCGGCAGCGAGTAAACGAGCTACGCAGGAATCTTCGAGCCATTCTCAAGGGTCGCACCCTCAAAGTTCTGCAGCAGCATGCCGGAGACTGGAAGAGATATTGTGAGTGGCTCTTTCGCCTTGGGAGAGTGTGCCTCAAAGATTTGGCTAGCTGCACAATTGGCGATATGCCAGGATGCTCGTCGGAGGGTGGCGAGGTTGGAGAAGCAGATGATCTATCATATTATGCGCACTTCCGATGTTGTGGGTCCAACTCTGGTCGCCGCCCCGGTGGGATCTAACAATACTTTACCAGGTCTGTACGACTTGCATAACCTCAGGTAGTCGGTGGATGAAGTTAGTGGACTTTCCGGTAGTATTCCTCGATGAAGCATCGATGTCAACAGAACCAGCATCTCTGATACCTTTGATGAGAGGGGTACGTTCCTCGATTTACCTCTCACGCATGACTGACTGATAGGGCATCTAGTCCCAGCATTTAGCACTGATTGGAGACCATAAGCAATTGCCTCCAGTCGTATCCAGTCCTGAAGCACTAGCAGGTGGCCTCGCACTTAGCCTATTTGAGAGACTCCTTGGTCGGGGAGGTGCGTTGGCGCGATTCATCCCCTTATCTCTACTCATGGATTGCAGATATTCCCACTGTCATGCTTGATACCCAGTATCGTATGCATCCGTTGATCTCGGACTTCCCTCGCGCAGAGTTTTATGGAGCCACTCTTCGCGATGGAACTGTATCTGAAACCGGGGCCGTCTTCTCTCACCTCAAGCCTCCGCGCTGCCGGCTATTTGATGAGAAATCCGCTGCAGGTCGTCCCCGTCCTGCTATGCTCTTCGTCGATCACGACAATCCCGAGGAGAAGAAAGACCGATCGCACTTGAACCACCAGGAATCCAAGATCGTTGCACGTATTGTTGAAGACCTCTTGCTCAAGAACGCGGACCTGAATGGCAAAGACATTGGCGTCATTGCTCCATATGTTGCTCAGATCAGACTGCTAGAGAAGACGTTGAGACACGACCCAGACTGGACCGATCACTTCATCAGGGCCCTAGGGGAACAGCGAGCGAAGGAGATTCTCGATATCGAGGTCAAGACAGTAGATGGGTTCGAAGGTCGCGAGAAAGAGGTGATCATATTTTCCACCGTGAGGAATAATCCCTATGGCGAGATTGGGTTTCTTGCCGATCGGAGACGGATGAACGTCGCGCTCACGAGAGCAAAGCGTGGCTTGTTCGTGCTGGGGAGCATCCGAACACTGGGGGGAAGCGTACAGAGGATGGGCGGCGCAAGAGGAGATGTGTTGTTGGAGGGCGAGGACTTCCTGACACGTCGGGCTCGAACTGGAAGGGAGACCTGGTATCGCTATGTGCGATTCGTGGTGATGAAAGGACTGTTCTATGAGTTGGACCTTACCACTGTTTATCGTAACCCCGAGGAGCTACAAGCGTTCTTTGAAGCCTCGAAGACGTCGATCGGGGGGTATGCCTTCCTATCGGACACTCGACAGAGGTCTTGGTGCCGATGATGTCTTGCTCTTCCAGTTTTCGTGTTCCTTCGTGCCTCGCATTTCCATTCGTGTCATCCTGCTGTAATATCTTGGTACAATGTTAGTTTTTTCAAGCAGAAGGTACATAGATACCAGACCGGAGCCGTGAT
>Ga0307513_10001526_pt1 | contig 33202 bp, 33 predicted proteins | sample 15_EM_MG_FD_202174 | JGI IMG/M metagenome (GOLD analysis project Ga0307513, IMG submission 202174) | Populus trichocarpa ectomycorrhiza microbial communities from riparian zone in the Pacific Northwest, United States - 15_EM | ecosystem: Host-associated > Plants > Roots > Unclassified | place... | reverse complement strand
TCCACAAGATAAATCAGGACCAGGAAATCGGGGCTACCACAGCCAGCAAAGAGAATGTGGTCATGATAGAGATGATCTATCAGATCCATAAAGACTACAGGACGGCCATCGATGCGCTAAGCGAACAAATCGAAGCCCTTACCGAGGAAGTTAGCACACTCAAAGATGCTACACCCCGGCCTGACACCCCCACCCCAATACCCTTCACACTCCCGGCAACGGCCCCTTCACGACCCTCTGCCCCCAGCGCCAACCCTTTGACCCTCCCTGCGGATGCCCCGCCCAGATCATGGGCAACGGTGGCTAGGAAGGGAAGAAAAGAGAAAACCACCATGGCTGCCAGGGCTGCCCAAGCCCCAGCGAAGCCGAACACCAACAACAGACCCCAACTCAAAAAGGGCCTTACCGCCAGAGAACGCCGCCTTATCATCAAACGGGAAGGCGAGCCACTCCCCACCTCTGCACTAGACCTAAGAGACGATATCAACTTAGCGCTAGCTGCGACCTACGTACAGACTGTCTCCATCCGGGGAAACACGGTCACCCTCACCACGATGGAATCGATCAAGGCCACTTCGCTTAACAGCAAGGTGGGGTCGTTCCTCCACCTGATACCAGGGACGGTTAGCGTTCTTCTGGATACCCCTGTATCACATGTTCTGGTGCACGGCATCCCCACCTCGAAGTCTCTAGTGGAAATAGCTACAGAGCTCACCACTTTCAACACTGGATTGTCCCTCACCGGTCAACCCAGATGGCTTACTACCGACGACGCTAGGGCTGGAAAATCCGCCTCCACAGTCGTGATCACCATTACGGGTCCCAGGGCCTCTGACTATGTCGGGAAACGCCTGGCTGCCTTCTCATCCACCTATAGAACTGAGCGCCGATTGCGTTTCAACTCTCATACTCAGTGTTCCAACTGCCATGGCTACGGACACCACAATAACAAGTGCACCAATCCGGCCACGTGCCGGTGGTGTGCCTCTCCACACCCTACAGGTAATCACACCTGTCCCACCGCTACCTGTCGTATACGCGGCCGACCATGCAACCACACCGTGCTTAGGTGTGTGAACTGCAAAGGCCCACACGACGCCCACACTGCACGATGCCCCTCCCGCCCTATGAATGCTCAGGATGATAAGCCGGATGAAGGCGAGGAGGAGATGACCACTTGATGACTATGATTTATGTTATGGTTATTGCGTAGACTTTGGTTCTACATTTTATTTTTATCAAATAAGGCGGTGATGAAGTTTCTTTTGTTATATTAAGGTTTTTCTAGGCCATACTTAAGGGTGCATGCCGGAGTTTTCCTGTAGTTAAATACAAAATAAACTCATAGGATTTTAAAAAAAAAAAAAAAAAAAGGTTCAGCGGCCATACAAGGGAACCTGCATGTGTTTTCGTAGAAGACAGGGATTATTTGGCTGGGTAACTATCCCTGTTGTGTACGAAAATAGATCCCCCCCTGCAGGTGTCCTTTTTCTCTCCTTTCAGCTTGTACCGTAGTCGAAGCGTCCCAGAGTTAGCTATGGGCTCAGAGGGAAGTACTAGTAGAAGCGTGTTTGGTCACTGACAGCTTCGCGAGCCGAATTGAGCGAGGTTGGGACATGAGTGCAAGGATGGTGGAATGCGCGGTAACCATTTGGGCATGCCGGAATATTGAATTCACCATCAACAACGACTTTATGATATCCAGCCTGATCAAGGAACTGAATTATAGGTCCACATTTTTTTTAAAAATCAATTTTGTGAATTCCTTGATGATTTCCTTACAGACCACCCAAGCTGCAAAAGCCCCGCCGATCTCCCATTGGGCACAAAATCCGATAGGAATAGCGGATTCGATTACAGTTTGATAGATGTTTTTTTCCTCTGGTGGTAGACCGAACGAGTTTGCCCGTTTTAGAATTAAGATTTCCTTTGCTGCCTAAACTAGATCTCGAGAGCCTAAAGCAAATTCTCCGAATGGTACTGTGATTTTGAATTATGATTTGAAGTTCGTAGACCTGACTCCCCCTGGTTTGTCAGAGGGTCATTGGGTTTCTGAAAATGCCTGTTGGATACAATGACCAATCGGCGCAGTCTTTGTATCCAGCAGAGCAGGGTTTGTTGTCACTTATATCTTGTTTCAAGGTCTCTAGTACCACAGAAGCAACACCAAATCATTTTGATTGTTCAAAAAGGTTCAAGTTTAAAGTGTATATTTCCTTCCATATATATCCACTAGGTGATTAATTTAATACTGGTACTGATCGTACTAATGAATGTGGCGAATGTGATGAATGCCAAAAAAAACCAACTCCGCTGCCATGCTATGTAATGCTTAAAAGAAAGAAAGTAGAGGAAGTGAAGAAAGAGAACAAAAGTATGAGAACCACAGCGCAAGCTAAAGCTCACCCAGCAACCACCTCACTCTTACAAAACATTAATTTTCAATCCAGCTGAAGGCGCATCCCAGAGAACCTCATTGCTATCCCCGACGGAAACAACCTCATATGCTTTAGCCCCTTTAGCTGGGCAATTGAAAGTCAATCCCGAACCATCAACAACCGTCGCCTCACCCCACTCGACGCGGAAAGTTCCCTTGAACTGGTCCCTGAAAGGCCTCTTATTGAATGTTGCATTTTCAATGTTCGCATCGCCAATAGCGAAAACTTGAATCTCTCGGGTACCACTGAACTGCGATGGGTGGGCGAATGCCAATTGGCACTTGGATCCTGTGAGGCCATCGGGGAAATCGAATTTGACGAGGGCATGGAAGTTGTGCTTGCTATTGGTACGGGAGACAATTCCCCTACCACTGACGCCGAGGGGGGTGTCGGGGGTGTCTTCGCGGATGTTGACCACCGCATTAGAGCTAATCACTTGCTTAATGTGATCGCGGGCAACGAGGTTATCGGCAGTCTCTGCGGGAGCAGCGGTAGGGAGGGCAGTGGCTAAGGTAGCGAAGATAGCGATTGCGGAGGAGAAGATAGTAGACTTCATTTTGATGTTTGGTTTGGTTTGGGTTGTCTGAATTGGAAAGTTGATATTAGAAGAAGTGGAAGGTTGAGAAGATTGTGAGGAGAGGAATGTAGTTTTGTAGTACTGGTGAGAGATGTCCGAGAGGATGGTTTTTTCCAGATTGTGGGATCTTGAAGGGTATTTATGTCACCCATGTTGCCATATAAGTTAGCACTCAAGTTCAAGCGATCGAGTCAATCATGGTGAGGCCGTTATCGATGCCACCAGGCAATACCTGCACTGAGGGATGACTGTGGTTAGTGCTCATCCACCATTCCTAATGAGCATCGCAAAAACCTAGGGTTTTCGGTGAGCTTAAGGTAGGTCGAGGCTGTGAGCGTAGTCTTGCGGTACGGCCCTTCGCGATGGGTTTCTCTATGTCAGCGGTTGTGGCCCAGGATCCAGTCTCCTTACCCTTGTGTGGCTATGCTCCCTAGCTTCCTACTGTACTCGCACAGGGATCAAAAAATCGGAAAAAAAGATCAGCAAGATTGTCCGGGGAGTTAAGCTGAGGGGAAAGCACTTTGGAAAAAAATGGGGCTTAGCAGACATCAGAAAGCCGGATGATGGTTTAGGAAGACAATGCTGATACTCCACTATACCGTAGTCTTATCTTGACAATTTACTGCACAGCTACCTAAGATGAGTACTGAAGCGGCATAGCAAACCACTTTGTTCAACAGCCGGGCTTTAAGACGTTTCGCAACCTGATCGCTTTTCATCAGTTGCCACATCGATCATCCTCATGTTCCCTGCTTTGATGTGCAGCGTTTTCCGATTTTTTCATCCCTGTGCGAGTATATACCGTATTTCTTGGCAAGATATCGTCTGGGTCTGGATATCATAGCAGCCAACAAATATCATGTGATACTTCCATGGAGGCTCATGTGGACGGTGGCTGGGGGCTTACGTTGGACAAGCTTATTTTGTTTGACCCAGTGTCTGGAAACCCCAACCCTAGCCGTGGTGCTTAGTACTTCCATTTTCATCGCGTATCCGGAATCAGGTAATATTAAAGATTTATGTCTTGATACTATGACCAAACATTGCTAGTTGTAATTTCTGCTCCTACATCATTTATTCTCATACCAGGCCAAGCTTGTTTTCTTTTATTACCTCTTAGTTCATGCTCCTTGAAAGATTGCAGTGACACCAGTAGCTAGTGAAGCCCATGTATGAGAATGGACTAACACTTTAGAATTTATTGCACCGTGCTTGAAAAGCGGCATCAAGGCTACCCCCTCAACTGTGAATGAACACCTTCCCTCATCCTACCGTCACAGTTGCCGTCACTATTTTCATAATGATCATTATTTTCACTAACCATCGGTTACATTATCCTCTTTGTATTAAAAACATCAAATCTTCGATATTTCAAATAATTTTGACACACCTTCCGGTACTTTTATAGCAACCGTATTCCGAATACACGATGAGAATAGAAGTATGATACTACTTAGCGATTCGTCAAATATTCGGATACTTGGCACCAAGATTCGAGTGTTTGGGCGCAAGCTAGGACATCTTGGTGCCAGTTCATCCGAATACTTTATCAAGCACAGCATCACACCCCATCTTCTTAGGGCTGAACACTTAAGGTGAATGTGGTCAGTGGCTCAGGTGCCGCAGTGCAATTGTGGTCACTTCTGATGAGCCCTGGTTGGATCGCGGCAAGGAGATAGTAAGACTGACGTAGAATAGCATCTTGGACTGAAGTTAGACTGAAGCCAGACCAAGGTAATACCGGTGGACACTTAAGTAGCATCATTAATAGGAAAGGTTGGCCTAGCAGTCATTCGAATGCGCACGAATATGTTTTCATAGGGATTCTTTGGCTGGTTAACAATCCCTGTTGTGTCCGAAAACAGATCGCCGGGTATGATATCGTACTTGTTTTTTTCTCTCTCCTTTTAGCCTTGATCGTAGCCTATGAGTTCTAGAGTTAGCAATGGGCTTAGGGGGAAGTACTAGTAGAAGCGCTGTAAGTCACTGACAAAAAAAACCGCGAGCTGAATTGAGACTTCGGGATATGAGTGCGAATGGTGGAATGAGCGGTTAACCATTTGAGCACACCGGAATATCGGATTCACCATCAGCTACGCCCTTATAATATCCAGCCTGATCAAGGTACTGAATTGCGGGTCCACATTTTTTTTAAGAAACCAATTTTGTGAATTCCTCAATGATTTCCTGATAGGACACCCAAGCCGCGAAAGCTCACACTGCCGATCTCCAACAGAACATAAAATCCGATAGGAATAACCGGTTCGCTGGAAGAGAAACTCGACTCCCTCTGCATCTTACTAAGCCTCGGGCGGAAGGACTAAAAATAAAACCTAGTAAAAAACCTAGTTGGCTGCTCTTCAGGGTTAATCTCCGAAAAGGGTTGCTTATTATTGGTTAGTACTAGTCACTCAAATGCAGAGGAAGCAGGTACTGAAAACAAGAAACTCGGGGGAATGATATCTACTTTACGGGAGGGAAGAAGTACCAGCAAAAAACTGTCACTTTCAAAGAACCTTCAAGTAGAACAGAAAACTATACAAGTCACGATCAATTCAAGCTCACTAAGCTACTTCACAAAACCAATTCAGAAAACCGCACAAAAGACAGAGAGTTCCAGCTATGATACTAGAAAGCCCATTGCAGGTTGTCCCACTAAGTAAACACAGGCCCGATTTTCCTTCCTCACGATGGTCGCCGCTCTTCGTTGCGGTAGCGGGTGGAGGGAGAAAGCATGAGAAGACAAAAACCTAACTTATCATACCACAGAAGCAAGACCAAATCACTGCAATTGTGCTCAAAAAAGATTCAAGTTTGAAGTGTATATTTCCTCCCATATCTATCCACTAGATGATTAAGTTAATACTAGTAATGATCACACCAATGAATGTGATGAATGCCAAAAAAACAAACCCCGCTACCATGCAATGTAGTGCTTAAAAGAAAGCAAGTAGAAGAGATAAAGAAATGGAACAAAAGTATGAGAACCGCAGCGCAAGCTAAAGCTCATCCAGAAACCACCTCACTCTTACAAAACATTAATTTTCAATCCAGCTGAAGGCGCATCCCAGAGAACCTCATTACTATCCCCGACAGAAACAACCTCATATGCTTTAGCCCCCTTAGTTGGGCAATCGAAAGTCAATCCCGAACCATCAACAACCGTCGCCTCACCCCACTCAACGCGGAAGGTGCCCTTAAACTGGTCCCTGAAAGGCCTCTTATTGAATGTGGCGTTTCCAATGTTCGCATCGCCAATAGCGAAAACTTGGATCTCTCGGGTACCACTGAACTGTGATGGGTGGGCGAAGGCCAATTGGCACTTGGATCCTGTGAGGCCATCGGGGAAATCGAATTTGACGAGGGCTTGGAAGTTGTGCTTGTTGTCGGTACGGGAGACAATTCCCCTACCATTGCCGTTGAAGGGGACATCAGGGGTGTCTTCGCGGATGTTGGCCACCGCGCTGGAGCTAATCACTTGCTTAATGTGATCGCGGGCAACGAGGTTATCGGCAGTCTCTGCGGGGGCAGCTGTAGGGAGGGCAGTGGCCAAGGTAGCGAAGATAGCGATGGCAGAGGAGAAGATAGTAGACTTCATTTTGATGTTTGGGTTGGTTTGGGTTGGTTTGGTTTGTCTGAATTGGAAAGTTGATATTAGAAGAAGTGGAAGGTTGAGAAGATTGTGAGAAGAGGAATGTAGCTTTGTAGTACTGTTGATAGATGTCTGAGAGGATGATTTCTTCTATTATAGATTTTGGGATCTTGAAGGGTATTTATGTCACTCATGTTGCCATATAGCACTCAAGTTCAAGCCGACGAGCCAATCATGGTGATGCGTTATCGATGCCACCAGGCAATACCTGCACAGCTAAGGATGACTGTGGTCAGTACTCATCCACCATTCCTAATAAGCATCGCAAAAACCTAAGGCTTTCGATGAGCTTTAAGTAGGTTGAGGCTGTGATCGTAACCTTACGGTACGGGCTTCCGTGATGAATTTTTCCATGTTAGCTGCTGTGGCCCAGGATCCAATCTTATGATACCTTTGTGTGCCTACGCTCCCTCACTTCCTATACTGTATTTCTTGCAAAGATAACGTTCAGGTCTAGATATCATAACAACCTACAAGTATGCCAGGAGTGAGGGTGATATCTGCATGGGGTCACTGTGGACTGTGGCTGGGGGACTTACGTTGGACAAACTTATTTTTGTCTAACCGCCTCTGGAAACCCCAACCCTAGTCGCAATGCTTGGTATCATACTGCCTGGCGATTCATCGAGGGTTCGGATAATTGGCGCTAAGACCGAGTGTTTACTCGTAGCCGAAGCTGGGACATCTTGGCGCCAGTTCATCCGAATACTTTATCAAGCATAGAGGCTACACCCCAACTTCTTGGAGGCTGGGGACTTAAGGTGAATGTGGTCAGTGGCTCAGGTGCCGCAGTGCATTTGTGGCCCTTCCGATAGGCCTCGGTTGCACTGCGACAAGGAGATTCAGTAAGACTGACAATGGCGTAGAATAGTGGACTGAACTTAAGACTGATGTTAGAATGAAGTTAGACCAAGGTAATACCGGTAGACACTTACAAGTAGATAGTATTGTTAATAGGAAAGGTTGGTCTAGCAGTCATACAAGGGAACCCGAATGTGTTTTCGTAGAAGACAGGGATTATTTAGCTAGTTAACTATCCCTGTTGTGTACGAAAATAGATCCCCGGGTACCTGCAGGTGTCCTTTTTCTCTCCTTTCAGCTTATACCGCAGTCGAAGGGTCCCAGAGTTAGCCATGAGCTTAGAGGGAAGTACTAGTAGAAGCGCGTTTGGTAACTGACAGCTTCTTCGCGAGCTGAATTGAGCGAGGTTGGGATATGTCGAGGATGGTGGAATGCGCGATAACCTTTTGGGCATGCCGGAATGTTGAATTCACCATCAGCAACGCCCTTATAATATCAAAGCACTGAATTGCAGGTCCACTTTTTTTTTTTATAAAAAAAAAGCAATTTTGTGAATTCCTCAATGATTTCCTTATAGGCCACCCAGCCAATCTCCCACTGAGCACAAAATCCGATAAGAATAACGGATTCGATCGCCCTCTGATAGATGTTTTTTTCCTCTCGTACTAGGCCGAACGAGTTTGCCCGTTTTAGAACTAAGATTTCCCCCGCTGCTTAAACTAGGTCTCGAGAGCCTGCCTAAAACAAATTCTCCGAGTAGTACTGAGGTTTTAAATTATCATTTGAAGTTCATAGACCATGCTCCCCCTGAGCTTCGCTCCCTCTAGTTCGTCGTCGGGTTATTGAGTTTCTCAAAAAGCCTGTTGGATACAATGGCCAATCGGGGGAGTCTTCGTATCCAGCAGAGCAGGGTTTGTTGTTACATATATCTTGCTTTGAGATATCTAGTACTACAGAAGCAAGACCAAATCACTTCGATTGTGCTCAACAAGGTTCAAGTTTAAAGTGTATATTTTCTCCCGTATATATCCACTAGATGATTAATTTAATACTGGTACTGATCGTACTAATGAATGTGGCGAATGTGATGAATGCCAAAAAAAACCAACTCCACTGCCATGCTATGTAATGCTTAAAAGAAAGAAAGTAGAGAAAGCGAAGAAAGAGTACAATATGAGAACCACAGCGCAAGCCAGAGCTCGCCCAGAAACCACCTCACCCTTACAAAACATTAATTTTCAATCCAGCTGAAGGCGCATCCCAGAGAACCTCATTACTATCCCCGACAGAAACAACCTCATATGCTTTAGCCCCCTTAGCTGGGCAATCGAAAGTCAATCCCGAACCATCAACAACTGTCGCCTCATCCCACTCGACGCGGAAAGTTCCCTTAAACTGGTCTCTGAAGGGCCTCTTATTGAATGTCGCGTTTTCAATGTTCGCATCGCCAATTGAGAAAACTTGGATCTCTCGGGTACCAGCGAACTGCGATGGGTGGGCGAATGCCAATTGGCACTTGGATCCTGTGAGGCCATCAGGGAAATCGAATTTGACGAGGGCTTGGAAGTTGTGCTTGTTATCGGTACGGGAAACAATTCCCCTACCATTGCCGTTGAATGGGACATCGGGGGTGTCTTCGCGGATGTTGGCCACCGCGCTGGAGCTAATCACTTGCTTAATGTGATCGCGGGCAATGAGGTTATCGACAGTCTCTGCTGAAGCAGCTGTAGGGAGGGCAGTGGCTAAGGTAGCGAAGATAGCGATGGCGGAGGAGAAGATAGCAGACTTCATTTTGATGTTTGGTTTGATTTGGTTTGGTTCGTTTGGATTGGTATTAGAAGTGGAAGGTTGAGAAGATTGTAAGGAGAGGAATGTAGCTTTATAGTACTGTTGAGAGATGCCCGAGAGGATGGTTTTTCCAGATTGTGGGATCTTGAAGAGTATTTATGTCACTCATGCTGGAATATAGCACTCAAGTTCTAGCCGTTGGGCCAATCATGGTGATGCTGTTATCGATGCCACCAGGCAATACCTGCACAGCTAAGGATGACTGTGGTCAGTACTCATCCACCCTTCCTAATGAGCATCGCAAAAACCTAGGGTTTTCGGTGAGCTTAAGGCAGGTTGAGGCTGTGATCGTAGCCTTACGGTACGGTCTTTCGCGATAGTTTTCTCTTTGTCAGCTGTTGTAGCCCAGGATCCAGTCTTCTTACCTTTGTGTACCTATGCTCCCTCACTTCCTATTGTATTTCATGACAAGATAACGTCCAGATCTGGATATCATAGCAGCCCACAAGTATACCAGGGTTGAGAGTGATATTTCCATGGGGGCTCACTGTGGACTGTGGCTTGGGGCTTACGTTGGACAAGCTTATTTTTGTTTAACCCAGTGTTTGGAAACCCCAACCCTAGCCGTGATGGTTAATTTACTACTTGGTGATTCGTCAAGTATTCGGATAATTGACGCCAAGATTCGAGTGTTTGGGCCGAAACTGGCACAGTGGTCACACCCCAGCTACTTGGGCCTGAGCACCTAAGGTGAATGTGGTCAGTGGCTTAGGTACCGCGGTCACTTCTGATAAGCCCGGGCGCATCGCGGCAAGGAGATTCAGTAAGACTGACAATGGCGTAAAATAGTATGTATCCTGGACTGAATTTAGACTGGAGTCAGACCGAAGTCAGACCAAGGTAATACCGGTAGATACTTAGATAGCATCGTTAATAGGAAAATTGGTCCAGCGGCCATACAAGTACACCCGAATGTGTTTTCGTTCAAGACAGGGATTATTTGGCTGGTTAACTATCTCTGTCGTTTTTTACTAAATCATATCCCAGGGTATGGTACTTGAATGTGCCATTTTTCGGCCCTTTCCGCCTGCACCGTAGCCGAAGGGTTGCAGCGTTAGCTATGGATTTAGGGGGAAGTACTAGTAGAAGTGCTGTTAGTCATTGACAGCTTCGCGAGCTGAATTGAGATGTTGGAATATGAGTGCGAGGATTGTGAAATGCGCAATTAACATTTTGGGCTCACCGGAATGTTGAATTCACCACCAGCCACGGCCTTGTGGTATCCAGCCTAATTAAGGCACTGAATTGTCGGCCCACATTTTTAAAACAACTAATTTATGTGAATTCCTCAATGATTTCCATAGGCCACCCCGGCCGCGAAAGCCCACACTGCCGATCTCCCACAGAGCAAAAAATCCATATGGAATAACGGGTTCGCTGGAAGAAAACCCCGACTCCCTCTGCATCTTACTAAGCGTAGAGCAAAAAGAGTAAAAAGATAAACTTAGTATCATAACAATCCTAATTGGCCACTCTTCAGGGCTAATCTCCCGAAAGGGTTGATTATTATCGGTCAGTCCCAACCACCCAAGTGCTGAGAAAGAAGAAACTATAGAACCGCAAAAAAAAGTTAGCGCAGCTGAAATTACGTTCGAGAGGTACATGTCACTAGCATAGTAAAAGGGAAGGAATTAGTGAAAGGGAGAAAGAAGAAAAGATAAAATCCTAGGAAACTACCTACTTGCTCTCTAAATAGCCTGATATGATGCTAAAGTTAAAGGCTCTCTCACTCGCGCTATATATCCTTCAAAAATCCTGTTTTTTCCTACTGGTGACCAATCTATGCCTTTAGATATCTAGAGTCTCTAGGGTTTCGGATTACATTCTTTTTAGTCCCACTCGACCCCCTGCTCCGGGGGGGGGGGATACTTCAAAAAACCAATTCACCCTCACATTATAGAGTTGGTATGATCTGTAATAACCACTGCGTTTTGAGTCAACTACGTAGACTAACAGCCGCAAGCTGTATTTAGTTCTATCATACTTTAGTTTCTCTTCTCTGTACTTACATCGAACAAATAATGCTGTCTTTTTCTTCCTATGGCACTCTTCCCTCTGAGCCCTCGCAAGGGCTTCAAGGTGGCTCCTCCCTCACCACCCGATATTCTGCCTGTGCCTTATCCGTTCACCATCACAGAAGTATTCATAATGTCGCCTCACCAGCCCTTCATGGTCAACCCCGTCACACCTACCCAACAAGCTCTCCCGCCTTTAAGAAAGACTAGTAGAACACTCCTCGATTTCCCAACCCAACTCCATGCATGAGGAACCAAGAATGGAACCATTTCGTCGTATAGTTACGAGGTGAGAGGGGGGATAGTAATTGGACCTGATCGACGCACAAGGGAAACGGACTACAGGTGCTGTAAGTAATAGAGGTTAGGGAAAGCCCTGGAAATTTAGCGTGCCCAAACATGGAGCATTGCTAGAGCAGTTGGTGATGGAATCTGTGCTGATAAGAACCATACTTGAGGATCCATCACCAGGGAGAACTGTACGAATATGAAGTTCGTTCGTGTCAGAGGCCACACGGAAGAGGCCGAAGTCGAAGGGTCAAGTAATGGGACCGATTTATGCGAGAAAGAGAGAAGGGATTGCTATCTTGCTTGCTCGTCTATAGAAGCCCCTAGGACTGCCCTACTTATAACAATCCGTAGTGTGAGTATACATCAATACGACTCAAATCATTTCCTAGATCCTCACTTTATATGTGGCCTGACAACTGGCCCAACATATCCGCACCTCCTATTACATTGAGGTCATACTTCCAACCGTTCATTGTGGATTTCAAGTCGAGTGACCTCCTATGACCGAGAATGAACATGATAACGACAGCGGTAAATGCCAAATCGGCGCCCACGGCTGAGGCACCTATCTCCGTTGGTAGTGCGATGTAAAAAAGAAACACATCTTCAAGCTCTCAAGCTCTCCAACGCCGCTGCTACAAATGAACAAGGTTTCCCGGGTTGGGCTAGAGGCGGAATCTTGTCTTGCAACTTTCGTATACTGCTTCATAATGGTAATTTCTAGTTATTCTAATAGAGTCTCCCGGATTGGCTATCCTAAGAGGACCTTTACATAAGAGAAGTCCCTTTATAATTCTAGTCCATAAAGGCATCATATCTTGTTACCAACAGCATCAAAGATAATTAAGCGCACTCCGGTAGCAGCCGGAAGACTATAGGGTCTTCTAACAGGCAACCACTACCGGCATGGGCAGGGATCTCTCCAGCAAACGGGGGCTAGCAAGCAAGGAAACTGTAAGGGATTTCGGCTGATCCATCAACCCCTGCTCTACGACTCGGAAAGAAAATCAAAAAACCAGAGATTAACCACAAAGATATGCGAAACGTATCATTCACCGGTACCCAGAATTTTTTCCAGCTGCCGCCTGGGGGAGTTGAGTTACTTTTGATAGGTGGTAAACTCGTGCCAGCCGGGTAGGTCGCTATATGGTGAGGAGCTGGACCGGAATGGCAATATGCCGCTGTAGCCTCGGAACTACAGTAGTGCAGAAACCCAAGGGAAAGACCTTTTATGCCCCACCGTAGCTTGATCCTCACGACCACAGTAACATCAGCTAAATATCGGCGTTGCATTTTGCTATGATGATATTAGCAATAGACTATCATAGATTAGCTTACATCCAGGTCCAGTACTCCCGATAACGCACTCAAGCACTTAATACCAACGCGGCCCCCGAACTGGAAATGAAAATGAACTAAAAGAAAAAACAAATATTATTAAACACTATGTAACTTATGCCCCAGCAAGCTGCGGTGGTGTGAAAGCCCACGATAGTGCAAGAACTCCACAATGCGCCCAGGTAGAACGATACGGAATAACGGCCCATGGACCGTCCCTATGTATTGACCAGTAATCGCTCATATAACCCCCTCTAATTCGCATTGTGATGACTTCAATAGGATCAGAAAATGAAATAACCCCCCTTATTCTCCTCCCTGCTCCCGTTGGTCCGGAAATCGATAGATAGTTATCACCAGACGGAAGCGTTCCACATGGCCGATATATTAATGATTGGCAGCAGGATTGGCGTTATGAATGCTACGTAGTGGTGGCGGCCTAATGGCGGAGGAATGACGTTAATAAAGATGGGGGGAAGCTTATTTCTTTTCCAGAAGGGGGGAGCACATACTTTTCTTCCAAGGGGATAATCCGCTTCCACCACGCCTTCCTGAATTTCTTACCTTGACGCTGCATCTCGACAACTATTTCTCTACAAAAATCTCGTATGGCGGAACTGATGCTGTTGCTGGCAGACGTGATACCGTCGACGACAGGCATGATGCCATCAGTAGTAGACTTAATGCCTTCAGTAGCAGACTTGATGGCGTCGGTATCAGATTTGATGCCGTCAGTAGCAGACTTGATGCCGTCAGTAGCAGACCTAATGTCATCGGCAATAGACTCAATGCCGTTGGTAGCAGCCGCCACTTCCCCCAAGCGCTGGGCCATACCCTGGGATGTTTTCACGGCCGAAAGCCGGCAGAACTGTCGGGTATGACTAGTTAGCACAAGGATCAGACAGAAATTGTTAGGTAGCAGAGGCATCCATTACCGATTTCTCCACCACTTTGACCTCCGAGAAAATCTCGTTGACCTCATCCAAAAAGGTTTGTCGCTCCTCAAGCAGGCAATCAAGTTTCCCGGGAAACCCCTTCTGCTTTTCACTCCACACACCAGATAGCCGCAGTGAACCTTTAGGATCTTCGGGAGTGTTCAAACTTGTTAAGAACTCTTCAAGGTCCTTGATGTAACGCTTTTGTGACTTGGCTACATCAATCACAGCTGATAATTCGCCAGAGAGTGTAGCAGAAGTTGATATTAGCGCGTTTTCATCGCGCTCGGGGGCGTTTGGCTCCTTGGCGAACTTTTGGAAGCCCAGTGACTGCCGATAATGTTAACTCAATACTTGGTTGGATCTAGGTTAAGGGAGCGAGGGTCGGAAAACACACATAATTGAACGCTTTGCAGCGAAGATTCTTAAGAACAGCTCGCTCGGAGGATTTTAGAGTATTCGATAATACGTTGAGAAAGGCATCGAGAGCGTTTGTACTCTTCTGATGAGGGAGTAGAGGCACACGGCCCGAGTTTTTGTCGTCACAGGATCTGAAAATTGCTAGTCTCTCTATCGCCAGGTAAGGGTTAATAAGGAATTGGACCAAAAAAAGGGTAATAACTTCACACCTCTGTTATTGCTATGGTCCACATCGCTAGTATTTAAAAGAATGATACCTGCATGGTGCACCAAAATGAATTCTTCACCCACACTGTTGCCCTGCGGCTCATCATCATCATCAAGATTCCGGTATCTATTTTGGTTTAATGTTAAACTCTCTCGCGGCCATGAAAGGCGTTGACCCCTCCGGAAGTCCGTAAGCTCTTCCAATCTTTTCAGGTCTTCCAAACCAAACCCATCCCGCCCACCAGACGTGGCACCCGACAGCCCCACGGGCACATTAGCCTCGCTAAGCTCCTGGTCACTCCGAGTTTGTGAGTCAATGCTTTTTTCCACCCCTAGGTATGGAATGGATATCGCTACAGTAAAGTGATCTGAACCCAGGGCAAGCTGGAATGAAACCCCGGGACGCAAAACGTCCCCCCGGCCCCGGAGATCCCAAATGTGTTGGGAAGAGAAAGCTTCCAAAAAGTCCTGAAAAATAAACTTAACACCGGTACCCTGTCTCCAAAAAGAGCAGGACCACATACCATTGCGTAGTAGCAAGTCGGAAATTCCCTTGTTTATTCCCAATGTTAGTCCAAACCGATTATGTCATGATATAGGAAAGACTTACATGATCCGTAGGGGCTGTTCGTTAAGCAGGGACTGGTCGGCCAGCTCATCCAGTACACCCTGGCAAGAGAGTGAAGGTGGGTCAATAGGAGGAAACAATTCCGGAGCCATCACTCGCCCATAATCCTTATATAGATATTGTAGCGGCATTGCTTCATGTTCGAACGCTCCGCTGCCCCAAGGATAACGATAGAAGGTAACTGGTACCTCGCCTTCCAGTCTCATAGATCGGTCCGCATCCGATACGTCAATGTCATCTTGGTGAGCCCGAATATTTTTCGGGATCCAAAGATTGCGATTGAAGAAGGATTCCTCGCTAACATTTTGTATGTTAGGCATATCATCTATGATGGGTACTCGTCCAGCTATAGTTCATGTTAGCAGGTATCACTAAGCTCGCACTCAGGCTACCGGTAGTTCCTACCATTGTGATGCTCCAACACGTGCCTTATACACTCATCAAGCTCAGTTCGATAGGCATGGGTGTGCTCGTGGGTTCCGCGTAGTGTACTTCCCTCTTCGTGCGCAGCTCCCGCCATGATTGTGAATGGAGTGGGAAATCCCAGGGGTGCTCTAAACTTTATAGCCAGAGTACTTGAGGCGCCTAAAAATATTGTCCTTCGATTTCCAGGAAATAAGTACAAGTAAGACATGTTTTCTGAGGAATTTAACAGGGCGGGAATAAAGGAGAGAGAAGCGACGTGTATGCATGTTCAGCTTAGTTCAGGTTAGTGGTCCACGGGCAATATCACAGCTTGCCATCAATATCTGCGAGCAATTTCTCGGGTATCTCCCTCCTCTTGCACTTTTGTCGCCACGGCTTGAGACATACATGACAGCACTATACTGACTGACTGAGTGAAATGTCTCGGAGATGGTGACCCATACCACACGTTTAGGTATTTCTTTCAAAGCCCCATAGACTACAGACAGTGAATTGAGTACACTAGTCCTGGAAGGGGCGGACTCTCAGCCCGAAGAGCTCCCCAGGCCGCGAATGTGCTGATTTTTATGCTCTAAAGTCCTTAGCTGCTGTAGCAGTGAACTCCCTGTGGAGTAGTGACCAATGTTATTCCAGCAGAGCGGTTCTCCGGCCCAGGCCCTAATGCTCGACTCCGAGAGTAGACGGGTAAATGACCTATGGTATTCTACTCAAGTATTTCACTGCGACTGCAGCCTATGGCGTAACACATCTGCAAGTTCGAGCGCAAGCTTGGCAGCATGGCCGAAGTCCAGGAGAGCGTCAGAATACTGGTATGGTATTCGTAACTAATTTCTATCCAAAGCGCGTGTCCACGCTATGCCCAGATTCCAGCGCCATTCGTAGGACTTCACACGGTGGTAATATCGAGGGGCCAAAGCCCAATTTGGAGTCGATAGCTACCCAATCGTGAAGGATTTCCGGGTTACCGTAGATTGGTATAGTAATCTAGTGTCCAATTATAGGAGCGAATTTCTGTTCCAAAATTAGCGATAACTTATGATTACAAACCAAGTACACCCCCTTCCTCGCAGATATGGGTGTAGGAGAGCTGCGGAGTGTTTGACAGGTCTCAGAGGGGGCTATTGGTCCCGGCAAAACACTGTCTTAATATTCACGACCCTCAATTTATTGATGTATCGCAAGCCAGATAGCAATCGTATAAAGCCTTGATGTAGAAAGAAGATTGGCATTGTCTAACTGGAGTAAATTTGTATCTCCCCCTGCCCAACATCGATTTAGCAGACGGTGTTGTTGCGGTTTCCAAAGCACTTGAGAAACCGAACGAACCCAGGAGAAGAAAAAACAAATGCCCCAGATAGCTTGAGTCATCAGAAGAATAATAGGAGCTAACAAGCCCTCTTGGAGTAATTTATTGGCTGTCAGGATCTAGACATCATTATGCTGGCAAACAAAATATCGTCATGAAGCTGTTGGAAAGTGTCCCAGAAGTTGTCTAAGACACTCGAGTCTTTTTTTCGAGTCCGTTCAGTTTCTCAAGTGTCTTGGAAAACGCGATAATGACCAACTTTGGATGATTGGTTGGATTAGGCTCTGCGCACAAGATGTTTTCGGCTAGTGCCGATCTGCAACCTTCCCATTTTAGAGCAAAAAAAAAAAGAAAGGCTGATGGTGATCAAAAGCCATCCGGGCACTCCACAGCTTGGGCTCCCTGCTTCGATAGAGCTAAGGTTCGCCTATCATGACCTGGCGCTTGGTGAGTAAACCGCACGCCGTAAATCGCAACAAAATGCTATTACACAAGTGCTGTGCCATAAAAAAAACCCCGCGATTCGCTATCTCTGGTGGGCCTCTCATCTCCGGATTCGGAGACGAAAATTTATTGAGAAGGACCAGTGCTTTCCTGGCACGGCATAGCCTGGACTCTAGACACGCCGGATCCTATTAACTACTCGAGTACAGTAGTTCCGCAATTCTGTTAGCTTGCCAAACGAAACCTATCGTGGGCTGATTCGGGGATTTCCACTGATAACCCGCTAGCGAATCGCAAGAGTTTTTATAGTACGGGCGCGCACACCACAAAACAAGGTGCTTCGGCGTGAATACCGAAATGTTTCGTACCGCCTTAACGACATGTATTCTTTGCTGTTCTCTTGGGATCAGTATATCCAATTGCAACCATGCCGTGCCCAACTGATCCCCTACGGCCTTAACACTCTTTCAGGACCCGGCCTTGGTTCTGGGCATTATATTGGCGCTTTAATTTATCTCCACATTAGCTATAAGGAGGTTCGATTATTATTCCCCACAGATCGCAATATTCAATTGGAGCAATTTCAAAAAACTTGATTGTCCTTGGGTAGAGCTCAGGCCAACTAAAATTATGACCACATCATCTTTAAGAGGGGAGCAAACTCAGCTCCAAATTATATCCTGTTCCCCCCGCCGAACCATTGCCCCTAAGATCCCGCTGGCCCAGAGCTATATGCTGCAAGGGAAAAACAGAAATTGGAACCTTCGACTTTGATATACACCAAGAGCACCCAAACATGGACAATTGGAGCATGTTTGCCTTAAGGGTATATACCTAGTCCCTCTTAAACCAGTGAGGTTCGAGGGATGATTTGATCGGTCAATCTAAATTCGACACCACCATAGCATGGCGCCGACGAACACCAAGGTTTTAACAAACACCAAGGTTTTAAAGAAGTAAGAAGTCATAGAGGGAAGACAGAGCGATAGCATAATATAAACTTCCCCTTTCCTATACTACCCTAGCTGGCTTAGCACTGCACAGTCTTCCCAGACCCTACAGTGCTGCCATGTGGGGATGGTACCCGAGTACCGGTATTCAGAGTAAGACTGGCGACATACTCGAGTACCGTATATTAATAATAGGTTTTTGGATGTGCTTGGTTTTGTTGCAGGAGTGTGATGGGTCGTTCAGGAGATGTGCAGGTGGTTGGGATACAAGAGATTGTTTAACAATAGATTATGCCGACATGTCTTTCCTTTGTCATCACGGGAGTGTACGATGGAATAAGGGCATGTGGGGAAATACAGAGATAGGTGTGGTGATCCACGGAAGGATCGGGAAGTGGTATTTGTGGTTTACGTATACCTGTCTTTACCATTAGTCTGGTTTTAGAGGTAGTGAACGAGCGAGCAAGCGAACGAAATGCGAGTGGCGGAGGTTGTATTTCATATCCTTCCTGCAAAGTGCCTAAGTTCCGTGTGAATTCTCTTAGTCTATCGCCTACTTCCATGCGACCCTCATATCCCCCATATTGACATAGGTGAGTCCCAATACAACCTTAATTAAAGAGCCATGCGTATGCTACATGCCGTGCTAGCGCCATAAGGAAGCCATTTATATTTATGCGCCCGATAACTACTAGCACTGGTACTATGGTAGTAAAGACCCCGAATACCGGAAGGATGCAGTGACCCTAAAAAGGCCTCTGTAAGGTACATCACTTGCACCAACGAGTTAGTTAGTTATGCAAACACTGAAATCATCTGTCCTAATGCCATGTCTTACTACTATTAGATCAGCAGGAAAGCTTTTTATTAGACTGAAGATATTATACTTCCAGAGCTATACCTCCAGCGCTACCGGTACAGCACACCAGCCATTATGCTATGAGCACTCACACCCGTACACCACTCTGTAATTAATGCAAAAACTCATACAAGTAATGATTTAAGTTTTATTCCGCTAAACTACTCCTAGAATAAGTCCGCACAGTACCGAATTTGCAGCTCCCAAGTTCCATCCGAGAATCCTTCAGCTTATTAATCTCCCCTTTTGTTCGGAAAAACATTTGGAGGAAATACCCCCAAGGTACATTACCAGAAAGAGCCAAGACCAGATTCGGTCACCAGACTAGTAAATACTAAACCAGGCCAATCCCTCCTGCATGCACCCCGAACATTTTGAAACAACCAAACTCTTCAATTTACCAAGAATTACTTATCCTCTCAAGGCTGTAGTACAGTGCGCGCTGAGTTGTTAAGATGCACTGGCTCGATCACCCGCATTCTGTTCCAAATTGTTTGACACTTGCTTGATGGTAGTACCATCCGGTTGAGGTCATTCGCCTGTGTCTGACGTCCGTCGCTTGAATGCTGCGCGATGCGTGGGGGTTTTCTCAGTGCTTGAGTACAGTGCCTATTGAAAGTAGTGGGGTTAATAGCGGGGAAGCAATGTGCTATGGCCACACAGTAAAGGTTCACACTTTCCTATTCTGATAAAACGCAAGGTAATACCAACATTTTCATGCTAGTCTTATTACATAAAAGCCCTAAGGCCATTCTTTGGTATCACTGTCGGTACCCAAGTGCGGTATTCACTAGCCCACATCGTACACCGGCAGTACCAGTACTCAGGGCCTACCTCTACTTTCCAGTTCAATATGGCAGTACTCGACGTCATATCAACAATAGGATATTTTACAAAATAGTATCCTCGACTCGTGCGTGCATGCTAGTATCAACTTATCTGTGACGCCATTGAGCCTCGAATCCACCCTCCATCTAACATATGAGAAATTCTATCTAATCCCAGTTCGACCACCCAGAAAAATCCAGCACTCCCATAATATTGAAGTACGGAGAACTCAAATACTTAGGACCTGGCTGGAATTGTGCTGCATTTGCTCGATACTGGTTGGTGGGACGCAAATCAGAAGTGCACTAACTCACCTACCGTAATATCTCGCCATTAACGAACTGGCCTGGACTGGTTCTTTTCGAAATCTCAGGTACCGTCAAAACTAAGCTTTTGAGGATTTTGGGAGAGACGAGATATTTGGCCTATCATAAATTTCAGAAACTTCGTCGATTGTAAACTGTCCTAGTCCAGGCCAGTTCGTTAAAAGCGAGATTTTACGGCATATCTAGAATTAAGAAAATCTGATAATTCCTAAGCATCGGTATACCCCGCAATTACACACCCGCACTCATTAGGGAGAGGAAGAAAAAAAATGAAACGTCATTGCGCTGTGTATGAGTCCCTGAGCAAGTTGAATATGAACATGTGTCCGGAATATCTGAGTTCGTTCATTATTGTGTCTTCGTCTGCAGTTACGCATGCAGAACACCTCAAATCGTATTCATATATTAGCCAACCTGCCAATCGAAGCTCCTTTACAGCCATCGATAAACCACATTGTGTTTATTGGTCCCTTGTTCCTTTCCATTGCGCATGTTTTATCATGCGCAGCCCTCTTGGGTTATGGGGTAAGGCGCCATCAAAGGTCCTGTCTGGCGGGTTGACATGGTATCAAGGACACCGCAATAGCTTAAAACCCATCATTTCTCGCAAAGAAAAGGAGGAGCAAGAGACCCACCTTCGTACAATAGCACCCCATTGCGTACTTGAAGCTCTCTACCATGTCTGAAAGAGCATTGTTACGATATTCTTCCCTCGAAAGCTGCCGCGAGCGTCTAGAATTCTTCCTGAAAAGGCAGAAAAGGGGTGTCGCCCACTTCTACAAAAACGACCAGGACCCGAACACTTTCAACCTAGATGATGCGAGTGCTAGAGCTTCCCGTCTAGTTAAAAGTGTGGTACAAGAAAAATTGCTCGGAGATGATCCTCAGATCAAGGAGCTCGCGAAGGATTTGGCAGTGCTGGCTCTCTACGATCTGGCCATATTGATAGGTGGTCCCTTCCTCTCCCTTCTCCTTCTAGGGTAATTATACACAGGGTTACTTATCACACTATATACTTTAGACGATAGTGAATCCATGTCATATGAAGAGGATGGTACCCGGATAGGAATCTTAAAAGGTGTCTTGAGCATTATCAACAACATATACGGCCTTGCTGCCGAGCCCAAGACTGGGATAAGGGCAATTCGTTTTATAAACAATTATGATGATCAAGACTACTTTCTTGAGGAGCCAAGTGAGCTTATCGCGGGTCACTATTTTGGGGGTACCACCAAGATAGGCACGGAACTCCATAAGAGGATTTTAAAACAACTAGTGCTAGGGGAAACACCCATGAAAAAACCACTTCTAATTATGGTCATCACTGATGGAGCAGTAAGTCATCTCAATTTAGCACCCCTGCCTGAATCTATGAGAGATACTAAGAATTCAATAGATCGAAGGCGAAAAGAAAGGCCTCCTAGAGAAAGTGATCATAAACTGCATAAACAGGCTTGACAGAGCCAGAGAGCATGGGGCCGACTGTAAGTCTAGGACATTCTTTAGAACTAGTATCCTTAGCTAATTTGTTTCTTTCAAGCGGTCGCTTTCCAATTTTCTTGTATTGGGAACGATGAAGGGGCCCGAAAGGTGCTACAGGACTTAGATAATCACGACGCGGTCCGTGATTATGTGAATTGTCAGAAAGGTGTGCCTTTGTCATGATAACTCTCCAGCCTAAGGGTAGCTTTAACATTCTATGCAAAAACTTTAGCAGCTCAAAGCCTAGACCTCGATGATAACAGGCCATTAACGGTATTACTAGCTAGAGTCTACGGATCTCCCTGAATCCCCTGCTATATCAGTTTATACTAATTCATCATCTTGGTTAGGTGACAAAACTACTCCTCGGGGCAATACTTAAGGCTGTAAGTTTCCATAGATACGATTCATGAAATCGATCCTTTTATTTACTGGTGGCGTAGTATGATACACAAGAGGACGATGATGAATTGGACGACATCTTTGACAGCACCGAGACAGGACACGGCGGGAGCGCAGGCGGGCTTGACTCCCCCCACACTCAACCCGGCGACACCAGAAGAAATTCGGGAACTAGTAATGGTGGTAGCAGCCATAACATACACATTCCTCAAGGGCGGGGCCGTGAACAGGGCCGTGAATATGGAGTCGCTCCGGAAGACCAATTCAACAATCATTATAAACCTGCCCCCCCAGCCCAGTACCCGGGAGCGCCATACCCGCAAGGCAATGGTGCGGGCTTTCCCTATCGACCAGAAGCGAATTCAAACCCTGGAATATTCGGTCCGGACCACTCACAGCAGCACTTTCCAGAGAACGCTTCGGGGTATCCTCCCGGAAACCCGAACCCGAACCAAGGTCCCCACCCAGGCCAAGCCTATCCCGGATTGGACGAAACTCAGGGAGCACGGATGGATGGGCAGAATATAGCTCGAGAGGCCCGAGAAGAAGCTCGAAGGGCAGTCGAACAGGGCAGAAGGATAGCGGAAGAAGAAATCCGCACATCGTTCCCAGGATTGAGCGAGGGGATGCCATCAACCATGAGCCAGGAGGAAATTGATATGATGGAGCAAGAGCGTAGAGAAGAAATGGAAGATGCAGCAGCCGACGGAGGGGAACCTGTAGTGTGGCATAACCCTGATATCGATTGATGCTAGAGCCAAATTATGAGGTCGGGGGAGACGCTTTGGTACCTGCCCATTGTTTCTCACAGGGTTTGCGGTCTTTTATCCTTGGAAGTGCTCCTGGGGAGCGGTATCTCTGTAGGAAGAGATTGGAGTCTTTGCCTTCTTTTTTTATTTTATTACTCAAATACACAATCTACACATATATGCTCTTACAGAAAGCCCCCACCCCCGCCCAGTTGTGTTCATGAAATTGGTGCAAGAAAATGATTTCCTAGTGATACTATCTACCATCAATTACCGGTCCCCGACGAAGCGGTATGAGATCGTATAGGAGTTCAACAAACCTTTAATAAAAACAATCCCCTCCCCCCTCCACTGTGATCCAGGACCCTAAGAAAGCTCCGCCTTCACACTTCAGTCCTATCATACTATCTTTAGTCCCAAGACCCTTCCATCCCAAAGCCCTCAAGTTCTGAGAAACCGAGTGATCCCCATGACCCATCTAATCAGATAATCAATCAACCAATGGATCCACCCCACCAACCCATACCTACCGGAAACTTACAATGGAAACGGGAATGAAAGACAAACCAACCTCACCCTCCCGCTACAGCCAACCATCAACCGCCAACAAACCAGCCAACCAACCAACCAACCATGATAACAAAGTACCTAACAACCGTGAGCGTCGCCTTCAACCCCTTCTCCAAAGCCGGTCGCACGGCGCGCATATTCATGGCTCTACTAGGCCCCGACGCGCGCAACACCATGAAGATCAAGACTGCAGTGCTTGGCCGGGATAGTGAGGTCGGGGGGAGGGTTGAGGTTGGGTTTAGTATATTCCCTTCCCTTCTCTTTTTCTATGTGGGGGCTAATTGGGAGGGGGTTGATTGAGTAGAGGATGGGAAAGAGATTCAGATGGATACTTCGAAAATGACGATTGCGGACATTGTAGAAGAGGTAGATCGGCATTCGAGGGGATTGAAAAGGGTGGACGATTTGGCGGGGTAGGGGTTTGGCGCGGGGTGGACTGTATATTACGAGTTTGGGTGGGGGGTGGTCTGATGTTAGACTTTGCAAGTATTGGTGTCCTTTGTCACCGAAAATACCAGAATCACGAGGGCAGAGCGCCGGGCAAGAGATACGTCGGGATACTTAGGACGATATAGGGGGAAATTTCTACAAAGGGCTCAAGGTAGGATATTCCAAAGCAGCATTAATGATACATAAATCTCCTTCCCTCCCACTCCACTCCACCCCCGCCCAATCCATTTGTTTGTCTCATTTGCCCAGGCAGAATTCTCCAATCTAGTTCGCCAGCCCAAATCCCAAACGTCTATACAATTAAGAGAGGAAGAGAAAAGAGAAAAGAGAAGGAAGTAGGCTCATCTAATTTTTCTTCCCTTTCCCGCCTGGTGCAGCACTGCCGGCAGCTGGCGAGGAAGTTCCAGCAAGAAAGGATGCGACGTCAAAGTTGGCCACAGGGTTTGCTCCGCCTTTGCGCTGCTGTGCTTCTAGCTCCGCCTTAAATTCCGGGTCCACTGGGGATCATTAGTTTGGTCCTGACGGGAGAGGGGGGCCAAGGGGAGGGGGTGGAGGGGCAAACTTTGGTCCATGAGTTTGGGCAGCATGACAATCATGACTAGACTGAAGAGGGCGATAAGAATCATTGGTGATCCGAGGAGCTTTGTAGGATTGACTAAGGCAAGATTATTAGTCTAAAGTTTAAAACCTCAGTAGAAGTTGGAAACCCACAGCCTTCACGAATGATGTAGTAGTCAATAGGGCGAACTGGTTGGATTTCCTATATTTCTCAAAAGAAAACAACAACCCCAGGTCAGCCACGGTCCAAACTGTAGATAGGGCAACAACGAGATAACTAGTGGTCGACGAACTATGGGGTAACTCTTCTCTTCTCCTTTATTCCTCCATTCGTTGCCGCGGAATGTCTGGTGCACAACCACTTCCCCTTGCCCGTTGACGTCTACCCGTAAAGGCGCAAACTGATAAGTCTGGCATTGCACATCGAGCAGATATGATCCCTCGGGCACATCACTAAAGCTGAAGGTATTATCGCGCCGTATTAGGGTTCGCTTTGCGATCCCGGCAGTGGTGAGTGTGAGCGAGGTTGAAGGCGGAAGGGTGGACGGATCGGGCAGGAGAGGAGAGGGTGCAAAGGTGCCCTGAACGTCCAAGGCTGAGATGATGGCTGGTAGAAACGGTAGAAGCACGAGGAGTTTCATGGTGAGCTCTTTTGGTGGAGGGTTTGTTGCTGGCTGTGGTCGCTGGTTGCTAGAGTTGGGGGGGATATTTGCCCGAATTCTGGCCAGCTTTCTTTCCCATAAGTTTATTTTAGTTGTGGAACGATGAGTAAGGAGTTGAGGCTGACCATAAGACATCACTCGTTTGGCGGAATCCGCTTCTGATGCTTACTCATGCGGCAAAGCAAAGGATTCTTATCATACTGTTGTTTATCTGATCATGCATTCACAACCAGCGTGGGCCCTGCCCAGCCTGATCTGATCAAGGCAAGCCCCGAAAAAAAGTGTCATAAGAGAAACATCGCTCCAAAACTGCTTATTCGGCGCACCTGAAAGCCTGGAACACCTCCATCACTCCTTATCAACTTTCCTTTTCATCTATATCATACATTGGTTATTTCATACTCTCGACCCAGCAGTATCATATAGCTTCAACTTTCGATTAATACAACATGGACCGTGACCGTGAGAGGGATCGTGAGCGGGAGCGGGATCGTGAAAGGGATAGAGACCGTGAAAGAGACCGCGATCGAGATCGAGATAGGAGGTACTGGTGCCCGCAATTACTTTTTTATTCCCTGACCCCGTTCCCGTTCCTGCCCCGCTGAACCAAGAGTCAAAAGATTCCATGTCGAGATTCCCTGCTCGCTCTCCATCCTTCTCGGATGTCTTCGCTGACGATAGCAATCCCCAATATTTTCCAGATTCCGCGATTTTCGTGATCCTTCTCCTCCACGGGGTTTAGATTCCTATGTTCCTTCTTCGGGTAGGCGGCGGCCCCCATCTCGTTCTCCTGTAAGAGGAGATAGTTGGGTGCCAACGCGTCATGTCCGTAGAATGGGCTCAAGATCACCCCCGTTTCCGGATAGAGGAGGCCGCTCTCGTACTCCTCCCCGCCGGCCATTACAGTCCCCATCGAGATCTCCACCTCCCCGCGATAGGGAACGGGATAGAGGAAGATCTCGGTCTCCACCCCGGCGAAGAGACAGAAGTCGTTCGCTTACGCCCATACGTAGAGGTAATGGTAGAGGGAGGAGCCCACCTTCGAGATCTCCACGTCATGTACGTAGGCGACGCACGCCAACACCAAACCTTACCCGCCGCGACAGGTCTAGGGACCGTACCCCACCACCACGGAGAGAGAGGACACCTCTACCTCGTAGGGGCCGTTCGAGAGACAAAAGTCCTAGATCCACAAACAAACGAATTCCTTCCCGACACTCACCTATTCCGCCTCGTCTTAGATCTCGCTCTCCGATACATCCACCATCCCGTCGTCGTTCTATCTCCTCCAGGTCACCACCCATCCGTCGGCGAGACCGCTCCCGCTCACCAAGGAGGTATCCACGGTCAAGATCTCCAATGCCTCGTGATAGAAATAATTTTCGCAGAGCCGATCGCAGAGATAGATCGCTCATCCGTGCTCGCTCTCCGCCTCATCGCTACTCCCGTTCGCCAATGAGGTCTCCCGCAATTCGAAGGCGCTCGGGATCTCCCTGGCGTTATCGCTCCCCACCTCGCCGTAGGGATTCAATTTCGCCTCGCCCAAAATCTCCTCGAAGCCCAGGTTCTCCTCCAAGAAAGAGGGGAAGAATTAATTCCCCTCCTAGTCGAGGCTCAGGCGGACCTTTCTCCCCCCCAACCGTACCGAGTAGGCAACGCTCTCGCACACCAGTTCGCGAATCTGTCCAAGCATCACCGAGAAGTCAGAACGGCCGCCCCGCTAGCAGACGTTTTGATTCTTCTCCTGCATTGTCTGGGGAAGCTCAGAGTAGGGGGAGAGTTTCTCCAGCTCCCCCGTCTCGTCCTCGCTCTCCTCCTTCAAGGGCTATGTCTCCGCCCCGCGGGCCTCGTGCCGGTGTTTCTCCTCATCGCCCTTCGGAACCGCCGACTGGGCCCGCGAACCAGACCGAGAGACAATATGTTCCCAATGGTGGTGGATACGGAGGCCCTCCTCCTCGCGGGCCCTCTGGGGGCTCTCGCTCAATTCCTCCACGTGGACCAAGCTCTTTCCGTCCTAGTCGTCCCATGAATAACGAGCCACCGCAACCCAATTCGGGTCCCCGCCGTCGGTCTAGCCAGTCACCGTCTTACCATTCACCACGCCCACCTCCAACCAACCCCGCCACTCAACCTCGTGGCCCCGTTGGCGGTCCACCTCCTAGCGGACCTCGTAGGATGTCGACTGTACCATCCCGCAGTGGGTCTACCCCTCCTGCTGCAACTATCCCACTGAGCAATCAACCAGTTGCGCCTCCAGCGGGTGGCATCCCGACAGGCCCTCGGGCCGGGAATTTTCCTTATAGGAGTAGCATCCCCCCAACCCACCACGTCGTTCACCACCATCCTCCCGCTCCCCGCCCACCACCCGGCCCCGGCGCTCTTATTCCTGGTGGTCGTCTTCTCCCTCCTATCGATAAAGCCGCAGAGGATCGTCTCGGTCGTCTGCAGCTCGACCAGGCAAAACTCGATGAAGAGGATAAGATCATCCAGGAACGCAAACGCAAGTCGCTTTACGGCTGGGAAAAAGCGCATCGCGAGTCAGAGAGAGAGGCATACAAGGTTGAACTAGCGGATAAGCAATTGATCAACGGAGCATTGATGGATTGAAACGAGTGAGATGGTATGATTCATGATATTCCTCTATCTGTTTACCATTTCTTGGTGCTCTCTTTTACTTCTTTTTGTATCTTTGAATTACTCTTTTTCCTTTTTCCTCTTTCGAAGTAAAATTTACCCATAATCTACTCGCTTTGTCCGGGTTACCTGTCTTATAATTCCAGGCGATAACCTGCACCTTTTTTTCTCGGCTTTTTTTCTTACTCGTTTTTCTTCCCCCCTCCTTTTTTCATTTCCATTTTACTTTTTACCCCCCTTTCTTTTTATTTCGCAAAATGGGATGATGGATGGGTTTATCGATTTAGTCTGTGCAAGTTTTTTTCATTCTTTCATTCCTTCACTCTACTTTAGTCTTATTCCTTCCTGCTTTTCCCCCATACAACTTTATTCTCTTCCGCACAGGCGCTTGCCCGCGTACAGGGAAATGGCTGGTTGGGGACGAACTGGATAGCATGCGGTACGATAATAGAAAGGCTTGGCCGGCACCGGCGTTCAGTATCTGACACATATACCATCCCATGTGATAGATGCAGCGTAGTGCTGTGCGATGCTATTTTGTTATTCTTTTCGAATTTGACGCGAGACTTACCTAACTTGATGCCATAACTTACCGTATCATACCGGCGCCCATCACTCGGCTGTTCTGGTCAACGTGCGAGCAGGCGAGCTAGGCTGGCCATAAAAGTAGGCTCTTATGTGCAATAACTCTCTACACCCAGACCCTTACGACCATGATACCGGCAAGCTGCCGCTACGGTATGATCACATGTCGCATGTTCAGGCCCTAAACCCCTTCTAACCAAAATAGTCTTGAATAGTATCGTTCAGTGTAGTGCACATATACCAACCCCCCTCCACTCCCTTCCTGCTCCTACTGTGCTGGTGTTGTATCAGTATTATACCTTATCTGTATAAGCGGCCGCTAGAGGGGACCTCACTATACATACTTCCCATATATTTTACTTGCTGCTGAAATTCGCACTTTCTGTGCTTCACTCCTCAGGCCTACACGAACCACCCCGACGGGGGCACCGAATCCTTAGGTGAGGTCACGGAAATTGAGGTTGAAGTCTCCATCCTTCGACCGGCCACGCCCTGAGCAGCAGGGGAGGGGATAGGGAGTCATTACTACCCCAGAGTAAACAAAGACCTCAATACTGAACCTCGCTGGGGCCTCTGAACTGCTAAAGTAATTTTCCATTGCGAAGACACTCACAGACTTCAATTTGGGTTCACTTGTGGAGTCTAAATTCATACTAGTACTCGAGTATGATATCGTGGATTTTCCGGTCAGATTGGAGGTTTTCCCCTTCCTCTCACAACATTACACTCTAATTCATGATCCTCCAAAATTGTGGCTCCAACCCACTTTCCTTATATACCACCGATGATTTCCGCATTTTCCTCTCCATTTGCCACTTTATCCTGTGGGTGCTTGGAGATTGTTTCTCCTTCTTCGGGTTTTATGGGATATGCTTTTAGGCCGCCTTCTGTGGATTTCCCTATTTTTGGAATAAATCCTGGATTTAATGGAAAAAAAGGTGGGGAGGGGGGGGGGGGGAAAGGGCAAGACTCCATCATATAATACATTGACGCACACCATCTCCGCGCATAATCCGGAAGGATGGGGGGGCCTGATGAAGATATAATACCTGTATCATACTCACTTGGTGAAGTTTCATCGGGTCTTAGCGGCCGAAGGGCTTATTGGGTTGTAGCGTGGTGTAGCCTTGGCTGGCTTGGCTTTATGATGGAAAGGGCGATCAGTTTACATTGCTAGAAGTTGCACCCGGGTCTCGATTCGGTTGTTGTTTTGGTTTGGGTAGGGGGGTTGTGATGAGTTAACGTATTCTCCGATGGTTCGTTGATGTTCCACGATGCGTACTTGTATCATAGGGGGTATCATAGCTGCTTTAGTTTGTGCTGTAAAAGGGTTCCAAGCTTGGATCTGAAGTATTTTGTGCGGAGTGCTCTTTTTTTCTCCGGGGAGCAGTAGGATGAGGCTCTGGGGTTGCAGCTTGATTGAAGAGGTCTAGGCAGCTAATGTGTCTGCGAGTGATAATCTGTGTTCGCAAGAATCAAGGGGGGGGGTCATGATTTCGAAATCGCATGCTAGACCCCTGGAACCAGACAAGACTAAAAACACGGTTTCGAAATTAGATGTGAGCCAAACCCCTCTGGGTTTTTGTAAATTAGAAAAAATTATTTTTAATTCCCCCACTTCTTATACACATCTAAAATTACTAAGCTGCAAAAAAAGATCATAAATCCGGAATATTCCCGGTATCGTATCTGATTTGCAAAGCAAGCCAAACACTTTCTTATTTCGAAATCGGCTCGGTACGGGAACCTTATTTCAGAATCAAAGTCATGGCCAGACATCCCCCTAAGCGAGTGGTAGTCGGGAGGTCATAATCATAATTGAGAAGCTATATCCCAAAAGGGATCGAAAACTAAAGCCAAAACTAGAAACAAAATGAATGTAGTATAAGAGAAAAGAAAAAAGAAAACACAACTTAAAGCAAATCATTCATGTCGTTTTTTCCCCCCGTAGCACTAGGCTTGCCCATAACAGTCCAGTCATAACAGCACAATCACTAGGCAAAGCTCTGGTGTAATAAAGCTTCCCCTTGCCATTTAGCGGTCTCCCTCCCCACACAGACCATCAATTGCACGTACCCTTCTTCCCCTTATAGTAGCACTGTAATCTTCGACAAAGTGAAACCTCCTCCCGCCAAGACTTTTGTCTAGTGACTGTACACTCTATCAACCCATCACTCGCACAATCAAGCTCGGGCGGTCACAGTCCTGACAAACGCCAATCCAGAAATATCAACCGCACACTTCCCGGCCCAAGCATTGGCCAACCTACTAGCCAGCCTGGCAGTCCTCAACCCGGCAAGCACACTCTCACCCAAGCCCGACCCGCCACTCTTGAAGAACAAAGAACCATCCCCTTCCTTCTCATCCTCGCTGGAATAGTAATACTTCCCCTCAACCTTCATCTCCCTTAGCCCGGGCAATTTGAGTGGTAGCATGGCAAGCCACTCCCTGTCCATCCTTGTCCTGACTCTAAGCTCACTGAGGTGTAAAACCTCCAACTTCCCCATTACCCCCCCTCCTCCTCCCTCCCCCCCCTCCGTCAAGAAGAGCATCTGTGCCACCCCAGAGGAAACGCCACTACGGACGTACTCCCCCCCACCTGGCACTTCGTATTCATACCCATGCGGGTCGAAAGTGGAGAAATTAGGCTTCGCGCGGATGTTTCGTGGGAGAGAACCCAGGTTTAGTTCCAATCTGCGGAGGCTGTAGTCCCGGCAGAGCACTTGGAGCGTACTTGCTAGATGCAAGATTTCCAAATGCACGGGGCGAAAGTAGGGCAGGACCGCGGGGCTGTTGTTCCAGTTCTTGAAGGTTGACAGGTTTGTTGCGCGGGAGAGGAACCCGACGAGCCAACTTGCCCACGCCCGGTGGATTTCTGCCATAGCTTTGGCGACAGAGTCTTCGCTTGGGGTCTGTGCTGGGGAGAACTTCTTGTCGAAAAGGCGGAGTTCTAGGGATGTAAGGACCTCTGCCAGCTCACTAAATATCTCTGTACTACCGGCTGCCGCAAGAGTGGGAGGTTCTTCGCATTGGTATAGGAGGCATTTGTGTTGGTATGTTGAGAGTTGGTCAGCCAGGAGAGACTTTATGCGGGTTATGTCTTGAAGACGCTGTTGCTGGGCTGCTGGGCCAGAGAATCCGGTTGCCCAGTTTACGTCTATGGTTGTTGGGTGGCCATTGGCCAAAGAGTCCATTATGGGAACGCAGTGTGCTAAGCCTTCCGGTACCGCTTCGTAATTTTGTAAGGCTTCACCGCGGAGGATGGGCCCCCCAGCCGCGGAATTGAAGAATTTCCAGTGGGAGGTGGTGCACAGTTGGATGATTCCCCGGAGGTCTTGCCAGTCGTCGGAGAAGCCTAGTGGCCAGGTCACGGATTGCAGTTGAGGGAAGTGCTCTTTGGAACCTAGCAGTTGCGAATCAGAAAAACCGTGACCGAAGGGTGGAATCTCCAACGTCAACGATTTGAGCTTGCTGCCCAACGTCTTTGAGATTATTTCGAAGAGATTCCCGGGGACGGCGTAGTGCATTAGATAGTGGTAACAGATCTTGACATGCTCCACCGAGTCCAGATGTCCAAGGAAGTACTCAAGCACTCTTCCAGGAGCCATGTTGATCCTCACGGTCTTTAGACGACCGAGAGACTCACGGGAGGATTTGGTAAGGTACTGGAGCACCTCACTGGGGCTCCTATCTTCGAACGGGGACATGCCACGACCTAGACTATTGGTCAAATTCGATATATTCCCGTTGAAGTATCTCAAAGAGAATGATAAGAAGCTCACCACTAGAACCCGACCTTTCTATCTCGTGGTTCTTCAAGAATTCGCTAATGTCCAAATATTCTACCTGGAAACACTTCTGCAATATATCTCTGGCGTCCATAACGTCTATATTGTAGTGGAGCACTAGCGTCGTCACCACCGACAGTGTCTCCTTCGACATACTCCGGATATGCTCGATTCCTAGGCGCCGGAGGGCGTTGAAATCACCTGTAGTGCTCCTATATAGGAGTCGGCGAGAAGAGAAATAAAAGCCTTGAGAGGTGCAACATAACTGTGCCAAGTCTTTTGGGGAGAGCCATTGGATAATCTCGAGTTGAAGCTCGATGGTAAGGTTTAAGAAGGTAGACTTTACAGTAATAAGTTAGCATTGATCCTTGAAACGTTTGCTTTATAGAGAGTATTTAGAGTCTTCTCCGGAGGACCCTAGGCAAAATCAGTTGCCACTCTGGCATCCACAGAGCGTTTCCAGTAGCGATAGTATATGGCAAGTTAACCAATTGTAACCGGCATGTGGTGATATCGCTTCACTTAGTGATGCTCAATAGGACACTAGTAGCCACGTTGGACACCCCATGCAGAGAGTAAAGGGAAGTTTACCATTGATTATATGCCGGAACAAAGGCCCAAAAATGAAAGTTTGAAGGACGTATAAGGAGTAGCACAGGGCAACTTAATAGTAGCAGTGGCAGTAGTAGTTGCGGTAGTAACAATAGTGGATATATGTAGAAGATAAATCTATGATAATGATACTGAACTTCTGAGTCCGTCCTGGCCTTCCAATTTCAATATCTTCAAACGGGCCCGTCCATACCACTCATTAAGTATTCAGTCCATCGGTACTCCTATTGAACGAGATGAGGTGAGGTCTAACCAGGCCCTAACCAAAACCCACGAGATAGGCAGACCTAAGTCTATCAAAACGATAGGTGCTCTCAGGTAGCATAACCACCATCATCCTCCTCAAGACCTGATATTCTTTCGAAATAGAAACTGTATTCCAAAGCACAAACGGTCCGGACGTCTGATAACGCCCAGACCA
>Ga0307513_10001525_pt1 | contig 33243 bp, 31 predicted proteins | sample 15_EM_MG_FD_202174 | JGI IMG/M metagenome (GOLD analysis project Ga0307513, IMG submission 202174) | Populus trichocarpa ectomycorrhiza microbial communities from riparian zone in the Pacific Northwest, United States - 15_EM | ecosystem: Host-associated > Plants > Roots > Unclassified | place... | reverse complement strand
GTTCTCTATGATTCGGGATGGAAGATCTTCAATGTCTGCATTAGCGAGCCGGGAATCTTTGAGCTCGCAGATATTGAAACGGAGTTGGCGAACCATCGTGTTGAGGCAAGCAATTCCCAGTTGCACATTTGCGTCTCGGGGGTCGATTTGATGGCCGGAGGGACAGTCACCGCTGACAAAGAACTCTGAAACTGATAAATGCCGTACACGAATCCCTCCGTTGGTCCCTTCGTCTCGATATAGCAAAGAGCTGAGACCATCCACCCACTTTTGAACGAGGTTGGGTCTCACTCCCGCCAGCTCTGCAATTGCCTCCTCCCGCAGTGCACGGTGTGGAGCCGTTGTCAGGAGCACTCCAATCATCCGCTGAAACTCGGCAATACTATGCACTATTCGTAACTTTAGGATGCTTGAGTAAAGTCTGTATAGAGGTTTCAACCCAGCTGAGTCTTCGGCGGCCGCCTCCAAAAATTCTGTGGGATCCTCACAACTCGCAAGGGCAAGAACAAGGGTCTTGATGAAGATGAAAAGGCCATTCGCCCGAGAGATAACTCTGTTCAAGAGCGATGCTTCTGGCCAAGGGGCGGAAAGATACCACTCTTTGGCCACTACATTGAACCCGTTTTGGGCGAAGGTTCGCAGATCATCACTGGCTTCTTGATCTGCAGCCAAATCATATCGCGACGACGGGGGGAGTGCATCAAAGGACTTTTCGATATCTGCTTCGCATCTACTTGTGATGATAATTTTGAGCCACGAAGCACGTGCGGTTGCGCTGGTCAGTAGCTTCAGGAGAGCTGGGCGACTGAGATGGTCGCCGCATTCGTCGAATGCGTCAATGACAAAGGCAAGAGATTGGTTTGGGCCGTGAGGGAGGTTATGGAGGAGGTCAAGGAAGAGTGAGTCCTCCATCGACTCTGCTGTCAGATTTGAGTCTTCAAGAAGACGCTTTGCCACAATACTTCGAAAGGCGGGGAAGACTCCAGCAAGTCTGCAGATGAAAGTCGGGAGGATATTCCTGGGCTTGCTCAAATTTTCGTCATCCCTCCGGCAGAAAAAGGCCCCAGCAAGCCGCCTTTGACCATGAAGGCTTGCACAGATCGAATGAGCTAACGACGTTTTGCCGATTCCAGGTAAGCCATAGATCCAATACGTATTGCTCTGGAGAGGGTCTTTCTCCTCCGGTTTATTGGCCATCCAATCTACAATTTCTTTGAGGAGGGATTTCCGGGTACCTTCCATACAGCGGAGGTCCTGGCGATGGCCAGTATTGACGCGCTCAAGCCGCTTGAGTAGGAGCTCTTGCTCTACGGAACTACTGAGAATGGACTCACGCTGGATTGAGACAATAAATGCTTACCAATCCTTTTGGCGACGCGAAGAGTCTCGACATCCACAGCACGCATGAAGTCTTCGATGACCTTATTTAACTCTCCGTCCATTTCTTCCGTCATTTCTTTCTCCTTCGAAAACATGAACACATCTCCGGTTCTCTCTGCGATCATCAGCATTTGCAGAATCCAGAAAAGAGGACCACCTACTGAAACGCCCACGCTTGACGTAGTCGCATGAAATTTTAGCGGTCTTGTGCATCACTTCGAACATTCGCGGGATGAGCTTATACAAAATCTCTGTCTCTTCGCTGACAATTTCGTCTGCGACCTTGTCCGCCAAAGGCAAGATGCGTTGTAACCGATCCAACAGGCTCGATGGCATCTGGTCGTACTTGTTTTGTTCCTTCAAGAGCTGGACGATCAAGCGTTACCTCTGCTTCTGATACGCGAGTAGAGAGCACGAACCTCAAATGTGACTTTGGCAACACCAAAGGCAGCCTTTGCGATCGGGTCGAGCTGAAAGGGGTCAACGCCCTGCTGGTTTCCAGACGGTAGAGCTGACCTCGGCGAATACGGTGCCAAGTTGAATACCTGTTCCCAAAGCCCTCTCCACTGGTCTATTCATCAATGGGGTGTATTTCTCCATCAACCCTTCAAGTTCGTGGAGCGACGAGCGTAAAGATTCCGCCTATCCGGACATTCTTAGCTGGCTGCGGTGGGTTGTTGCAAAATGACTAACGGTAGCGTTTGCAGAGAATCGGAATTCTAGAGATCCATGATGCTTTCCAATGACAACGACCTCTGCGCTTCTCTGTCAGACATGAGCGGAGTAGCAGGTCATCACGACTGACCCGGTACAGTAAACTCATGCTTGTTGGAACTCCAATAGTCATCAAAAAGCCCTTGTAGATCGATCACATCGTTCGCCTGTCGGCTCTTCGCCCAGAACAGATGCCCGGTGACCCTTTGGATCTCCACGCGTATCTCCGATGTCGGGGAAATTTCTCTACACATGCACAGCCTTCAGTGATTGTATGTAGTGAGGACAGAAGGGACATACGAGCGTTGGGCTGGTGTCCAGGTCCGGTCACCTTCCTTCTGTAATACTATGTTCTGATTTCCCACAAATAACTCCAGCTCATACTTCGAATTCGGAACACCTTGCAACGTGATTTCTGTATTGACGCGCGAGATCAGTGGTGTGAGCTGTATTGTAGTAAAGCGCCGCACGGTCTAAGCTCAGGCTGGGAGGTGATTAACAATAATATCGCGCTAGCTAGCTGTCTAGATGCTCACACGTTGGCTGTATTGGATGCTTGAGTCGCCATGTTTGGCGAGGTAGAGTCCAGGATCGGGAGAGGATTGGAAGGGCAGTGTGGGACTCAACGCCCGTCACGCTGTCACGCTGTCACAAGAGGAACGACTCCCTACAAAGAGTTGGACACGTCCCCACCTTGGCTATTAGCAACTGGGAATCCTTGACGATGATCCAGGTCCATTCCCGCGCACGCTCGTCGTTGTCGATCAACTCGTCCCCAGAAGACCATATCCATACCCGTACCTACCCCCTATCCGCCGCTGCCGCTCTCAGTCATGAACCATCACCAATGATCGGGTCACCCGCACATATCGAGCAGCACACCTCGACTTCGACCTCGACGTATAACAAGTACGCGTTCGCTCCGACTCCCCCGCGCCCACATTGGCTAGAAGCATACCCTCAACAAGACGGGACAGCGACTCCTTCGACCGACATTATTCGCATACGAGCCCTGTTGCGCGCTCGAACAATGCTGCCCATCTGAACACTGCAAGAAATATGACACGCTTTCTGCAGTTTCCGCATAGCCTCCATTCGCCACAACAGCAAGCAACAACAGCAACAACAACAAGCACCCACATAACTTGCAGTGCGCAATGACCTCTGTAACGCCCCAACTGAGCCCAAGGTCGAACAGACCGTCGCACGATATGCCCGAGTCGCGGCAGAGGCCACGACGCTCCTCGCCTGCTGTAAGGATTCGTAGATCTACCATGCCGGTCGCTTATGTAATGCATCGTCCTTCCTTATATGGATCGTGATTGGCACGTTATTTGTACGATCCTTATGCCTGTATACTCTCCCAAACGCACTATCTTTCTTGTCCTTTCAAATATACGAAAGGTTACGAGGAATTGTGCAATCGGACTATATACATTCAAGACGAAAGAGAAGGTAACAACCTTACACCTGCTTCTCCACCATCCCCATGTCCGCCTCGATCCGGACCGCTCCTGCTGTTCCCCCGCTACCCACACCCGCACCCGCACCCGTGCCGACGTTGCCGGGGAGAGGGTTTGCGCACGCCGGTGGAGGGGTCCGACCACGCAGCAGCGCGTGTTCGTGGGCGACATACAGCGCTTCTCCATCGTCAAGATTGGACACAGTACCAAGGTCAGTGCGCGATGTGGTCGCCATGGTTGACGAAAAGGGCGAGTTGCCGCATGAGACCAAGGCCGGCGGAAATGACAAGAAGTTGAAATATAGAATTAATTCAATTTCCCCCTTCATTGTAGCCCTTTCCACTGACTTTCTCGCTCCTGGCTTTGCTGTCAGCGTCATCATCAATTTCGGTCCATCATTATTCACATACATTCACAACGATTGGATCGGCCTTGTCACTGCGGCTCTCATCGACTCTGTCGTCCAGGCTTTTGTCTGGTACGTATGGTCCTTCCGGCCCGGTCACCTCTTGGCTCTCGATGGCAACACAGGGAACCAATTTTATGATGTTTCGACTAGTATATTCCTCTCTCGTCAAAGGAGCAGTATCGTGCTCATCTCCAAGGACGAGTCCTCGGCCCAGTTTTGCATCCAGCTTCTTGTCGATAAAATTAATGGTCTCACATCAAGGCCTGACAGCTCAGAAACTCGCTCCGATGAGCTTCGCCGTCTGCGTCTTACGCTCCTGTCCACTGTCCCCTCGAGCAGTCTGCCGTCTCCACTGCTACGTCAGCTCCTATCCGCCATCGACCGAGTGATTTGAAATGAGTCGTTGGAACAAGAGAGGTACGCCCATTGGCAGCGATGTATCGAGTAATTCTGTGAGAAATGGGGGGCGGAGAGCGGGAATTCGTGATGCGGTGGTGGTTTGCACTCCTGGAGGAGCCAGGAAACCATCAGTGTCAATGCACATTTGTATAGCCCATGAATTCTAGGGTAGATATCTAAATCTGCGGCGAAGGTGGGGTTCACAAAACTACAATGGGGAGACGAATTCGAACGCTCAGCTTGTGGTTAAGCTATATCTTAAGCATGAGGTGGTTCAAGTGACAGGTCCTTGCTCCAATATTAATACCTGACCTTTGGCCGTGGTTCATGATGCGAAACCCTACTTGTATTAGGCGTGCAATGCGCTAATACTGGTGGTATACCCCCGCCATTCTGTTGGTGGTCGGGTTACTCAAGTGCTCCAGCTGACATCGGAGGGAGTTTCCGGCCATACACTCCCAGGTACGCCCATTTTACTGCTCCCTGCGACAATGGGAGAAAGCCCTAGGTGCCGTAGAAAGTCGAAGACTGAAACGCTATTCATGACACGTAATAACACAGCAAACAAACGATATCCAGCACAGAGCACGATAACTAGACTTCAGTTTTATTGGTCCACTTGCATTGCTTGGGCCTGCTCAGCCTCGGCCTTCTGAATGGAGTTGAGCCTTGCTTTGGCTGCTTTTGCCTTCTTCTCTGCGACAAAGTCATCGATCCTTGCTTTGAGCTCAGGTTCTATGCGATATGTTAGAGTCACTGTAGTCATTTTATACGAAGCGACATACGAGGTATGACATCTTCAACGCTCAAAGGCATTCTGCTATATGGGTCCGTGGGATCAGATAGCAAATGCCCTTTGATACTCGACAGATCGACAATGACTTTCGACGCTGGCAACAGCACGGGGTCACGCATGAGCGTGTACATAATGGGGTCTGGATGGTGCGTCAGTCAAGAAGAGCACAGGGCAGGGGCATAAAATATCGCACCTTGGAATTCGTCTGGAAAATCATCGATTTCCTCCTCGTCCATCGCCTGCCTCAGGTCCTCGACCTTATTCACGAACTTCCTGAGCGTCTCCAACTCGTCGATCGTCTTCAGAACCTTCTTCAGTGCAATTTCCCCGGCCCTCTCAAACAGCTCCTTCTTGTAACTTCGTCCCTCCGTCGCCATGGCTTGAATGAACTCCGGCTCTTCGGCGAGGTTGAGATAAACGGAGAGTACGGAGCTTAGAAGCTGAGCAGGGTTAAACCCGTACTTCTCCATATCCTTTGTGCGCAAGTCGGAGCTGCGTGCACCTGCCAGCATAAATAGGACGTAGTTGAGGGTCGCAGCAAGCCGACCGACAATTTCTCCAGAAATGAATGCGCCTCGAGTAGTGGAAGTGAATTCAATGAGGAGGATAATCATGGAGCTTGAGTAATAGGACCAGGATGATGCTTGACCCTCCGCCGATCTCAGAACGCTCAAGCGATCTTGTCGTTGTTCTTGCGTCATGGCTTGCCATTCTTCGACGCGAGATTGCTCTTGCTGTATCTTCTTGATATCGGTGAGTTTGGTGAGCATCTCGTCCAGAAGGAAGGTGACATCGTTCAAAAGTCGACCCGCAAATTTGATGAACTCGCTCATATTTCTGAAATGTACGTGGTCGGTTGCTACGTGGATTTGGCGGACGACAAGCAGGAACTCACGATGTGAAGTTCATCATGATGGAACGATGAGTTGGGTCATTCCAGACCGCTTGCATAACCTCGGCAATTTCATGTCGAACCGCTTTGTGAAAGGAACATATTAACATCTCGAAGGGTAAATCTGCATCGACACGCACTGAATTTGTCGTAGAACTGGGTATGTGTGCCAGTTTTTTCGACCTCTGGAGATCGTCATCAATTAAGACGTCGGTCGAAGAGTCCCGCATTGAGATACACACCGACGTAGAATTGCATCAAACTCGTCATTAGATGCTTCAATGCTAAAGTGTGACTATTCAAGACACCGATCAGGACACCAGGTCGTCCTCCTCGACTCTGCCTGACACCTGCGGCGAGAGCCTGTTCAGGCAACCACCTCGTCAATAGCCATACCTAAGTTACAATGGTTCAGCGTACCGTGATCAACTTGGACTTGAGGTAAGGATTGGTGATGTACCAAGTCGAGGTGAGGAAGGTCATGGAGAAGTCAACCAGTTCGTTACTTCCTTGGACCATCATAGCCGGAGGGTTATAGCTGCTCGCTTGGTCGGTACCAAGTTTATTAGATAAGGGGTTGTGGACTACGCACTGCAAGACAAACGCCCAGTACTCAACTATGTCCTCAACAAAATACTCCGGGAGAGTCTTGAACATAAGTGGAACCTCCTGTGGTAAGGGCAACCTGCAATCCAATCAGCAGTCCGCGTACGTTTCCAAATCGCGCAAAAGAGTATCGATCGAACTGACTCAATCTTGTCCTGGGGATGACGACTTGTCGGATCGACAATGTGCAGTAACCACACGGAGACAAACGACACCCATCCCAATCCACGTTGGGTAGCCTCCGAACCGAGCAAGTCGACATAACACGCCTGCATATAGGCGTGCATCTTTGATAACTCCTCCTTGCCAGCTTTGATGGACCTCTCGACTTCCGCCGCTCGAGGGCTCTAATTGTTACACCCAGTACTGTGCGTAAGTAGCCGGATCGGATAAAAACCGGAGGGACTTACGCTCCGCCAGCTCGGGTCATTCTCCACGGCTTCGATCCGCTCGCGGTAGTTGCGCGAGTCTGTGGAGATCCGTTTGAGGTATAGCTCAACTGGTCGGAAATGAAGGTGGTACATCGCGGCTGCTAGGTAGAAGACTTCGGAAATAAAGTTTGGTGTGGCATCTGTTTGGGGGCATCTGTCAGTGTCATTCATAGTGGAAGAAGGGGAAAAAAGACGCGTACGATTCTGCGACGCTGTCTTTTGCCACTCTTCGGTCTCCTGAGCATCCGCTTTGACACGCGTTTCGTCTTTAACGTTGATGCGGGAAGAGTGCAGGTAGTACTGAGGGTCAATTTTGTCAAGCTAAAGAAGAGAATCAGCTGAATTTGTTCGTTGCTTGCGACCATGCCGACCTTCGTGTAGTTTGCATCCATAAATGGTTCGGCTAGACGGATAAGGACGCTCGACCAGTTGGCCATGAAAGAGTCCGCCGACTGCGTCTCATAATCAATCTGAAGGCGAAAGTAAGAGGATGATTCATTTGACCAGCAACGATCGCACATGAAGCCCCGCCCTCTTTCTGTTCAAGGCAATGATGGTTCCGATATAGCTCAAGACCGCCTCTCTGGGTTCGGGCCCCGCTCGGACCAGCGAATTCACAATGTTGAAGAGAGTGAGCTAAAAGGCCTCAGTAGACGTTTTCACAAGAGAAAGAACGGCGCACTCGCAGGGCACTCAGAGTAGTATTCAGCGTCGATTGGGTGGCGTCAAGTTGTCGAGGATCCTGATCATCGAACCGTTGATAGTACTGATCGATAACCGCTGGCTGCCAGCACATTAGCAACCGGCTACACACAAATCTTACCCTCGTTCCACGTACCCATTCCCTTGCATAGATCCCCATCCGGAACAACGGACCCAATAGTGACCGCCTCTCCAACTCATTCGCGGGACAATTCTCCGGTACGGTCCACTCGTCCATACTCGTTATCATCCGTGCAATGGGCTTGATCGTGACGAGTTCCTGTAGAGCCGCAGCAATTCCCCGCCACTGGTTGGAGGGCTCGAAGAAGCCATGTTTGAGGACCGGGTGGAAAGCCAGCGACCGCACGACACCGCCCAGGACATCCTGCAATCCGTCTTCCTCCCAGCGCTGGACGAGATCGTTGAGGAAGGGCAAAACCTCTGAGGTCGACAGGAGCTCGCTGCTTGGTGCCGAGAACATCGAGTTGGCAGTTCCCAGGGCAACGAGGGACGGTAAAAGTTCATCTGAGCCTAGGGGTTTACTGTGGAGAGTTGGATTGGTCAGTGAGAATAGAACTGAAACCAAGATTCACTCACTTAGGAGGTTGAGGGAATATCGACGGGTCCTGAAGTGTTAATCCGGCGTAGCTGATAATGAGTTCCTTAAGCTTGTCGAGGGTCCCATTTGCTGCAGTCAATGCTTTCGGTGCAGGGTTCTATTCGAGTCGGTCAGGAACAAATGACAAGAGTTGGATAGACCATACCTTCTTGAACAAAGCCGAACGCTGTGCACTGAGTCGCTTCCAGCACCCAACGAGGTATTCGAAGACCGTCTGGTCGATTGGCAAGCTTGAAGCCACCTCAGAATCGTCGCTGGTCCAACATTAGATATAAGAGTATACACGGGACACTTCAAAGCTCACATCATAGCATTAGGGTCGATTTCTAATCGCGAAATGAGAATTCGATCAGCCAAGTCTGCCGTTGCGCGCAGAGGTCGCGAGACACCTGATCACGAAATAGTAGTACATAAGCATTTATAGGTCAACTACAGCATTCATATTTCATACCAGGAGTCTCAGATAGTATCTCGTTCTCCAAACTCTTAAGCCACACACTGCCATTCTTCACACTGAGTTCACGCTGGAGCCGCCTCAGCACGCGCGACAGGCATGGACAGGCAAGATGGACGTACATCGATGGACGTATGGAACACGTTCTCAACGACTTCGGGTTCCCATTTGGCCAGGTCAAATTCCAAGACGCGCCTCTTCTGTGGAGTTGCAGGCGAGGGTAAAGGTGCTGGTGCTAGGGAACGCTTGATAGTAATGGACACTGGTTTAGGAGCAGAAATTGGGGTCGATGGACCCGCCGATGGGGTCGCCGGACTCGCGGGTCGAGGCGGCGCCTGTGCTTGCAGCTTTGCGAGGCGTTTTAGGCGAATCTGAGAGTGGAATCAGTGTCTGAGGGATATCTACGACGGTGGCAATAGTACTCGGTCGGCGTCGGACTGCGGAGTTGGGGCTGGTGGTTGGTCACTCATCTGGTCGAGTTCAAGTTCAGTCAGCTTCGTCCTGTACTTTTACGAGTAATGTTCTCGTTGGCCCTTGCCACGCTCTCCAGACCAATACGTACTTCAGCCTCTTTCGGCTCGTTCGTCAATCGTACCTTTTCAACCTCGCCGCTGGTTCAAGCAGCCCGCGTGAAGAAATACAAGTTGAAAACCCACCACGGAGCGGCAAAGAGGTGGAAAGCGCTAGCATCTGGAATGTTCAAACGCGTAAATATACCATTATCCTACCTAGCCAACCGAACCGCTGATGCCTCAAATGGTAATATTTATTTGCTGAAGCGGAAAGAAGGGCGGTCGCATTTCAATGTGAAGAAATCACCATCCAACTTGAACAATCTGGGTCAAGCTGCGTATGCAAACATATGGCAGTCGAGGCATCTAAGGAGGTTGCTGCCTTATGCATGAATCTGAGGCGTCGTCCTGGTGAGTGAGAGTGAATTTGCTCGCTCTCGAATCAACCTGAAACCAATTGTCTCACTAGTAGAAGTTGTTCATACTGTCGTATATCCCGCTTGTCTTGCATATAATTTTCGAAGTTTCGTCGATCGAGGTCGCGGTGTTCTAACTAGTGGATTGCCTTGCGTGCAGAACTGCAACGGTAACCATTCTTTTCCGTCCTTGACTAGCTGCCCCAGCCCCGGACGCGCACCAGGTAAAAGCGCCAACTCGGCTCCGACCCCGGCATTGAGTCATGCCTTTCTCTGCATAAATACCTAGTCGCCTTTCAGCACCTAATACCACCGCTACAAAATATTTACACCGTACAGATTCAACGTCAACATGAGAAGACGGCGCCCCTCGACAAGTCCAAGCCATTCTCGTCAGCGAGGTGGCTTGCGCGCATTTTCGCGCCCCCGACACCATACATGCATCCTCCTTGACCTCCCTATCGAAATATTGCTTAATGTTTGCGCGTTTTGCGACCCCCGAACAATCTCAAGCCTCTCCTGCACTTGCCGCGTGCTCCATCACATCGTTCGTCCTTCATCTTCTCTACAATTAGTCTCTTCCACGACTGAAACCAAGTACAGATAGAAGATTTTGCCTGGAAGGACGTGCACCGGCGCGAATCCGCCGAAGCACCGATTTCGAGCGTGGACTCTGAGAATGCGGTTTGGCGGGAACGCGCGCGCCATTCATACCAAACGAACCTCCATTGGGCTTCCAGAAAATTTACTCCTTGGGTGCTCAACACCCAATGGCGCTGTCGGTACCACTCCGTTCTTGCGATGTCTTCCACAACACTCGCTGTCGGTGCAGGAAACACGATTTACACGTACCTGCTCTCGCAGGGGGCCGTGCGAGAAGACCTCGCGATGCAAGTCCACCGTGATTCTCTCCCTGCGACAGACATCACTGGGCTCGCCTTCCTCCCCAACATTGGGGCGACGCGCCAGATGCTCATAACTGATATGAGTGGGCGTGTGGTGCGCATACGCGCGGATTCTGACGCTGCTACTCCGTTCCCGAATGGTCGGCCTCGGCTCTCTGGGCTATGGTATGGCAAGTCTACATTCGCGTCTCAGTCTGCGCGGTACGATCACCCACACGAGGCCATCAGAGCACTTTCCACTTCTGGCCCCATGGCATTGACTGTTTCGACGACTGGCCTATTGTCGCTGTTCAACACGAACACGCCATGGGTGCAGCCTTCCACCTACCACGCACAAAAGAGAGGCTGGACCTGTCATCTCCAACTAGACGCGAGTACTCCATTTGCTGCTATAGGTCTACACAGCGGTGCCTCTATCATCCCAGTTCGACAAAGCGGATTCGACTCGAACACTCCACAACTCGCGCGTCTAGGCGGGCCTAAAGACGCGTGTCCAGTATACTCCATCGGCGCATTCTTACCCGGTTCCTCACCCGATATTATCACCACAGGTTGGTTCGATGGTAAAGTTCGCGTGTACGATTTACGACTCGCCGCAAAAACAAACAATACGTCCGTCTGGCCCACTCCCCCGCTCTCTCCACCATCACAGCCACCCCTATCTGCCCCACCTCTTCTCACACCAGTTATGACATTATCAGACCCCTGGCGCTCCTACGACGCGGTATTCAGTCTCTCCGCGCGGGGTGTACCCTCGTCGTCGGGGAACCATTCGCACCACTATATAACCGCAGGATCATCACAGCACTCCGTCGTGGTCGTCTGGGACGTTCGTTCCCCGTACGCCGGGTGGTCGGTCTACGCTCCTGGCGGGGACCGGAGTCCGGTGTATGCGCTGCGTACGGAGGGGTCGAGGGTATGGGGTACGACCCAAAGTCGGGCATTTATGTTGGATTTTTCTGAGGGCTATACACCTAGGACTGGCCGGTGGCCACGCGTTGAAGGCGTCGCTCGTGATAGAAATGGGGCATTCGCAGCTGCTACATATTCACATGCTAGTGGGATGTAGTTTAATAGACATTGGAGGTCTCTATCGAATCGTTGTGACCCAACATGACACCCATCCAAATATAATGGGCTCGTGCCGATCTGGGAGACATTTCTTCGTGAGGATTGATAGATATGTTTTACCGATCCATCTATCGACTACGGTTTACACCTGTTTTCCTCATCTTATGAAGATACGCCCGGCTGTCGGATTGGATATATCCATTCTGCACCGCTCCCAACTCGGACAGAGAAACCTCATCAGTTTATAAGTTGATAAAGACCCATTGAAGCAAGCAAAACCAGACCGTGAAAAATCAAGAGAGGCGTGATGTGGAAGGGAGCGACAAGAGGTCGGAGTTAATATAATAGGGTATGGAGGGAGTTTCTATATGTAAAAGCAAGATATGGGATTGAGATTGAGAAACACAGACGATACATTCGTAAAGATTCCGGCATCAGCTGACAATGCTCGACGCGCTACATCCTGCAGTTTGCGAGAGAGGGGTCAATAGGTCGCAATAAAGACCAATAAATGAGCACCGGCTAAATTGCGGGGAAAGGGGGAATATTGGGTGAGCTTCTGACCACTAGTATATGGTGCGTGCTGGAGTATGCTGAGGGTGTTGTCAACAGTAAATGGGTGCATTAATATACGACAAATGTGATTGAACAAGTTAGGGTTGGAGGTTGGAGCGGGTTTTTCGAAAGGCCCAATTTCTTGCAATAGGGGATATGGAAGGGAAAAAAGAAGCAGATATAGGAGGAGGAACGGCGAGATGGTACGTAATGATGTGCAGATAATGAAATACTGTGAACACTGCAAGGCCCGTGTTTCCTGCTCCTCCGGCTTCTGAAAAATGGCTTGGTTTTCCAAAAACGAAAAAAAGCCAGAAGATAACCAATAAAAACAAGAGGTTGGGTGAAGGTATGGGTGTGCAGCAGCGGTTAGAGGCGGGGGTAGGAGGTGGAGGCAGAGGCAGAGAGGGGTAATGGTAAGGAATGGAGGTGGCCATCGTAATGTAAGCCAAGGTGAAAACATCGCAAGTTCGTAAACGTAGTCACAGAGGGAATGGACGAAACATGGCCCGAACGCGCGCGGCTCGTTCACCACTGGCCCATGCTTGTCTCCCTAAGGATAGGCTGCGAAATCGGCTGTCCGGCGATGGGCCTCCTAACGCCTTGGCTGTGCCCTCCACTTCCACCGTTCGAGTGCTGCGACAAATAATCAAAGGTCTCGTCCTCGGGGTTGTCATTGTCCTGCCCAAACGCGTAGAACGAATTCCTCCTTCCACCCGAACCGCCGCCACCACCGACGTTGCCCTCCCGCTCCGTCATCATCCTTGGTGTACCAGTGGCGCCGTAGTTGGGCGCTGCTCGATGCGACAGGCGCCTGTGCACGTTCTCGCGGCGCTGTTGGCGCGTTTTAACCGCCCACCAGATGAATACAGCGAGTGCGATCGTGCCAAAGGTAACGCACACGCCAATAATAGCGTTCTTGCGTCCATTGTCAGTGGTGGTGCTGGTCGGACTCTCCGCCGAGTTTTGGGTGCCATTCTGTAGGTCAAGAGCTGCGGCGATCGGATAAGTTCTGACGACGAGCGCAGTCAGCTGCTTGGTCACGGTGTTGCCAGAGGTATAGAAGATTGAACCTGATGTCGCGTAGTAGCTCTGCAACATCCTGTTATATATTTTTCTGAGGTACCTATGCTGGCAAACGCACCTTGAGCGTTGGTACCTGGTCAGTCTTGAGATAGAAAAGTAGCATAGTTTGGACGTCATCAAGATCCTGGGAGATTTGATAATCTGAGCCAGCGTGTGCCTTCAAACCCACGAGTTTCACGTGATCGTCTGGGGGACCATAAATTAAGACGACGGACTATGGGTGTCTGCACGACTCACCGGGAATGTTCAAAATAGCCGTGCAGAGTCCGGGAAAGTACGCCATGATGGCACCAGCGATGTCAGACGTGCTCAGGACCTTCGTCCATCCAACCTCCTTCTGGAAGAGGATAGAGATAAGCGTATATCCCTGGGGGTTGGAGTTGAGGTCGACTGGATCGCTCTGGACACTCGGCTTGATGAACTGAGGTACATTAGTCGGGATCGGGACCGCAGAAACGGTCTCAGTCACGACACCGTCCGTCTGCGTTGCAGAGCTGACAGACGTGAGAGGTGCGTCTGGATTGGTGATGGTGAGGCTCGTGCTGGTCGTTGGGATGGGCTGGATGTCAAGCGAGGATGCCGTCAGGTAGTTGAACTCGGAGCGGATGCTAACACTAATCGATTCTGTCGTGCTAATAGTGCTGATGTTTTCTGTGTCGATCGTACTAGGACTACCCGGCATGAACGACGACATGTTCAATGATAAGATGCTGCTACCGCTGATGGTTGTTGGGATGGGCGTGCTGGATGAGATGAACGAGTCAATTGTCGAATTCGTAGGTGGAAGGGTGGTGAAAACTCCATCGCCACTGGAAATTGAGGAGATCGTCGGTAAATCGGTTGCGAAAGCGCTTGTTGATGGGTCGACGGTCAAGATTGGCGGCTCGATCGTAGACGAGCTTGTCGGAAGGATGGTCAAGATTGGCGCTTCGGTTGTGGACGAACTTGAAAGAAGTGACAGAAGTTCAGACAAGATTGGCAGCAGATCAGCCCTAGACTCCGCAGGGGCTTCGGTGCTAGACAATAGAGGGATCTCGGTGCCAGACAGTAGAGGGGCTTCGGTGCTAGACAATAGAGGGGCCTCGGTGCTAGACAATAGAGGGATCTCAGTGCCAGACAATAGAGGGATCTCGGTGCTAGACAATAGAGGGATCTCAGTGCCAGACAATAGAGGGATCTCAGTGCCAGACAATAGAGGGGCCTCGGTGCTAGACAATAGAGGGGCCTCGGTGCTAGACGACAGAGGGGCTTCGGTCTTAGAACTTGTCGGGGGGTCGACAATCGACGAGAGGAAGAAAATAATCGACGAGAGAGCATCATCGTCTTCTGTCGTGCTGCTCGAGGCGGCTGTGTCAACCGAAGTGGAAGAAGACACATCTGGCGTGGGTGTCGGTGCACTTGACACTTGTGGATCATCTGATGACGTTTGCGCGGACGTGGTCGCTTCTTTGGAGAATGGAAGGTCCGGGATGATGGGTAGAGATAACACTGGTTCGCTGGAGGTTGATGGGGCGACAGTGGGATCTGGTGCGCTTGAGGTTGATGATCTGCTGGAGATGCTGGAGGTCGAGGGCTCTGTCAAAGGCTTCGTCGAGGGTTCTGTTGAGGGCTCTGTTGAGGGTTCTGTTGAGGGCTTTGTTGAGGGCTCCGTCGAGGGCTCTGTCGAGAGTTCCGTTGGGAGTACCGTCGGGAGTACCGTTGGGAGTACCGTCGGGGGCTCCGTCGGGGGCACTGTCGAGGGCACTGTCGATGTTGGTGCCGAAGAGTCGGGAGTGGCATCAGTAGGCGAGCTTGCGGAGGCCGTCGAGGCTGTCAAGAATGAGAGAATCTGGCTGAGTATGTCGTCAACGTCCGTGCTCGAGGCTGAGCTCGAATCCGCGCTTGCGCTTGAATCCCCACTGGAGCTAGAATCTGTGCTGGAGCTCGACTCCACAGTTGGGCTCAAAGTTGTGCTCGACTGGCTGATACTCGAGGGAAGCGTTGCAGGGTCGACCGATGTAGCGTCTCCCACAAGGAATAGAGGCGTGGTTGTTTGTGAACCCGAAATACTGTCTGGTGGGTGGTCAGAATTCGGGAAAGGGATCAAGGCAGCGTGTCAGGAGGTTGAGAAGAGGCCCTTGGCAACCAGGACCGCGACATCGAGCGGTCCCGCAGGATTATAGTATATTAAGATATTAGGAGAAGGGTGTACTGTGCGAGAGTCGGGCGGCGAGCACGCAAGGCGGCTAACGAGAGCCGTCACCGTCGGCCATGAGCGTGGCGGCACCACGGAACTGCGTTCTGGTTGCTCCGAGAGAGGTGTGAACAGTGTTCGGAATACTATGATATGCATACAACTGGTAGATGATTTGAGAAAACCACACGAACCTCCGGTAGGGGCTTGTCTGCGTTTGACCTCAAGGTTACGGTGTCTGCGGCTCCAGACGGACCTCGGCTTGAGATGGTCGTCTGCATTTACTACAGAGAGCGAATGGAAGGTGAGAGCGAGAGCGAGGAGCGAGAACCTGGCGGGCCAGGGAGAGGACGGGGTCATAATACGGTTGGTGGTGGTGGGCGACGATGCCTGGAATATGGGCGGAAGTTTTGTGGGGTACGTAGGGTTGAGTCGTCGTACGCCACGGAGAGCGAGGGGGCGGGGGAAATGAGTGTGAGGGCGGGAGGGCAGTGAGGGAGGGTCCCGGTGCGACCCGGATCGATTTCTGGGTTTCTAAATATTACGACCGGAGCGTCAAACGGAGCGACTATCCACTCTCTTGGCTCTCTGCCGTCGTCGTCGTCGTCGTCGCTGCTGCCGCTGCCGCTGCTGTCCCGGGCGAATAGGTGGTGTGGGTACAAGTCTCAAACAAACAAAACAATGATACACGTCGCACGTAGCACGTCGCACAGGCACATGCCATTTTTTGAAACCAGCCAAATCTCAACGCCCATCAACGGCTACCATCACCCGTGCCACGCCGGGAATGGTCGCGGATGGTTCGCGGAATGAGACCAACTTGAAAGGGTACACACGTGTTCCTTCCAGCTTCCTTGCGTTTTGCATAGCAAGTACTGTCCGATGTCAGGGTCAGAAGCCGGGTCCAGGCAGATATCTGGCACGAAGGGCCTCTCCTGGGAAAGCACTTGAGCACTTGATGGAATCGGCCCACCCAGGCTTCGGAGAGTTCAACCTCGACTCGTCCAGTTTCCTGCCGTTCAGAACCCGCCCACCAGCCACCCTCATCACCCTCATCACCCAAATTGCGATTCACGCAAAACATCGAATTTCATATCACTCGGTATTAATGAATCCAGGGATGTCGACAGCCTTAGATTCCTAGACTCATGTACTTCTGACGGGTGACGTAGATAGGAGACATTTCGTACATCATGTATGTACATGTAAGTACATGTACGTATACGTGGGAAGTCCCTCACCTGTGCGAGCCCGGTCCACACACAGCTTGTGAGCCAGTCCCTCTCCGCGAATCCAGTCCTGCCCCTGTCCAGCCCTGCCCCGGAGACCGTCGCCTCTGGTCACTACCATGGCGTGCCTATCCTATCGCGTGACAATCTTGCTGACTGGGAAATCCAAGCTACATCCCTTTACCGGTGCGCGGATCTTGAGCAACCGTTCGTCGATCCGGCACACCTGCCGACGCACTGACCGGGACAAGGGGATGCCCTTGAACGTGAGGCTCTTGAAGTGATTATGTCCACCGCTTCGAAGCTCCATAAGGAGCTTGTCCTCAGGCACCCCAAGTCTCGCGAACCCGTCTGCAAGCTTTGGACGAAAGTCTATAGTCTACACGAATCTAAGGACGCCTCTCTCCATTATGGAGCCTGGATGATGCTCTTCTCTGCTCACGAGTCCCCAGACGAATCATATGCGGAGTACTATAGCCGGATGGAAGGTGCCTACGCACACTTCGGTTGCATTATCCCATAAAATCAAGACCTGCTGTGGAACTTATCTTGTTCGCGATTTCCGCGGCCTCTTCGATGACCATGTCCGTCGGCTCTCACTACCCAGCCCGACCTCACGCTCGGAAAGTCAAATGAGGAATGGATCGTTTCCACACTAGAAAGAAGATACACACGGCCGACGTCGAATCAGCCAATGCAGCAAAAAGTATGTGTTCCTGGAAATGCGACTCTCCCCCTCCATCGCGATTGTTCTCATACCGCATCCATCAAATACCTTGTCATTAATCACAATACTGCTTCCCTTCTTCGTTCTGGATGTCGCAAATGCCATAATAAAGGCTACTAGGCAGACTCCGTCAATTCAAACGTCGCTGCTACCGCTGCCGACAAGAATACCAAGGGCCCCCACCACTACCTTCTCTGCACCTGAAGAATCAGTCGGGATAGCGCTACCCTCTTCCTCATATGTACCATGAATATCGCTGGTGGATTGCTTTGCGATTCAGGCACCTCCCTCAAGCTTAAGCCGGACCTACACCCTATTTGATTGGCTGGTGGGATAGTAGTTTGACCAGAGGGTCTGGGTCCTATTCGTTTCCCTTCAGCTTGTGGCGACAGAATCGTAATCCACAACATAATCTACGTTTCTTGTCGTGAGTTTCAGTACGGTGCTGATGAATCAGCCCAACCCACTTGGGTAACTGCCTGGGCCCCAACCTCAGCCAATGATTGTGGCTCAACCGAAACGTGTACCTCAACCAGAGCCTCAAGCGTCGCGCCTTGCCCCTCGAATGCAACTTCCTCCCCTGTTTCCAGACACCCTGACAGGACCCGGGTACCACCTGAAGTCAAACAGCTCTGGTTGAATCTTGAACACCACACTGCAATCGCTCCCCTTCAACCAAAGCATCCAACGCAAGCAGACATTACTTACAATGCCTTAGGAGCCCACTAGCAAACCTACCTAATAAAGAGGTATGAAGCGCATGGGACATAGGCCTTGGTTAATGCAAGCACACTCATCTAAGTTAGTTACTCTCAGTTTACATAATATAAGCACAATAGTATCAAATATATCAAATAGAAATATGGGGATCTTAAGCCCAAGATATACTTGAATTACGATGGAAGGAAATAATTTTGCTTGGTGTTCCTTTGTCACTAACCGGGAGTCTCAAAACAACCGAAACTTTATAACTCTTTTTGTAAAATATCTATACACTTACATGTATAGATACAGTTTATGAACAGTCTACCAGGTTTGTAAATACTCTATGAAATTGTCACGCTCCGTGCGTTCCCAACATTCCGGACACTTCCGACTCCGGCCTCTGCCTTAGACCTCTGGTTGTTGACACTCTGATTTCAACCGGCTAAGTCATTCCCGATCACGGTGGAAAATGTATGGAAAGTTCATGGAAAGTTCAGAACATAAGTCTAGCCCTTGCAGACCTCCCAACCAGGGTCCGGTCTGATCGAAGTTGGATTGGTTGCCGGAAATCTAAGAAGTGTCTTGCTACCATGGTGTTTACCCTTGATCTCATTTCTAAGCGAGCCTCCTTCCCTGTTTCATCCATTGCTTCATTTTTAGTATTGAAATGTCCTGTACTTCTGTGCTAATCCTCCAATTTGTGTATCAACTAGAGTACTAGTCCACTAATCTCTATCCCGTTTTCCTTCCGACCCCATCCGACTTCCTTCCTCCGACTTTTGATTCCCGACTCACTTCCGGTTATCATCCGTGTCACGACAAGTGCGTCAGCGGTAATCAAGTCCAAAGCAACGCCATGTGCGGCGTTTAAGAACACCTTCGTCGCACCGACAATATATAGTTCATTAAGCACAGAGTGGATCCACGGCCAGAATGCATCTTCCATTATCCGGGAGACTGAGGAGGGAAGAGCAGGTGTGATGAAAAGCTTCGTGTACACTAATGGGCTTCAATGAGCAAATTTCTGAGGCAGGTCTTGTGGACAAAGAGGGCCTGACACTTGCGGATGCCACCAGACTGCAGTTGATCGCCCAGTCCTGGTATAAAATATGACAACCAAACCGACAAGGGTATTTCTAGATATTTAAACTTCTGTAAATACGACAATGTACCCTCGAGAGAAAGTCAGGTCAAACAATAGTGTCAGAAGCGGTGATCCATACCTGTCTTCAAGGATCTCGATTCCCTTCCCTTGTGCTCCCATACTATCCTTCCATTCGTGGAAGTTCCATTGGGTCCAACCCCAACCTTCCTTGATCTAAGCGTTTTCAGTTCGCCCGAGATAGGAAAAAAGCAAATGAAGTGCTCACTTCTGGCTTTTTATGTGGTTCCAGCACAATTAACCACGTGACCTTCCAGCTAAGTTCTGAGAGGAGAGCCCAAAGTTGCGACGAGTCGTCCAGCAGGTGGAGGGCGAAGGAGCATATGGTCATATCTATGGTTGGGAAGGAGGCGGAGTTGAGTTCTGAGTCTTCATTACCAGCTACCTCTCCGAACCCTTGTCCAGACGAGCTGCGCTTCGGCGGATGCTCTAGGTGTGTGGGGTGAATGGAAATGAGGGACTCGGGAAGTAACCCAGAGGCGATATCTTGAAATGAGAGCGCCGAACATGGCCTGCCCGTCCTCGTGGTGTATGCCTCGGCTGTAAACTGCAGGGAGGCAGCGGTAAACTGGAGGCGCAGTTGGTAGGATTGAACTGTGGACGTACTGGATCCGCTGCAAAAATCTCAAAATCAAGTTGATCCTCTGAAATTGCAGGCGAAGATTGTTGCCAGGGACTTTTACGTTTCGGTATTACAGGAAGCGCGTCGTTGGAAGGCACTGTAAATACCATTGCTTGCGTCAAAGTCTTCATTCGTGCTGATGCTTGCCAGTTGAGGACCGCTTCAGTTGCCTCTCCGCTTTATATGGCAAAGGGTTCGTTCAGATTTGCAATGTAGGCTTGATCGAGCTGGACTTGCCTTCCTAGAAGATTTCAGATCGGATACTCGTAACATTGACCGACTCACCACATGCCATATCGAGGATTCTGACGTTACATTTGCTCAAACGAATCCCTTCGAGCTCCCACCATCTAGGGACGAGACGATGAGACAAGTGGAATCAATAAATGGATCATGTGTACTTGTTGAGCCACAGATAGAGGCAGTGTTTGATTGCCGGAAAATGCGGGTTGCGATACGAAGCCGAAACCTTTCGATAATACTTTTTCCCATCACTTCCTCGTCCTAAGTTCGGCTAGTATGATGCGTACATCATCGACCCCGTGCGTTGAGTAATTCTCCCGCATCGATTTAGCCAGAATACCGCTGCTCATTGGTCAAGTTGGAAGCAGGTTGCGCAAGACTTTGGACAACAACCATAACACGCTATGGACCTGGAAAGCGCGACAAAGGACGTTGAGGCTGTTGGAGTTGACTCCAGGGAGCAGGAAACACGTCCCAAGAAGGCAAATTCGGGTGGAACAGAGCGAGTGCCTGGCAAATCGGTATTCCCGGTGGCGAGGGTTCAAAAGATTCTCAAGGCAGACAAGGTCGGCGGCCACCGATGCTTTTGCTACCCACTTGAGGGAATTGACGATATTTGGTCTAGGAACTACCTACGGTAGCGAAAGAGGCCGTCTTTCTTGTCTCAATGGCTACTGTGTGTCGACCGTTGGCCACTCATTCGCACTAAATATGTAAAGAGGTCCACATCTATACGTATAGGAGCTATTTATCAAACGTCTCGCTCTAGCAGCACAAATACAAGCTGCCCAAGAGAAACGAGCAACCGTACAAACAAAAGATATTGGTGTGTAAGCCTTAATCTAACACACCGGCCCTTTGAACAACTTTCTGGTCCGTCAGCTATTGCTGTCCGCAAGGAGGGTGAATATTTTTTCCTGGAAGGTGAAGCTTTGTTGCGATTCTGCGGTCTTTGCAAGGGTGCAACTGACATGCATCGAAAAGAAATTATGGCCTCTCTACCAGCGGATGCATTGGCTGTGTCCACCAAGCAGCGAAAGACGGCCACGACTGGTGAGGAGGATACACCATCAGTCACGATCATGCAGGCTTTTGCGAAGGCTGGAAAGAAAGATGCAAAGAGGACAGAAACCCGACAAAAGGCCGCGGGTGAAGGCGAAGGGAGCGCAGAAGGAGATGCTGAGGAGACTCAGGAAAATCCATTTGATGAAGAAATTCAGGGGGTTGAGGACGACACAGCCACCTCACCGCCTATTTCTACACCTGCAAATCGAAGTCCTGCATCTATACGACCCATAGACATTGATACAGATGAGGAAATGGAGGATGTATAAGTAAGCCCGGCTTTCCGTGCACTTTACGTCTCTTAGTTTCCCTAATTTACAGCTTACCCTGTATCCTCTTAACTAGCTCCATATTGTCTTCGTCGTCTTCGTTCGCGTTCAAGTTTGTGCAGCTCCAAATGCGAAGGGGCCCATACGTCTGACTTCTCAAAGGGAGACGGAGCGGGTATGATATGAACGTGCACCTGCGAATTGATCGTAAATCCGTGTGTCTAGGATTGGTTGAGGTACGAACATGAGGAACGGTTGGGCGTAGCCTTGATTGCAGACGCAATTCAAGTCGGGATCGTCAAGAGCTGTCGTCGTATACATCAAGGTTGAATTTAACCCTCCAGCTCAGTGGCACTCACCATGAGTTAATACATTCCCATCTTTGGCTTCTCCCAGTCCCGTCGACAGTTCGGAAGGTCAGTAAGGCGTGGTATATGTGATTTCTCCTTGGACCACCCCGACCTGATCCATAATAATAATAATGTGTGGCCATGCACGCTCGACCCTTGAGTATTTACTAAATAAAGCTTGGTCTCAACCACACCTAGAGTCACCGCAATCCCGAATCTCAACCTCTTAGACCATATATGTCTGATCATTACGGGAGCAATGATTAACTGGGAAGCAACCGCACTCTGTTTTGGAGTTTGTAGGCACCGTTTCTTCTACAGTAGTATGAGACCCTTCTGATATTACAGGGTGAGGAAGAGAAAAGAGTGGCCAGGAACCCGGGACTCCCTAAATGTAGTAAGGGTGCGTTGCCCACCACACTACCAAGCTGGTAAGTGGAGGAATCATCAACTCCAACACAGGGGCACCGTGCTCAGTAGGTCGAGAGCAGGTATATTTCATTCGCTCATTCATTCATCTGTGCCGTCCCAACTGAAACCCGGTTGTTACAGCTATTAAAGTCATCAAAGAATGGATCATCAAGGTAGCGGCTACGGAATCAGGCAGATATGACAATATTTACCAATCTATATACAAGGGCTGCCGCACGAATTATTAAGGAAGCAAGGGGTATGAGAATCGCGGCAGTGGCTATGATATTAGTATGATCCATATGTGGCCAACGGCAGCAGCACGTGCACAAAGCAGCAAGCTGACAAGACAACTGGAACAAGTCCACATGCCGAGAGGTTGTGCATATGTTCGCTAGTCATAACTGCAAAGAAGCCCTGCAAACCATCTAGCTGTACAAACGGTTTTCACCCTCATCTATTGGGCCCTTGATTCTCAATGCTTCAGGAATGAAAAGGATGCAAGAAAACATATATGTCTGGGCTTATGCATGGAGGAAATCCTATTAGAAGCCCAATGAGGGCATGAGGAAGACGGGTCTGGAACTTCAAGTACCAGAAAGCATTTAATACACCAATTAGGAACAAAGGAAAATAATGGCTAGCGCTATGCACTGTTGAAAATTTGTGTCCAAGACGTTCCAAAGGCAAAGTCTTTAAAATCAAGAGAGATTGATCGAGCACTAGACGTCAGAGGAATTGTAATGAGAGCGGGTGAATGGAGGCCACTACGACATTCAAAGGGGACCCAATAGAGTAAGCCGCCGGCCGAATCTCTGACCCAGCCCTCTGAATCGGGCTGTGTCAATAAATGAGCATGCATCAGATTACAAGAGGAGGTTGGTTCACGTGGTAATGACTCCCACACACGCATGGTCCGGACACGATGTGCTGTCCATCGGGAGGGTAGGCAACGAACAACACATCCGAGGTATGCCCCTCTGAAGGTTTTCCAACTGTAGCGCCGGTCTCTGCATCCCATATTCGAAGCGTATCATCACCAGATCCAGAAATGTGCCGCCTTTCGGGAGAGTAGACGACCGACCCCACACCGGAGGTTTGCCTCTCTAGAGGTTTGCCAACTGCAGCACCAATCTCGGTATTCCAGATTCGAACCGTGTTGTCAACAGATCCAGAGATGATGTGTCGCCCATCGGGAGAGTAGGCGACAGACGACACATAGGAGGTATGCCCCTCTAGAGGTTTGCCAACTGCAGCACCAGTCTCAGCATTCCAGATTCGAATCGTCTCATCATGAGATCCAGAGATGATATGCCGCCTATCGGGAGAGTAGGCGACGGACAACACACTCTCGTTATGGGCCCTCGAGTGGTTTTCCAACTGTAGCACCAGTGTCGGCACCCCAGATTTGAATCGTCTTGTCACCAGATCCAGAGATGATGTGCCGCCCATCGGGAGAGTAGGCGACGGACCACACACTTTCTGTATGCCCCTCTAGAGGCTTGCCAACTGCAACATCAATCTCGGCATCCCAGATTCGAATTGTGGTGTCACCAGATCCAGAGATGATGTGCCGCCCATCGGGGGAGTAGGCGACGGACCACACACTCTTGGTATGTCCCTCTAGAGGTTTTCCAACTGCAGCACCAGTCTCGGCATCCCAGATTCGAATCGTGCTGTTACGAGGATCCAGAGATGATGCGCCGCCCATCGGGAGAGTAGGCAACGGAGCACACACCCTTGGGCACGCTCCTGCTGAACAAACTGCGCGAGGAACCCGATAGGATGCTTGCGATGTTTAGCATCATGCCTTCGCCCAAGGTCTCCGAGACGGTTGTCAAGATGCGTCCCCTACTCCACTCATAATATCTTATGTGTGGCGAACGAGTCGTGGTACTAATTGGGGGCAGGGATAGCCATACACTCCCTGCACCAGCTGACTGACTCGACGGACTTAGCATTCTGCATGGACAATGAGGCGCAGACCGATATCAACCAACGGCAGCTAGCTGAAGCTTGCCCATCCAGGATTTAGTGATCTGAACCGCGTACGCCCCGCCTTTCCGACGCGTTGTCGCCCTCTGTTACTTATCAAAATATCATCGACATCATTTGTAGATCATTTCCCGCGTCATGTGCGGCGTCTCGACGAGCTTGCGATTCCCGGGCCAGCTTAATGGGTGCGTTACGCTACAAAAGGGGAAAAACGACCGAGGATAAAACGCCCACCCTCCAGAGTCGGAAGGTAGTTGACATAGAAGGCATCGCTGAGGATGTGCGAGGTGTTGACCTTCTGACGTCGGTTCACACCTGCCGCCGACTTTTGACAATAATATTTTTCATTCTGATTTTTGTACCAGTCTCATAACTACATGCATGAACGAATACTGTAGCATCTGTGGCCACTTAGAGTAAGTCTGGGTTGTGTGGCGTGACCACCTGGAACTTGTTTTTTTACCCCACCTTCAACTTCCTGTTCTCTAGCTCACAGCCATCTCAAATACACCGAGATTCGATTGTACATGGAGACATAAGCGAAATAATACATTGAGAGTAAGTAGAGACCTCACAAGGTTTAGCCAGACCTTTTGCCACATTATACAGTATGCCTTGGGAGACTGACATAACACTGAGGCACTCAAATCTCCAGATGTGTTGGAGTGGGTTGGGATTTGGCCAGTGACCCGGTGCTACCAGCCACATAACTCAGTGGACCACTAGCCAGGTGACTGGGCAATAGTAGCTACAGGTTTCCCGCTCTGTGTGCTCTCCTCCAAACATGCATCCAGGAGGACACTGCCTACGACATGGTGACGCCAATGACGACCGATTACTTGTGTAAGTATAAGCAGGCTCCTGACCGAGTGGACACAGGGCCGCCGGGTAAACGTTAAGCACTACCTAGGGGTACACACTTACTGTTGGAGTTGATGATTCCTCCAACTATTGACCGGGTAGTGTAGTGGTAACACGCCCTTACTAGAAATGGGGAGGTCCCGCGTTCGAACCCCGGCTTGGTCGTTCTTTTCTCTCTAACACTTACTTGCACTCCCCGCCAGCGCCTCAGTGGCAGGATGGTTGCGAGGTTACGAGCGGCTCATAACCTGTCCTCTAGGCTGGTTTGGGCCAAACCAGAAACGGAAGCAACTCTTTTCGTGTTCAAACACAAAGATTCAGGCAACTAGCTAGACCACATGAAGGGCTTTTCCAGCCCTCCTTACTGCAATATATGCTACACTCCGACAATGAGATTGCGAATGTTGTTGGATCTGGGGCGGAATCTGACTTTAAAAGGGAGGGCAGGACTGTACAGCACCAGGGCTCAGTGAACTATGGACTGGACAAATAATTGATCTGCGCACCTCATGGATCCATCAAGGAACATGGCTTGATGTGGCGTTGCCGGTCTTTCCATGGACTCGACGCGGAATGCCCACATTAGGGCAGCTGCTGTGGATTTCCCTACTTCTTCAGCAAAATATTTGCCAGGGCAGTAACTAAGAAGGAGACGTCCGTCAGCGTAGACTGTGGGTTTAATAGCAAGGACAGGACCAACCGTCGACCGTATCCGAAGGAAATCGAAGGATCGGGTCTCCCGGCAGGCGCTGGGACGAGGAATCGATCTGGACTATACACTTCTGGCTCTTCCCATAGTGACGGGTCGCGAAGCATAAACCTTGCCGTCACTGGTCAGTCCAAAGCTTTGCTCAAGACCAATCGGCGTACTAACCCCGTATGAGGATATACACGTGACCCTTTAGGAATCCAATAGCCCTGGACAACTTGATCTTCGGTAGTTTCACGCACGACACCTTCGCGGGGTTAGATGATGCCGTAGATGCTAAGATAAAGGCACGGTACCAATAGGAGTAACAGAGTGCCACCGCATAGCTTCCTTCCATGCGGCTTGGAGATAGACAAGCGATTCGAAATCTGTCTGTGTTGGAAGACGGTCTTGCCCAACCACACGGTCCAATTCGTCGTGCACACGTCGCTGGCTCTCAGGATGTAGCACCATACAGAGTAGGAAGACCACGATTACTGCGGCGGTCTACGCTGGAAGTCAGTCAACAATCGATAGGAAGGATGGAAGAGATTACGGTGTCTGTACCGGCTAGAGGCGAAAGAAGATGAGAACATGTCGCAAACAATCCATTGAGGATATCAGACATACCAACGTACATAACTGCGATTGCGTCGCGTAATGTTCCTGTTGCACCATCCTTTTTTATCATCCTCGTTGCAATGCATTCCTCATATCCTTCAGGGCGTTTCAGCTAGATTTCGAAAGTGTCACAAGTAATCTAAAGAAAAAGGGGGTAGAGCACGCCTTTTCCAGTACAAACTCCCAAGGCCGGAAGCGAAGGTAGTCGGTTTTCTTTTTTGCCTTTTGTGCAAGCTTTTGGAATCCAGCACCAGGAAGCCACGAAGGTATATACTGGACTATGAAATAGGTTGAGCATTGACCTGTTTGCGCACCGTTGCAAAGAAACGTACGTAAAGGAAATATGTCGACAAACCAGAGAGTACTCTGGCCAGTTACAAGGAATCTGAGTGCATCCCGGTTTGTATCTAATATGCATTGACCGTGCTCCTCAAATATTTCATTTCCGTACGCCAACCGGATAATAATGGTCCCCAGGAAGCTAATGTACACGACCGTAAGCTGAATGGCCAAAGTAGGAGTTATCGGGACCTCTCACGAATTAATGGCCTCTTCTGCGTGACCTTCGAAGTCTACGAGAGCTTTGAGATGTTGCACAATTTCGTTGTGAATAAGTGGTCGGTACTCGGAAACCATTTGTGAGCCGACAGACCGCTGCAAATGCCCACGAACTTGACTCCACTCCTTGGATGGGCTCATGAGCCCAACGTTCCATCCCCATCCCATTCTTTCAGGCGTAACATCAGAGATCTGCAGCACGAACGTTCCAGTACGCGTACAGGTTCTGGGTCATATGGCTATACGGTCTTCCCGTGTACACAAGGCCTTTGCCAACAGTTTCCTCTGCCAGCTTGTACGAGTTGATAATGTAGACCGGCGATCCCGGTAACCATGCACAAACGATGTCACCTAGCGGAACAAAGGCTCAGGGGATCAGGCTTCCGGAGAAAGGAGGGTAATACCGTATAGTTCTCTCCATCTGTTGAACTTCTCGTTCCAGTGTCCAGCGCGAATCTCCCAATAATTGCCAAAAATCGGCAAACCAGCAGGTCCAGGGGGAAATCGCTTTCTTGAGCGTGAAGTGATGCGTAGGATATAAAGGAGCAAAATTGGGATAAGGAGGAGCGGAAAGTAAGGTGAGACCATGTTGGGGGATTCGAACCGCGGTGGTGGTGCGGTGCAAGTATCTTCGTGGAGGGCACGTGTCCCGCTGATGGGGTCCCAAACCAGGGTTCTTATTCTACTCACATAAGAGGACGGTGGCGCTAAACCTGCTCAGTCAATACATCTGTCAGTGGCGTGAACGAAACTATGGAAATGTCCCCACTGTATGCCATGAAGGAATGAGCAAGCAAGGCCCGATCAATCCGTCCTTCTCCGTCCCTTTTGCTCCTCTTCCCCATTTGGTCAAATTGATTCGGAAGCGTGAAAGAATACTGGACTCACGTCATTTCGCTTAAAACAAATCAGTTTGTCCTGATTGGTTGACGTGACGTAGGCACCGTGACCGTGAACTTCGGGAAAAGTCGATTCGATGGAACAATTGCACAAGTTCAATTATCGAAAGTCATTGAACTGCGGTTCAACGAACAACAGCCGAACTGTCATTGAACCTTCAAAATATCGAAGAATGGGTTCCAGCTCTGCTGATTACTCTCAGTTCAACGGGGTGGCGTACTCGTCGGCACTTTCTAGATAATCCGCTCAATCCATCGATCAGAGCGTGCAATCATTCTCTTGCTACCACTCAAAATTGATTTACCATGGGTAGCTTGGTTATCTATCATCAGTCACAGGTCCCAGCAGCCGAGGAAGCTTCAGATTGAATCTTATCACAATTGCATAACGAATTTGTTCAACGGAGTGTAGAACCAAAGAGGGTACGTCCAAAGGATAGAGTGCAAGTTGGACGACTTCAAAGTGATAAGCTTCCATGTTTAGAACCCGAGTGCCCTCTGCTGTTGAACGAGTGTGGTAGAGGCCGCGGGACAACCCACGCCAGGGCCATTCAAGTTTTGTAAAGTGATCAGCGATGCAGTGATGCGTGCGTTCTGGTCTTCAAGCGAGTCTCCCAACGGGAAGTTGATCGTAATGCTTGGGTTGTTGACCGCTTGTCCAGCAGCGACATTGGCTTCCAACGCCTGCAAAGCCATGCAAGGTCAGGCATATCCAGAACAGAGGGGGAGTAGGTCATACGCACACCGATGAATGTAGCACGGTCGGGAGGGCAGGAGCAAGGGATCTTAACCGGGAGGCCGTTGGGTCCAGGAACACCATCGCAATCACCCGTTCCGGTGGGGTTCACGCCGCTGACGAGGCCGAGATCGGGAGCAAGGGCAGCAACCTGAGAGACGGGAACCACTGGAGGTGATGGGGGAGGAACAGCTGGTGATGGAGGAGGAACAGCTGGTGATGGAGGAGGCGGCGGCGGGGCTGCACTACCAGCGTCCTCAATAGCCCTCTGTTGAGCACTGTAACGGCGTTGACAGAATTCCCAAACAAAAGAGTGGTGCTCTTACAGAAGAGTGGTTGACGCCGCCGGGCAACCCTGACCAGGGCCGTTCAAGTTCTGGAGGGTGATAAGGACGGCCTGAATACGTGCAATCTGATCTCCAGGGCTGTTTCCAGTAGGGAAGTTGAGAGGCGGGATGTTAGCGTTATTGACAACTTGCCCGGCATCGAGGTTGTTGTTCAATGCAGCGATGATTTCCTCGCGATCCGGTGGGCAAGCGCAAGGAATTTTGATAGGCTGGCCATTGGGGCCATTGACAGCACCATCACAGTCACCGGCTGAAGTGCAACTAAGTTCCAAGCAACTTGTCAATGAGGTGAACTACGCACTGCCGGTGGGATTACGACCCTTGGAGAATCCCGTGTCAGGTACGAGGTTGGGGTCAACATCCCGCTTGACGGGGAGTGTCGAAGCAGTTGAGAAGAAGAAAGCCGCGAGGACCGTAACGGATGTTGCGAACTTCATGGCTGTAAATAGCACAAGTTGAATTTCGTATGGAGTCTTTGATTCCTCGAGGTTGTCGAATAATTGAACGTGGATTGAACGAAAGGACAGGGGGCTCGTGTAGAAAGTCGAGTGGAAACCGACACAGTCGACGAAGAAAAAATAAGGTGAGGTGCGCCTGGATGTGAAAATTCCGGCCATGAACGGTCGCATCGACTTTATAACCTGGTACACTCTATTGTTGCAAGGCTATGTCCCGCACCGCTCGCGCGTTGTCACCAACAAACAATAGACGCTACCACATTTTGAATGGAACCGCGGCTGAATGAGGCCTGCAAAGGCCTACACAGGACTGGCTGCGGCGCACAAGGTCGTGCACATGGACATCGAGCACATAAGGCATTGATACCAATGCAAAGGGGCAAGGCCCGAATTCTCCATAATTAACTGTCGATAGTCGATGACGATCATTGCGTTCAGGTGGACGATCAGCGACGAATGCCAAGCGGTGGTAAGCGTCGCATTAAACCAAGGGAGGAAGGGAGAATGCTGCTGGATCCTATTATGTCGTTGCATAATGCGCTACACCATGCATTTAGAGTTGCTGATGACGGCCTTTGGACTCGGTGTCTGGAAACAGAAGCAAATCCAGTCTAGGAATAATCTCAACCCCGGTTATAGAACATGCTTGAATGCGTGTCGGAAATTGGTGGTGACAATCAGCGGCTCGACCGTCCATGGCCATAGGGTCATCTAAGAACCCGTGAGCTAAGCTTGACCCAGAGTGGGCAGAACAACCTCGAATACTTACACGTCTCATCAATGGGTCATCGCTGCTGAACCATCACCTTCGTTCCACCCTATACCATCCTGCACTATCCAACCCTATCACTCCTCAACGAAAGGGCACATTCCAGCTCCAGATATCCCTCCCAGAGATTGCGTGTAGTTTATAGTCATGCAATCTTATAGCTCGAACATGCTCATTAAACACCTTCCCAAGTAAGGCGTCGTTGTCTCTCTGCGGCGGTTGGAGTTGCTCGCCAGTGGAGAGGGACCAAGCCCGTAAGCTCTTATCCTCCCCAGCAGCAAAGGCAATGCTCGCATCGGGGGTCACGGTGAATCCCTGGGAATATGGATAATATTAATGTGAGTCGGAAAAGAATAAGGAGTGGCGCACGAGCGGCTGAATGCAGCTGTTTACGTGTCCTGATAGTCGTAGAATAGGGGAAGGCGCGGCATTTGCGGTTGTGAACCGCAAGTCGTAAATTCCGAGCTACGTAGCAAATAGTCTCAGCGTTGGTCCGTTCTATGGTGGAGGGGACAACTCACACTCCCGTCCATTGCATTCAAAACCAGCTTCCATTCCTGAACCACGCTCAAATTCGTCACCGCGCTCTTGTGTCCTTCATCCGCATTGGTAGGAAACCGTCCATTGGTCGAGCGTGCGGTTCGGGCCTGTGGGCCCCAGAGGGTGATGCCTTGTTCGGGTGGTGCGCGGATGTCGAACACTCGGACAGACCCATTTCGTGCTCCTGTGAAAAGTTGGGCCTATAAAGCAGCAAGCGATTAGGTGGATGTGACGAGAGAATAGGGAAGGAATTTAGAACGAACACCGTGCCTATGCACTGCGAAGACGTCAGATTTGGTCACGAACATTCTCATCCCCCGAAGGGATTCGAGGGACGGGATGTGGACGGCTTGTTGTTTCATTCCTAGACAAGTCGTGACTATCACACTCTAGAATACACACATTCAATTGTGTGTCAGGACCATCAACATACCGAGAACGATGTCTGATGGTCCTTCATTCGACCACCCCACAGCCCAGATGTCATGGAAGAGGTTAAGGTTCAAGGATGCCGCGTATCTTAACATCTAGAGCGTGAGAAAATAGCTATTTGCGGAATTTTTAGCGTACCTACTCATCATTGCCTATAACAATTTGCGGCCGTGGGCCAAAGGAGGCGGCGCTAGGTTCCTGTGTTACTAGGCTGCATATAAATATGAAACCCCAAAACGTACAGGTACTGGTCGCCGTATAATTTGACACCAGTTATCTAGGGCCGTGCATTTAGTATTTCTATCATCCTCCGAAACTCAGATCAAGCCTACCTGAGATTCAGTATGGCTCAAGGGTTCCCAAAAGTCATTGTTCGATGCATTCCCTTTACGATAGAGCAAGCCAGACTTCTCCCCGATAAGGGTGTATTTATCCGAAACCTTAGCTCTTGTACGTGAGTCACTGGTGAGAGGCACAAGGTTAGTGTACATACATCTAGTGCTGTCAAGTGGTTCCACTGCCAATCCCAGGGTGTGGTTATCATCTCCGTGCCTCTGGTCCGGGCAATTTGTACTTCTTGCATTTGTCTAACAGAAAATGCGCATGAGTAACGACAACGCGTCGAGGTATATAACCTGAGCACATGGAATGGCCTTTAAACGTTCAGGCCGTGTATTCCATGGAGCCGCGCGTTCACAATTCCGTAGTTAGGAGCACTGTTGTACCACATGGCCCCTTTCTTGTCGCGAAAGCCATATAAAGAGATGCAACTCTCGTGTGGGTGCCCTCGTGTGGGGGAGTGACATAATGGCTCACCTAAGGGCTTTTGCCTGTTGTGAAGTAAACAACCCAGTTGTAGCTTCCCTAATACGATGTTGAACAGAAACATGGCGGCCTTTCTTGACTATCGGTCGTGGTAGGACTGGTGAAGCTGGTTTTCCTGGCGGAGCCCGCACAGAGGGAGGAGCATCTCTGGACGTAATAGGGAAATATCTATTCCTTTGCTCATCAAAGTAGAAACCAGGGAAATTTGCGGGCATGATGCAAGTCGAAGAGTACAGGTCCAAGAGGTGTATAACCTGATGTGACGCCTGCGACCTGGCTCACAAGCAATCATGTTGTTCGGTAATGATGAGGGGCATAAACGAGCTTGGAAGCAACCTATTAATTTGTTGCGTTACAATTCTTGAGTTAGGAAGAAAACAAAGGAGGCCAACTTGGACATTGACCGATGGGGTATTATACGACATATTCTGCGGTGGGCGTCCCATCAACCCTCTTCACCGGCGTTGGGCTCTACATGCTCCTCACCGGTACGCCTGCCTCTCCCACGCTAGCCGTGACCTCGACGGCCGAGCTCACATTGACGCAGGCAAGGGCGAGCGATTTAATGTTGGTGCTTTCCTCGAAGAAACGAACCCTTATTCTTGGGCCGCTCTCGGTATCGGTCTCTGCTTGGGACTAAGCGTACTCGGCGCAGGCTGGTGCGTCAACGGAGGACCGGCGGTTCCACGTTTGCTCGTCGAGTGACATTCGGCAAATGAACACAGGGGCATCTTTCTCACTGGATCTTCTATTCTTGGTGGTGGTGTGCGCACACCGAGGATTCGTACCAAAAACCTCATCAGGTTTGTTCATTTCCAGTGCCGCAATGCATGAGAAGCTTGCTAATGTGAGGAATCCAGCATCGTCTTCTGTGAAGTAGTAGCTATTTATGGTGTCGTATGTAGATCCACTTGGATGAATGCTCGCAACCGCTCAATTCCTTTTCGCGTGTCCGTAGATCATGGCAATTGTTTTCATGCAAAAGATCAGCAATGCTGTACCAGAAGATAAGCTGTACACGCCCTCCAACTATTTCACTGGTATATTGTCTCGACGAGTTTCTAGCTCAAGCTCGACTCACCTCAATATTCAGGCTTCTCATTATTCTGGGGAGGTTTGACAGTCGGTGTATGCAACCTCCTCTGCGG
>Ga0307513_10001524_pt1 | contig 33259 bp, 34 predicted proteins | sample 15_EM_MG_FD_202174 | JGI IMG/M metagenome (GOLD analysis project Ga0307513, IMG submission 202174) | Populus trichocarpa ectomycorrhiza microbial communities from riparian zone in the Pacific Northwest, United States - 15_EM | ecosystem: Host-associated > Plants > Roots > Unclassified | place... | reverse complement strand
AGCGAGAAGCTTTCCGACCGTGCAAAATGCTAAGCGAGGTGCAAAGCAAGTGCGGGGTAAGGGGGAGAACCGAACTTCATGAGCGGGTGTCAACGATGAACAGGAACAAGAACCCCAAGGAGGGGAGCCATGCGTGCCTCAGGAGAGGAGGGAAGATGGCTTAACGTCAACCCCTAGGCAGAAGCCATGATGGGGGAAGAGAGGTGGGTGGGGGATGGTGACAATGATTTCCCGTGGTGTTGAGATTTCAATCGCCGGAGGTGGAGGAGAGATGGTTCGTGGACCTATCCCTTGGTCGTAACCAAGAGCCTTATATAGACCTCTTCCCACAACCCTAACCCTGGTGACTCATCACCTCGTGCTACACAAACCTCTATGACTCGTGGTGAGTCACAGCGCGAAATCCATTAATGACTTATATGAGTCATGGCACAACATCCCGTTAACCAATCAAAACTCATAAACCAAGTCATCTGCTCAAATTAGTCACATGCATGAAACCCATGACTCATACTATGAGTCATGTGCGAAAGTCATTACATCATGTGACGTCACACTCGTGAGTCATGGAAACATTAACCAATCAACATATAACTATGACTCGCAAGTGCGCAGTCATGTGAGACCTTTGAGTCAAGTGACGTCATAGTGGAAAACCAACATACCTTATGACTAATAAGTATTAGTTATGTGAAATATGCCTTGCTTAGTCACGATTTGTGTCATAGGCCCTGGATCGTCTTATATTGGAGAACTCGTTAAGGAGACACGTTTTGCGTAGACGCGATGCAATAGAGAAACTCAGGTATAGATGGTCAAAAATATTGGTAGCGATCAATAAAAACTTCTTATATTGATAAAATCTCTTCTCCGTGCTCGTTGTCTCTAATCGCAGCAAAGATGCTTCGTTATTTATATGCTGTGTCTGAGCAATAGCGGTATTCATCCTATCTCTATACTAACTAAGTACCTCGCTAATCTTTCTGCGAACACTTTCTGAGTGCGAACACTCGTAGACCCTGAAACCTTCCGAGCCCACCTTCCTGCTCCCCTGGTCTACTTATCCATCTGGGCTCCCATTATTCCTGATGGTGTGAAGACCATGTCAGGTGTGTGCCCATCCGTTTACCCGTCGACACCAATGATTACGAATTATCTTGCTCCCGTGCTTCATGAAGGTAGTCTAACTTGCCAGTCAGAAGATGGCCATTCTTCTTTGGTTGGCTCTGTAGAGAGTTTGTCCTGCGACCGCAGGTCGTATTCTTGTCTTCCTGCCTTACATGACCGGTTCTTGGGATCGCACCTATGGGTTTTTCCCCTCAGACTCCATCCTTTGCCAACCCGTCCTTTCTGGATTCATCCGATGCAGTTACTGGGCATAGTCACCACCCTCATACCCTACCCGTCTTAGTAGGTAAAGGAGGTCTAACTTGTATGCCAAACGTCCCGTTACCTTCGACCCACTCTTCCCACTGTCTGTCCTCAAGTGCCTATAGCCTTATGCCTGGTTGTTCGATTCACCTGCCTCCACTTGCATAAGGTGCCCCGAGGTGTGCCCTCATGTAGCCTGAACACAGGATGCAGCCAGCTGGACGGCCACGACATATACGGTGTCATAGGCTGTGTTCCAATGATAGAGGTCTTTGGTGTTGGGACGCAACTACCCAGGCGGCCTGTGATGAGGTGCTGTCCCAAAGCCGGGGCTGGAGGGGGGTGTTTTCTTTATTCTTCCAAGTTCGTGGGCATTTCACGTAGGGTATATCTGTCCCAGAAATCCTTACGGGAAGTCTGTGCGCCTAACAGTTTGATCACTACATACTTCTACCAAAATCCGAAATGATCAATGACTACAATTAATTTGTGAGAACACTTGATATCCCCAATCAACCCCGAGGTAATTATCCTACTTACCAGCAAAGCCGAAGGACCGGGCTTCTACTCTGGTTTTTGGCCTTAGATACAACTAGTACCAATGCACATCTTATTGGTACTCAAAACCTTGTCTACTGGCTCCTGAACCCCGACTCACAAGACCTTGCACTTCCTGTTTGCCCGCTCCCTTATTCAAACTGGCTGGACAATGGCACATCCCCCTCTCCAAAGACCTGCTCCCCACTACTGCACCCCTCTTACCCCTCATACTACACTCCCCTCCTTTCACTTTCGCACTTCTGTAAATCATAGAGAAGAGCTCCAGCCAGATATGCGTCGCTGCTGTTGGTATTGCTGGTCCAAGAAAGTTCAAAGCAACCCAAAAAATCACCTACCAGCCTTGGACCAAGCCCCCCGTCTTAGCTCTAATGGTTATATGTCAAACCAGGGTCCGGTGTCCCCTTTGTGACTTGCCACTCTGCAAAACCCCGGGTTGTTTTCACGATTTTCATTCTGTATAATACAGGGTAAGTCTGACCTGGGAAAAAAGAGATAAATTGTCTAGTATTGGGCATGAAGTTATGCGGTTCTACTAATATGTAAATATGCTACTCGGCGGGCATATGGCTAGGAGAGATACTGTTATAGGCTGCTTTGTCGTGTCCGGTCATTGGCACTCTGGTAGGACATAGGTTTCACGGACTTCAGGAGCTTGTGAGGTATCAGAATCGTTGTAGATTGCTTGAAATTTCTAGGAATCAGGTTCAGTCAGCATGTGGGTTTCTACTCTGAGTTTCTTGTCTCTTTTGTTCCTGTAGTTATCTATACCAATTATCAAGATCCAAGATAGCCGGCAGGCTTTCTTGTATGTTTTATATTTTATTTCTATTGTTTGTTGGATGGGTGGACGTGGTGGATGTGAGAGAACTTGTTCTATTCTCAGATGCGCGCCGCTGCTGACTAAATAGGACTAACAAACCTGTGTGCGCAACTACTCGAGTACTGAAAAGAAGAAAGTCAACCGATCGCTTTCTACCTGATGGAAGCGGAGAAGTAAGTAAAAACAACTGTCACTCTCATAGAATACTCAAGTAGAAAGAAAATCACACAAGTCACAATCAATCTCAATTCACTAAGCTATCTCGCAAATCAACCCCACAAAGCGTACCAAACAGAAAATTCCCGACTTAAAGAATGCCCAACCCAGCAGGTTGTCCGACTACCAATTAAGTACAGGTTCAATTTTCCTTCCTCCAAACTCACGATCCTCGTTGCCGCTTTCCTTGCTGCAAAGGTCGTCGGTTGTCCTCGTCTCCGTCTGTGTGTCGTAGGAGGGGGGGGGGAGAGAAGGAAGCGAAGCGTGAGAGAAGAAAACCTAACTTACATAGCAGCCCTTGGCCGCCAAGCCTAGGCAACCACCACCCTACGATCGTGACTTACTACCTATTTTGTATGAGTTAATTACAGATAAGCTAGATAACAGCAAGTTAAGAAAGTCAAGTTTAAGCCCTAACAGTACCGTAAAAACTTTTGCGATTCGCCGTCTCAGGATTTCTGGAGACCGAGTCATTAGCCCAAGATAGGTTTAGTTTGAAAAGCTGAGCAGATCAAACAAGGCCAAAGCACTCAGGCTATACCATGTTAGGAAAGTATTCATCCATCTCAAGAAACTTTGTCTCTAAATCCCGAGATTTGCAACCTAACCGATATGGCGAATAGCCAAAGTTCTTACTGTACCACCTCTTCCTGAGACGGCGAATCGCAAAAGTTTTTACGGTACTCGAGTAGTGGTTTACCCTCAACGCCGTCCTATCTTCTCCACAACACTACTAGGGTGGTTGCCCGTACCCCACTACCGTACACCCAACATTGTTGATATCGCTTGGCAGCTTAGTAAACGGTTCCACCTTCTTTACCTGGCAGGAGCGGAATCTGCAGGTCTCATCGGTTGAAGGGATATGGCCAAATTCTCCGGTAGCCCTGTCCACCACCCTTGTGTTCTCAGCGTCACTTCCCTCAGGCGGTCTGTGCTTGTGGAATTTCGCGACGCGCTCCCACCCACGCGAACGTTCTCCCTGCTTTTTCCTATCTGCACTTTAGGAGGTGGCTGCCAAATTCTGCTTGGGCTCCTCGAACCGTTTCTCAACTGCTTTTGCCCCTGTACGAATTGTATCATACAAATCGTTCACGTTTGCGAGTTAGTGATGTCGGGGTCAAATCCGAAAAAGACTCCAAGGTCCAACCAAAAGTCACCGTTTGCCACAAAGAGCTCTCAGAAGCCGGGATCCGTTCAGAAGCAACAATCTCTCCTGTCTTTTTTCACCAAGGCTGGCGAGTCCCCCGTTCCTGCAAACAAAAAAGGAGATAGCGATTTGCTAGATTTGTCTAGTGATCCAATCGGACTGTCCTCGCCTGCTATTCAAGAGGGTACTGAACATAGGCGGCGAGGTTTGTAATGTCAATTCTCAATATTCTCTGACCTACTAACTGGGTTTGGGTCCTGTTAGATATTCTCCAAGTCCCACCTTCTAGCCCGTCTATAAGAGTAAGAAATGTATTCCTCCCAGGAAACCTCACCACCCTAACTGCCTCACAAGACAGTCTCAAAGCGTGTTAGTTACACTGAATTGAGTGACGACGACGACGAGGTGCCGGTCCTCAAGAGAGGTGAGTGAGAGCTTCGGCTCGGTGAGATGCTTTGGGCTCAATATAATCTAGGTATCAAACGCACAATCCCAGATGACGACGACGACCTAGAGTTCCTTCCCCAAGACAACCCTAACGAAGGCTCAGACGAGGGACGGGATGACGGTGAGCTCACTGCGATTCTACAAGGGTACACGTCGCTGATTTTTGTGAAAGCTGATATCGAAAAAGCCGCCATCGGAAGTGACGATTTCATCGTCCCGGATAGTGCTCCTACGAAGACACCTCGCAAATCTAGGGATTCAAAGAAACGCAAGAAATCGAGCAATGATTTGCGTGGGACAGCACCGTCCACTGCAAAGACCCCAACAAGTACCTCACGCTTTGCATTCAGTCCCAAGAGCTGTAATTCTACTCCGCTACCGTCGGTGGTGACCCATCGACCAAAGCCTCCAACACCTTCAGGAAGGAAAGACAGGGATGAGGTCCGCTACTTTTGGCTTGTTGATATTAAGGATGCCGATGGAAACCCACGTATGCTTTTCACTCGAGAGATATATTCTTGCTAGTGGACTAATTTCGCAGCCACTCACCCTGATTATGACCCTCGAACACTATTCGTGCCGCCAAGCGCATGGTTAAAGTTCTCACCATTTGAGAAGCAATATTGGGAAATCAAAAGCAAGCTTTATGATACTGTTGTGTTTTTTAAAAAGGTAAGACTTCATGACCCAGATGAGAGGTCTTCGTTAATTGAGATTTTTAGGGAAAATTTTACGAGCTTTACGAGGATGATGCCAGTATGTCCCGTACGTGCGCGGTAGGGTTTTGGTTTAAATAGCTAATAGGAGCAATAGCAATTGGCCATAGAGAGTTTGATCTGAAGTTGACTGATAGGGTGAATATGAGGTAAGGTTTGTGCATTATTTAGGTTGAATTCGCCATGGCTAACAGGATATTAGAATGGTTGGTGTACCAGAATCTTCGCTGGATATGTGGGCAGCTCAATTTATCGCAAAAGGGTATGTGTTTGGCTTTATGCGGTGGCTATGTTGGAGTTTAAACTGACGGTCAACTAGATACAAGATTGCTCGTGTTGACCAGAAAGAAACTGCCCTGGGTAAAGAGATGCGAGAAAAGGGTGGTAAAGCAGGAAAAGAAGAGAAAATCATTCGCCGCGAACTTGCCTGTGTTTTAACTGGTGGAACACTTGTTGATGAGAGCATGCTCCAAGATGAGATGGCAACTTATTGTGTGGCAATAAAGGTTCAATTCTGGGTTATCTGCCGTTCGGGGTCAGTGACACTACTGACTTGGGCGAATTGTCCATTAGGAATTGTTTGTCGAAGGGGAGCCATCGTTTGGCATAGCTTTTGTTGATACCGCCACCGGAGAATTCTCTCTCTCGGAGTTTGAAGATGACTCGGAACTGACGAAATTCGTAACATTTCTCGCTCAAATTCGTCCAAGGGAGCTTGTTATCGAGAAGGTGGGTAGCGTTTTTGGAAAGGTTTGTAAATCTGAGATGGGCGCGGCTGATAATATGCAGGGCTCTCTTTCTTCCCGATCGACGCGTCTCTTGAAGAATAACACTTCCTTGACAACTATTTGGAACAAACTGAAGCCTGGACTTGAGTTCTGGGAAGGATCAACAACCATTCGGGAATTGATGAGTCAGGATTATTTCGACGAGGGCCCATCTAAGGACAGAAGATGCTGGCCGCAGGCTCTGGAGGAGGCAAGGGAAAGAGAACTAGCAATGTCAGCCTTTGGTGCTTTACTCTGTTATCTACAAACGGTAATGATCATGCTCGATGAATTTCCAATTTCGTGAGGGTCTGACATATATAGCTTAAAATTGATCGTGAATTGGTGAGTTTGGGAAATTTCCGGGTTTATGATCCGATAAAAAAAGCGTCGTCCTTGGTTCTAGATGGGCAAACACTATTGAACCTTGAGGTTAGAATCTTGATATCCGGTTGACAACCTCCCGCTGATTATGCTAGATTTTTGCAAATTCTTCGGATGGCGGCTCAGCGGGGACATTGTTTTCTCTACTTAATCGATGTGTCACACCTTTTGGTAAGTTCGCTGGTAATGCTCGGCTCGCAAGTTAACATCTGGTAGGGAAGCGAATGTTCAAGCAATGGGTATGCCACCCGTTGGCTGATCCGGCCAAAATTGGCGCCAGATTGGATGCTGTCGAATCCCTCAACTCCAATAGTGGGTTTCAAGAGGCTTTCGCAACTCATTTGAATAAAATGCCGGATTTGGAACGTCTCATCTCACGCATCCATGCTGGTAGTTCAAGAGCGGTGGATTTTCTCCGTGTTCTTGAAGGGTTCGAGCAAATACGTGATGCAATGGACGAGATCACCCTTTACAACGAAGGTGGTGGTTTAATTGGTCAGCTTCTTGCTTCTATGCCCGATTTGAAAGGATGCTTGGAGCAATGGGAATCTGCGTTTGATCGTGAGAAGGCGAAGACGCAAGGTAGGAACCTGGATTGGGGCTTGTTTGCCTGGTGGCCAGAATACTGACTATTTGACCCTTAGGTCTTCTTGTGCCTGAACGTGGCGTTGAGCTTGATTTTGATGCTTCCCAGGACGCTATAGAAGACATCATTAATGTTGAACTAGAGGCGCTCCTTAACGAGTACAAATCAAGTTTGAAGTATGGCACCTACCCTGGGCCCCTGACTATTGTAATCTGACATTTATATAGGACGAGGGATATTAAATATACAGACAATGGGAAAGAAATTTACTTGATTGAAGTGCCGGTGAAATTTGCTCGGAATATTCCCAAGGACTGGACTCAGATGTCCGGTACACAGGTAGTCAATATTCTTTCTGATCTGTGATTTAGTGCTGCTGCTGAATTTTTCGTAGAAAGTCAAGCGTTTCTACTCGCCGGCAGTCAAAAAGCTTGTTCGTTCGCTACAGGAAGCACAAGAAACCCACAGCCAAATTGTTAAGGACGTTGCTGGGCGTTTTTACAAAAGATTCGACGAGGACTATCAGACCTGGCTGGGCGCGGTGAAGATTGTTGCGAGTTTGGATTGTCTTATAAGTCTTGCTAGATCCTCTACCTCGCTTGGTGAAACTAGTTGCAGGCCGACCTTCGTTGAGGGTGAGAGAAGCGTGTTAGATTTTATCGGCCTACGCCACCCTTGCATGGCGTCTAGGTGCGATAAACCCCTATCGGTATTTGAGGGCGGCGGGAATCTGACAGGTTGTACAGCTTGCATGATTTTATACCGAATGATATCCAACTCGGCGGAGATTCCCCCAAGATAAGCTTGCTCACCGGGGCCAATGCAGCCGGAAAGTCGACGGTGCTTCGGATGGTGAGCATGGATCGCCTGTGTGCTTGGGTAGATGAATGATTGCTAACTAATTGTCAAGGCCTGCGTGGGTGTCATTATGGCTCAGATTGGGTGCTTTGTTCCAGCGAAATCTGCGCGGCTGACACCTGTTGATCGCATAATGAGCCGGCTAGGAGCTAATGACAACATATTTGCTGCGCAGAGTACATTTTTTGTCGAACTGTCAGAAACAAAGAAAATACTTGCCGAGGCTACGCCTCATTCCTTGGTGATATTGGACGAGCTAGGGCGTGGAACATCTTCTTACGATGGCGTGGCTGTGGCACAATCTGTTCTACATCATGTTGCAACTCATATTGGCTGTCTTGGATTCTTTGCAACGCACTATCATTCATTGGCCAGTGAGTTTGTTGGGCATCCTGAAATTCGACCTCAACGGATGCAAATTCATGTCGACCAAGAGAATCGGGACATTACTTTCCTCTACAAGTTGGAGGTAGGAGTTGCTGAAGGTTCATTCGGAATGGTTTGTTCGCCTGCCGTTTATGCTATGGACTTTACTAACAGTTGAAAAGCATTGCGCTGCTATGTGTGGTATCAATAAGCGGATAATTGATAGAGCAGAGGATGCAGCTCGGAGCTTTGAGCATACCTCACGGCTTAGAGATAGTTTAGAGGCTGCGCGGGTGGGGATCTATATTCCGTTGGGAATCCAGAGCGATTTAGCTTGGCTTCTCCGGGACGAAAGCGGTATCAGCGACAAAGCTTTCGACTCCATCGTAAAATGTATTAAGGCGTTGTAATTATGCTTGGGGATCCCTCTGCATAGGTGAATAAATGGTGGGTGGATACCCTGATTGTAATACTGGCTTCTCTTTGCTCGATAGTTTCCCTCAATGAAAATGGGATATTTGATTTTAGTATAATAATAAAAATTTCCTTACATGAAACTAATAAGCGTGCAAGAACTTTTTCAAAGCTTCCGTGACATTTCCACCACAATTGCGTAAAACGTCTGTCGCCTTTGCTTTTGAGACCTAGCAGATATTCGGGGGAGTGATAAGCATGAGAAGACCATATAAGCAGCAACCTAGACTCATTACCTCCATTTCCTCCATGACAAGAGCAACGTCGACAGCATTGACTCGAGTGGCTGGGGGAGGGCCTGCTTTTTGGGCAGGGACCTGTTTGACATTGAGGCCTTGCATGGCCTTTCCGAGAGCCTCAGCGGATTCTTGGGTGACCTGATCCGTGGGTGAATCGCCTTCGTTTTCCATAGCCTCCATAGCCTTCACGCAACGCTCGGCATTAGATGGCGCCACACGTTCTTGGGCAGCTTCTGGCTCAGTCATCTTGAAAGGTATGTGTTTAGGCGGGCAATTGCTCTTCGGGGCAAATAGTGCTGTAAAATTGGTCTTGAGATCCGTAGCCGCGAGATGGCGTGCTGGCTGCTGAATTTAGTCGAATATGAAGGTGACGTTGGGAATTTCCTGTTTTGGCGTTATTGAGTGAATTTAATGTGAAACAACTGCCTCTTACTGTCTTGGGGTTCCGAGCACGTACTCGGGTACTAGGGTTAGTCCGTGAACACTTCCAATAACTGACAGTAGTTTGTATGCAGCCAAGCCCATAACTTGCGACGCTAGGGTAAATTTAAGTAATTAATTGCGAAAGAGAAGAAATTCCGTGAACGGTTTGCGATTTTTTATTCGCCAGGAGGGGTATTTTGGGCAACTTGACCAATACTCGTACACCAGCGTTCACGGACTAACCCTGATACCCGAGTACTGTACTTGTGCTGTAAAAACTCGAATAATTGGACATCGTACAGAGCAGTTAATTTAAGGTGTGTATTGCGAAGTGATCTTCCTGTCTCAGTTAATATGGGCTCCATCATTCCTTGGCAGCTAATTAAGGTATGGATGATGACAACAAGGGGGAAAACTCTGCATCATCAGCTGCCAAGGAATGATGGAGCCCATATTAACTGAGACAGGAAGATCACTTCGCAATACACACCTTAAATTAACTGCTCTGTACGACGTCCAATTATTCGAGTTGTTACGGTAGTCGAGTAGCGGCCTTATATCCGCAGCTGGGGTGACATTCTCCTACGAGTAACCCTACACCAGCGACCTAACCCCCTGTCCAACTTCACCCTACACCCCCTGCGCTAAATACACAAACATTCGGCTAGCGTGGGTGAGAGAGGAGTGATTGGGCACACCAGCTATTCAAAACGGCAAGCGAGAGTACGGGGGAAGGTAAGTCGCATACGATGGGGGGGTCTGAAGAGGTCGCTGGTCTACCAGCAAACGCTCCGTCGAGTGAGGCTGCGAAAGGTGCAACTGTGAAGACTACTGGCGAGCTGCAGAAGGCGTTGGATAACGGCAGTGGTGCAAGCCGAATGGGTAGTGGGAATGCTTGGTCTCCATCGTGTGAGCAATTGGTTCTGAAAGGATGGTTTTTGGAAACTAACTAGTACCCCTCCGGGAAAGCCTGGCAATCAAAGCCGATGAAGCAGAGTGTGAGTTATGGGGATGAGGAAGCTGTAGCAAAGGCTCTTAAAAAGCTCGAGTCACTCCCTCCTCTTGTGACGGCAGCAGAGGTGAGTCCGCCTAACGAGAGCCTCTACCGGTCACTGCCTACTGATTTGTTCTAGGTATCCAAGCTTCGTGCCAGCTTGAAGGAGGTTGCACTGGGAAATGCCTTCATGTTGCAGGGCGGTACGTAAAGGGTGATGTAACGAATGGGGAACTTTACTGAGGAGGGAGATGATAGGTGATTGCGCCGAATTGTTCGACTACTGTACCGAGGTGAGACTCTCGGTAATTTGTGAGACTAAGAGCTCATAAGATGTAGGAAAAAATTAGCGCCAAAGTTAAACTCTTGCTTCAGATGAGCATGGTTTTGATATGGGGTTCGTCTCGATCTGCCACTTCTCATTGCCCATCTAAAGTATACTAGGTGGGAATATTCCTGTTGTTCGGATCGGTAGAATGGCTGGCCAATACGCCAAGTAAGGTCCTTCAATCGTCTACTTGTTTTGTTCGCGCTCTTGTGTTGATTGTTATAGGCCGAGATCTAGGATGACTGAAGTAATAGATGGGAAAGAGATACCCTCCTTCCGTGGGGACATCATCAACGGGTTTGGTCTTTCGCAGCGAACTCCTGATCCGGCTAGACTTGTGAGGTGAGCTTGGTCTGCGCAATTGCTTCTTGGGAATACATGGGCTGATGGAATAGCGCATATTATCACTCCGCAACGACTCTCAATTTTTTACGTGGCCAACTCTCATCCGGGTTTGCGGACCTGCACCATCCATTCGAATGGACTCTCAGTCACATCCAAAGTAGCCAGACAAAGGAGAAATATCAAGCAATCGTGAATTCGATTACTGATGCAATCCGCTTCATGCATACCATTGGTGCTGATACATCATCAAGCCTTGGAACTGTGGATCTTTACACGTCTCATGAGGGACTTTTGCTGGAGTATGAACAGGGTCTGACTAGATTGCTGCGTGACCCCATGGATGGGAATAAGGCTAAATGGTATGCCACTTCTGCGCACTTCATCTGGATTGGTGATCGGACCAGGCAATTAGATTGCGCTCATGTCGAGTATTTTCGTGGGATTGAGAATCCAATCGGAATTAAGGTTGGTCCGACAATGGTGGGGGAGGACTTGGCGGAATTGCTGGATATTGTGAATCCGAGTAAGGAGGTTGGAAAAGTAACCCTGATCACGAGATACGGAGCCGATAAAGTGAAAGAACTTTTGCCTAGCCATATTGATGCTGTTGTTAAATCTGGACATACTGTTGTTTGGTAAGCATATTGCTACTTTTAGATGGGGGGGCTCATGGGGGCTGACTTTTGATAGGCAATGTAAGCAGGCTGATTCCTCCATCGGCAACAGCTGGTACTAACGGGGCGCGCTAAATGAACTTCAGCCGATCCCATGCATGGGTAAGTATCCTTTCGGTATTTTCGGCCATGCAGGATCCCCCGGAACGATTTTTAACATCCCATGAATCGCGAGGGTGAGCAAAAAACTGACCTTATAATGATTATACAGCAACACTAGATCCTCTCCGACTGGAGTCAAAACGCGTCAATTCGAGAATATCATGACAGAACTGTCGAGCACTCACCACATCCATCAAAAGAGTGGAACCCATTTGGGTGGTGTCCATCTTGAACTGACAGCAGTGAGCTGGTGCTAGACCCCCTGGGTTGGTTTAGGAATTAACCTTTTGGCTCACAGGACGCGGTCACCGAATGTGTCGGCGGGTCGGAGAATCTCACAGATGACGACCTGTTGCTCAACTACACAACCTATTGCGATCCCAGATTAAACAACAGACAGGCTCTCGAGGCGGCTTTTATGATTGCTGCCTGGTATCGTGAGAAGTCTTGAAATGGGGTGTTTATTAGTGACGCAGGTCTCTAGGGTGAGATCTATGGAACAAATTGTTGTGTTAGGGGTGATTAGGCTGTGTCTCTATTCCTTAGAAATATTGTGAACTAGATGTAGGACATGGTTTGTAGTGTTCGGCAGGAGGGCCTGGCAGTGTCGGTCACAATTTTTGCAGAGTCGATTTGGAAGTCGAATCTTTGAGCTCGATTCAATTGGATTTGAGGTAGTCCAAAACCAAACAAGTTCGATTGGACCTCCTAATCTAGTCAATTAATCAATTGGCAATCTTAAACCTTGTATGATTATCCTGATGATTTTGAGTGATGAGGATAGCCGCTTGCCTGGTGGAAACAAGCCCTTGCTCTCCTGAAAGTGTTGTGCTTGGACAAAATTAACCGATCACGCGGGTGAGCGCGGCAAGCCATTGCTTCCGGGCCACCACAAAAATCATTACCACTAGGCGGGCGCCTCATAATACCGTCTCTCTTTTTTTTATTAGGGCTGATGGATGGTATGCAAGACACTGATTACTGCTGTGTATTTAAATTATTTTTACTTGTTTTTCTTGGTTGGGTTGAGGTGGTTGTATCGAGGGGGTTCACAACATGAAGGCCAAAATTATGAGGGTCCGTTGATCGGTTAATTTTGTCCACGCACAATATTTACAACCCATCCGCCTCGTGGGATTGGGATCATTTGGTGATTTAAGAAGCGGGAAGTTGTTGCTGGGGATGAGGCCTTATGAGAGATTTATCAAGACCGTGAGACGGGAACCCTTATTGTTCATTAAATTATCATATTATCATACCGCAGGATCTTGCCAGAGAGGTATGGCGCAAGCACCCTAACATGGGATTTTTAGATCAGCTTTGTCTTGAAATCGGAATAAGAAATGGAGGGTAAATATTTATAGTCAAAGTTAGGCTTTCAGGGTCAAGCTTTTGAAGTATGATACTCGTGCCAAGGTTGTGGCCCCACTACAACCACGATTGCATGCAAGCTCGCAACCCTGGGCACTCGCAAGAGAGTAGTCTAAGAGCCTGTTTGGTAGGAACGGTTCCGTTCCGTTCGCCCATACGATCCTTCCCCTTCCGTTCCCCTTCCGTTCAGAAAATTGGGAACGGAACGGCTGTTTGGCCACCACGGAATGCATCAACCTTTCCCTTCCCAAATAGCTAAACCAGAACGGTTGCCCTTCCATTCCCAAACACCCATAACAAACAATGGCCATGTAATAATGAGGGAGAAAAACAGCTCAAAAATTGCTGTCAAATCAGTTATTACTAGCAAAAGCCCCCTCCAGACCTGGAGGTTTGTCTAATTCATCTATTTAATTGCCATTATTTGCAAATAATTACTTCACTCAAGACATCATGATTCAGGTTCTAATTTAACCTCTCTCAGCCACTGATCACTTATCAGTTGTACATATACTTTAGATGAAGAACACAGATTTTTCAAAATGTATATTTTAGAAATACAATTACATTAGAAAAGTTCAAAGATAAATTAAAAGTGCAGCTTAATCCACCCCCCCTCGTTGTCCCAATTGCCCAAATCTACTCCTCTTTAACTATAACTGCATGATCAATGCACTATCTTGTTATTTTCTAACATCTCAAATCACTATTTCCTTGACCTCTAAAGCAAATCTCTTGGAGTTTGTGATTTGTTACATTAGTTCAAAGTATTTTAACTACCTTATTGACTAAAAGAACATTATAGCAGCAGGCAAAGGGTTTTATTCCTGAGATACAACTTGAATCATGAACATTAAGAATATCACCTGGGTAATAAACAGCATGGGTATGCCAACAACGAGAGATAAGGGTTATGAGGTACAACCTAGCAGTGGTTATAGTGAATGTTGCCTGAACAATATTATCTAGAATCAGAATCTCAAAGGATTGACAATTAATTTGTCATCATGAGAAACATGTTCATTTTCCTAAAGAATTGTTTCTTCCACAACAGCATTTAGAAAATACTTGGGATAATACTTTGGTATATCATTTCTCTTACTAAAATAGCAAGCAGCATGTGGAAACGCTGGATTATAAGTGTTATAAACCATACATAATTTGATAATTCCAGCAAGTTAGCTAGATGTTTCTGATATGGGTAGTAGTAACACATTACTAATTATTCTGTCAATATTCTCCGCAGTTAAGAATTGCTCATCTGTCTTGCAAAATAATAAAATATACATATGTAGAGGATGCTGTTGCTGATACACTATTTTCCAAAAATAGCAAGAGAATTCTCCAAACATATTTTCGTTCTTGACTTCACTCAGGAAAGGCTTTTGCTGGAGATGAAATACTTAGATAATGAAGTCTGGTTAATCAGGGGCTTTCTGGCCTGATAAAGGATGTCTCATAATCTCTTCCAGTGTTGGATTTAAGATGAATGTGGTTGAAAAGAGGACGATGATCAAAGTAATGAACTATGGTTATGCTATCCTGAAGCAGCTGCTGCATAAATCTGTGCCCCACTCTATGGCCAGAAGGAAGAATAAGAAAACGACTCAAGCTTTCGGAATTCAGATTCTCACTATGCAATACATCAATCAATCCATTATACACACCTGTTTGAAGAGTCTTTTAATCTGGTCATCACTATGAAAGTAGCGTTGCTTACTGTAAGATGGTAGCTTCGGCGTGAGGTATTGAGAGCTAGGACATTGAATCATCATTATATCGGAGAACTCGTTAGGAAGACCCAAGTAACGTAGGCTAGATATAATAGGGTACTTCGATCTAGATAGGCGAAGTATTGGTAACGATAATGTAGAAACCTATTATATTAATAAGATCTCTTCTCCATGCTTGTCGTCTCTAATAGCAGCGAAGATGCTTCAATATTTATATTCCGCGTCTGAACAATCGTGGCATACATGCTAACTCTATACTAACCAAGTACCTTGTCCACAATTCTGCGAACTTCACCTTAGTGCGAACACTCGTAGACCCTGAAAACTCCCTACCACACCTTTTTGCTCCCATGGCCAACTTATCAGTCTGCGCTTGGACTATTCCTAATGGTGTGGAGAGCACGTCAAGTATCAGCCTATCTGTTTATCCGTTGACAGCACTGGTTACGAATTATCTTGCCCCTGTGCTCAGTGGAGGTAGTCTAACTAGCTAGACAGCAGATGGCCTTTCTTCTTTGGTTGGTTCCGTCGAGAATTCAGCATCCGACCACATGTTGTATTCTCGTCTTCCGGCATTACACGACTTGTCCTCGGGATCGCATCTATGCGCTTTTTCCCTCGGACTCCATCTTTCACCAACCTGTCCTTTGTGAATGCACCCGATCCACTTACCGGACATAGTTACCTCCTTCATACTCTACACGACTTTGAAGGTACGAGGGGACTAACTTTCGTGCGAAACATCCCGTTACTTTCGACCTACTCTTCCGACTGTCTGTCTTCAGGTGTCTGTAACCTTATGCACCGTCGTCTGATTCACCTTCCTCCACTCGCATATGGTGCCCGGACATCTCCCCTCATATAACCTGCGAACAGGACACAGTCGGAGGGACGGCCGCGATGGATACAGTGTTATAGGATGTGTTCCAATGATAGTGGTCTTTGGTGGTTGGACAGTGATGACCTGCAATCCCAACGCCAGGGCTGCAGGGTGGTGTTATCTTTATTCTTCGAAGTTCGTGCACCTCAGAGTAGGGTAACTCTGCCCTAGAAATCGTTATGGGAGTCCGTGCGTCTAACACTACTGCCGTAACCCGGGAGTCCAGAACACGTGGGCTATAGTAATTCAATATTTCTGATGTGTGATGAGAAATGAGACCCAAATGGGACTTACAGCTAGAGAGCTGGGTCAACGGAATCTGATAGTATTGCATTTTGTGCAACACAAATAACGTGAACGGAATGGTTTGCACATCAGACTCTACAATAACTCATTCTTGTCCACGCTAGGGTCACTTTCCTGCTTGTCATCCAGGCTTGGTAATAGGTGAGGATGAAACCTTGAGTTCCTTCTTGCGTGCATCAGCAAAAATTGAACTTGCATCTGAGGCGCAGATACCGTGTCAGGCTGGATCCGACATTGCTTTTTACCATCCTGTGTCCTGAGCGTCCAAATGCTTTTTCCAACCCCCTTTGTGTCCTACTGCCACCCTATATCACCGCCTCGTCTACCCCCTCCTATCTCCAGTCCCAACATCCCTTTTACTGCCTCCCATCGTTTCAGCATCTGGATGGCTCCCTTAGGTGCCCCATTTTACCTTCGCTTTCCAACATGCTCTCCATACCCTGACTACCACACTCGTGAAAGACCCCATTAACAATAGCCTAGTACTACTAGTAGTCTCGTGCATAATTTTCATTTCTTGATGAAGTTTGTATTTCTATGTGTATCTCTATATGCTCGACTAGTACATGTGTCGTTACAACCTACTAGTATCACCGTTGGCAAGTGAGGCAGCCAACCTCAGAGGGGCTGCGTCGCTCCCGATTTTGTTCATTCATACAGACAGTGACGGGGAGCATTGCAGCCCAACACGGGGCTATGTCACTCCCCAATTGTATTTAACCATACTGAAAAATATTCCCCACTCGGTAATTCTAAAAGATTTCATTAAAAGTGGGTATATTAATCTGGCTATTGACAAGGCAGCGCCGGTCTGTCTTGAGTAAGGGATACGCCAGGGCTAAAATCGTTGTGATATCAACAATTGTCAGCTCACGGGTAACATCTCGGAGCTGAACAGTCACCAGTCCTTGAATGTCCTTGAATGTCTGGTGTCTACCACGCTCATGAATTGAACTCTGGTGAGGCGACAGACCATATCCTGCTGCCTATAGCCCCACCTGATTTTCAACTGAGCTATGAGCCTCGCCTGAAGATGACCTCTAAGCGCACCATCCATATGCTCACAACCTCCCTGTATCCAAACACAATCGTTCCGACTAGTCTGGTTATGGAAGTGCCGAGTACCCGTCCACCGGGCCCTGTGTATCTCGTAAACACCTGCTTTCTGGAACCCAAGAACCAGGATCTCCAGTTGCGTCAGTGGTTCCACTGTCAAAGTTGTAAGTATGGCCATAATCTCCGGCAGTAGGCGCTCGCAAGACAGGGTCAGTTGGATATAGTGTAACAATTCCCGACAAATTGTCTTCGGGGATATATTGCATGCTCTGCCAAAATAATTGACATTGTGGATATTATCACTACGTACCTTCAGAATCCTAGCATGAGCTGGGAGGGCATGTGCTGGTCTCGTCTTCTCTAAATGTTTTACTACCTTAGTTGGCAAATGGGCTGCCGCACGGTGAAGGAATTCCAAGTTCAATAGTCTCACCTGGATCGCATGCTGTCCATCATAGGTGTTCAAGATCTGTCGTGGTACGTCAATCTTATTTGAGCGTCGCCATCAGTCCTTAATTTGTTCCTTATATGCAAGCTCTTCATGCTCCGTAGAATAGATAGGAATATTGTTGAACTGGTAGATGTGATCGTGAAAGTGACTTATTAGATGCATCTTAAGAAAGTTGAAATTACAAATGGCATGGATCAAATGCATACATTGGTCGTTCTTTTCTTGACAATTGTCGTCACGGATCCGGTGCCTTTGGGATAGGGGCACTTGCTCCCTTATCAGGGCTTTCTGATGGCGCACCACCTTGTACAGCAAGTATGCCTTATCTTGGTTCCGTTTAGATATGCGAAACTCCAAGAAGAGGTCCTTCGTCTCATGGAACTGAGTCGCATATTCTTCCATATAAGATATAGTCTCCGGTGTGTAACTTCTGTATTGAGCCATCATGGTGAAGTGAAGCAGTGAACTGACACAGGTGAGTGCACGTCTGAACGGTTGCATCTACGTACTATCAGTCTGTCTCAACGTGTAACGGGTGCACTCTGTATGAAGCCTGCTCCTAAGATTGTGACTGCACCCGGTGCTCAAAGTAGAAGTAAGGATCAAAATAAAGATAAAGATAATTCAAAGTAGAATCAAACACTAAAACTTAATATCATTAAACCTGAAAGCTTCACTCAATAAGTTCTCTTGAGGATCGTTAGTTATCAGAATAAGATGTCTCTTGGGTTAGTCAAGTAGGATAATTTAAAGCCAGAGGACCGCTGTCAACTATTCGGACCTTTCGTGAGCACCCTGCTCAGCTCAGGGCTGTCCAACTCACCTGCCTAAAGTGAACGAAGACTTGAAGGCTGTCAGACTGCTCGGATATTAACTATCTCCACAAATAGGACGTGCTCCGGGTGATGTCTCTGCAGCTACACCTCCCTGAGTGAAAACTCCTTCCTATCGGTAGCATCTCAGTGGCTGACCGACATGCCCAATGTAGAGATAATATCCATTAGGACTCACTGGCCCAGCCCTGGTTTGGTCTATACAAGCTACGCAGTCCATCGGCAAATCTACTTTGCTATACCAAGCTTCTAAACCTGACTGCATGCTCCCTGCATAAGAAATCTCCTGCTGCTTGACTGCATCGTAGCTATCTACCGCCAACTATGCAGGACACTCTGTAATCATTACAAGACTCACACCTCTAGAGTCCACTAATAACCCATGGTAATGCCACAGTTCATTGGGTTGCCTGGGACTGGCATTGGGTTGGTGGTCCTGGAAGCCTTGCGGCTTCCCCGGTGAGCCCCAAGCTTTCTACTGTTAATCATACTACTACCTTGATGTCAAAGTATGCCCGTTGAGGTTCCCAGGTGTTATCCAGGTGGCACCCTAGGAGGCGGTCATGCTCACAGCCCTTATATATCCTACAAACAGCTTCTGGTCGTTTGGACGGCCACAACTCATACAGTGTTATAGGAGGTTCCTATGGATCGCACTTGACTGGAAAGCTCACAACTACACAGCCGTACCGTGCTGTCACACCGTACGAACGCTGGGGCCGCAGGGGGATGTTAAGAATATCCCCTGAACGTTACAGGAGGTTTGGACCACTCCTGCTCAGTCAGTAGCCCGTTTCGTGCGATACGAACTGGCCTTATGAATATACAAGAGGCCCACTATAGGTGGATAACTTTCCCCTAAGTCCGCAGATGACTTTGTCGGTGAAGGTAGGCTAACTGGGGTACCTGAGTTGGGTAACTGATTCCCCAAGAGAGGGTAATCATGATTCCAAGGTAGGGTTACTTTACCCTTTCACGCCTTTATTGCCTTCGGGGGTCAGCGCGACCATATATACTGTTGCACCGGAGACCCGTGCAACGTTTACTATGTCTCCTTCACTTTAAACCAATATACCCTCCGAAGGTTACCCTGCCTAGTAAGGGAACTTTGGCCTACCTAGATTACCCTGTCTAACCCTTTTTCACCAAGTCACTTTGTAGACACTTGTCCCAACTCATGACTGCCGGTTGTATACTAACTATACTTCTCTATTGTCAATCTGGTTACCACTTGGTATACCATACGGGCTTGAGTCTACTCCGCTCTAGCTACCTATCTGTAGGGTCGTTACACAACGCCACAGCGATACGTCCTAACAAACAACCCCTCAGAACCCTCATCTCTTTTCCTTGCCACTGTGCAAGATTCCTGTCACCCTTTTTGCTGAGAAAGAATCCCTGAGATGGGGGTCGAGCTTTCCAGGCGTTGTCCAAGGCCTGCATTGCCGAATGTTTTTTGAGAAATCCCTGAATCCAGTGGATTATATGCTTGAAAGGTCCTGGACACAGTGTATGCAGCATATCCTGTTTGTGCAGATCAGGCGTCGAAACTCTCACCAGTACTTGACACCGTTTTACGCCCAGTTGATACTCTGAGTTTCATTCGTGTAGCGAGGGTGAGCAGCCTTTTTGGTCTTGGAATCTAGGGATGGGTTTTAGCGTTCGGAGCGTTTGTATCTTGCGTAATCTCAAGGGCAATGGTGGCTGGCTCGGCTTCATAATTCTTCTGGAGTCACCTCACATTCAGGACAGGGGTTGCATTTGATCCCATGTAGGGTAATGTTTTTCACATGGTCCGAAATCCATCCTGACCTGATCGGGAATCATCTCGTGATCTTGCTATCAGCACAATCCATAGGGGTGCCGTCCTGCACTGCACCATTCAATGGGACCAAAATGAGTTCGAATACGCCATGGAGTATGTTGGCATTTTACAGTGTCTGGAGTTTGTTGGCCCTAGAGCACTTTGCGAGCTTGGCCAGAATGGGCAATAGCCCAACAAGCAGAATCCACATCGAACCAAGCTGGTTGCGTATTCTCAACGAAAGATTTCCAATCGTCATATAAACCTGCCCTGGTTTCTTGTCTCCTGGGAAGTTGGTAAGATTCATCTGATCTGCCATCCCAATAATTGAAACCACAGTCGCCCCTTCCGGGTGTGCTTTCTATGATGTATTGGTATGCTTTCACATAAAAGAGGCTACACAGCAGTACTTGGAGGTCCCACCACCAGTCAGCTGTATGCATTTCTGTATAAATTCTCGTTCCGTTGTGGTCGTATTCACGGCGAGGTGCATAGACCATGTCATCACTTTAGGCTATTTGGCGAAGAGGGGATCTCACCCAGTCTAGGACGTTCTGATAGATGAATGGTAATATTCTGTGACTATCCTCCCCATGTCCCTCCAACCATTGCAGATACGGGTAATAAGAATTCAAGTATTGGAGAAGATTCTCCAACGTAACCAAAGAGCTATGGGCAACGGATATCAAGTTTCTGATACCGTTCCAAAAGTAATCATTAATCCCGTCTTTGAGACTTTGCTCTCAATAAATCAAGATCCAAGTTTGAAACCTTGTGCAGAAGCAAAAGGAGTCCATGGGTTCTCACACAAATCCCTGAATTCTTCCTTACACTCTGTAACCTCTCCAATGGATTCCCGGCACCCGGATAATCCCCCTGTTCTGCACCCACTGGGTACGTATTGTCCTCGAGTACTTCTGTTTCAGGTACCTGTCTAAGCGTATCATGAGGAGTATCGTGCTCACTAGTGGCTGTATCTCCAGGGGGATCTGATTCGTAGTCAGAATCCGAGTGTATAATGGGTTCTTTGGCATGATATAGGTCCGTTCCCCGGTTGCTAAGGATATCCACAGGCGGATTCTATATGGTGGATGGGAGTATGATATGGTGATTTGCATGCGCACTTCACAAGTGTGTCTCGTATGCGCATGCATGCTGGTATCTTTTGTGACAAAATGAAGATTTGACCAGCATAATGGAATTCGGCGCCACTGATTTCGGAGTCCCCTGTGGGTGATAATAATGTGATGCTTTTGTCCTCTCGATGTTAACCCGTGTGGATGACTCGATTATGCTGGGCCTTGTGCTGTTCACACTGATCTATCACTAGTCATCGAACAGGTTTACTTCTGTGTTTCACGACGTTACATGGTCACAGCTGGTTATCATCTTGCATTCACAGGAACCAACTGAAATACTATTCGACGCATGAGGGGTCAGTTCTTGAGGCATCTTAATTCTAGAGAACAATTCAAACAATTCATCATTCTTACAAACCCTCTTGAATGTCTGAGAGTTGTGTATATAATATGGGTTGATCATGCCAGCAGTAAGTTCATACCAAGGATAATCAGACATCTACAACATTCACAACATTCACAACATCCTCTATATTCCCAAGCCTAGGATGTGCAAATCAACTATCAATATAAACAAACCCTCAAAGGAAATGGCGCAAAATATCAACATGTAGTATGTATTCATGCAAAATGCTGGAGTCCGTGCGCCGGCACAGAGAGATCAATTTCCGCGTAGTTTGCTTCAAGGGGCAATCAGCATGCATTGTACTAACTCAGGCAGTCAACCAATTACTTCTCATAAGCTAAACATGGGCTTCACACATGTCCAGGCTCAACAGAAAATGTACACAGAGTGGCGGAACTGTGCGAAAGATCAGATGATAGTAAGGGGCTTTGCGCCAGCAGGGCAAATGGCCAAAGGTTTCCCTGACGCCTACTTACTGCCAATATACACAGGCATGAGGACCTTGAGTCCTACCTGCAATCTCATTGTCTCCGCAGTGGAAGCCAATAATATGCATCGTTTGGACTATATTGAGGAGGCAGTGGTGGAACAGGTTAAGGACCGTTGCCGGAAGTTGAATGACACAAATAATAATGGCAAAATGGTAGTACCAAATCGCGCAATCCCCCCTGGGCAGGGGGTTGTGGACGCATCGTTGCTATGGCCAGGGGCCCCAAATCAGGGGGAGGCTGCAATCACTATAGGGAACACAGGTCAACTACCTCCAAATCCTCCCCTAGCCCACGTCCCTAGAGGGGAGCAACACCGACAGGCCCCTCCAGATCCCACTAGTCAAGACATACAGGCCGCGCAAGTCAACGTCACTCCTGCCGGAAAGATTGGACCGGCTCTGCCGGGTGCAGCTGTTCCACACCTCACTAGGGCCCGACACTGAGACTGGCTCCTGCGTGTGTGGCTTGTTCACATGTACCAGCTACACATGTCAATATCGCTGCTGCAGGACACCTCAGACAGGCTCCACCGGTTACGGCTGGTCTAAACATACCGGCTACACAAGTCAACACAGCAGCGGCCTGACAACTCGGACATGTTTCCCCTGGTGCGCCGGGTCCAAACATACGTACTGCATAAGTCAACCTCCCTGCTGCCAGATAGCTCGGACAGGCTCCGCCCGGTGATGTTCCTCCGGTGGATCCAGATGTCCATGCTCAACCTGCTAATCATTGTGCCCACCCACACATTGTATATGATTCAAGTTCTGCTGGTAATGACCGTGAGCCCGCGGCAAATGTTACCTGATCCACTCCGCAATGACTCGGCGGGAGTCGAAAACTAACCTGTTGCACGGGGCTTGCGCCCTGCACCCAACTGCAGGCTTACAGGTTGGTCAATTCCTAAATCTTCAGCCTGTTTCAGATTTTTAGTTAGTGACTTGTGAGATACAGATTGGGGCACTCTATATAGGGGTCGGCATGCCATGCGTATCGTTTATGTCCTGCCGTCGTGATGTGGTCTGGCACTATCCCGGTTTTAAAGGAATAAGGTAAACGTGGCCCCAAACTATAAGTTACTCCACTGGCGTCCCCCTCATGTCAATGTGGTACTGTTCCCCCTGTTGGAGTCCTATGACATCTGTGGAATGTCAGCCATGATTTACAGAACCGTACCATACCACCAAATCCGCTACATAGTTGGGGCTATCGGGGAAGGGCGTTGAAGGTTACGTAGGTTTCGTATGCAAGAGTTGGATAGCATAGATTATGTTATCATAGACAGGGATGAAACCGTAAGAGATCGGCTCCTTTCAAATCCCGTACTTGATGACCTACTGGATCTCATAGTGTACTGTTACCGTGATTGGGGTTCAGAGCGGCAAGACACCCCGGAGCTGAGGAGAGTCGACTATCTCAATCAAAATAACGTCCGAAACTGGGCCCATGATCCGGCACAACGTATAGGCCAGATGCATTCCCGAGAATTATCTGACGATGGACCTGGTAATTGCAGGGTCATGAGGCCGACGACACACGTGAGGATGATGCCTCCCATTTATCTGCGTTGTTCTCAGAGCTCTCAGACTCTGCACATGGATGTGAAATCCTCTTTATAATATTGCCATGTCCACCTGTAGGATATGCTAAATAGCCAGCGAATAATATTCCACTTCTTGCCAAATTGTTGAGCAATCAGAATCGACAGCTAGCATTAGACCTCCTCCATCATGTGACCACATGCATGGGGTACGGTTCATTGAGGATTATCGCATGGACGATCGCCCCGAAAAGTGCGGTTGGAATTACCTTGTCAAGGAGTTCCGGCGATCTGAGGGGATGCGCTACTGTTGGGCTGGTTTTGACGCCGAGACCACAAAGGACCCTAAGTCTAACACAGTGCGTTCAGGTGCTGGTCAGGAGAACTTGACCGGAGAACCGATGGATTCAATGGTGCGCCGACTATGAGCGATCACTACCTCGATGAGTGGTGACTTATTTGTCTGGACTGTCATTTCAAAGGGTGATTGATTGTTTCCTTTCCTATTTTTCCTTTGATCATTGTGGGTGTAGCTCAAAGCGATGTTTAGTCTCGGTCTTTCTAGATCATATTCCTGTCCTGTATACGTGCAGAATGTAATGTTCCAGTAAACCGTCCACATTTGCGAGCCAAGACGTCTGCCACTCACGATGTAGGTCTTATCACGGCTCAAACTGTTGTATGATCGTCAGGAGAGGGGGATCTTTCCAATTGATGACACATTATACCCCATAGGGCCATCACCAAATGAAACTTATACACTCAAACGCCTGGCGAAATTCCAACAGTCTGACACGCCCGCAGCGCCACACATATTGTTGTCTACACGTAGTATAACATGCTACCGCCCAATTCTTCCCTCTTACACCATCCGTCTAGTATTCACTTACACATATCTTCTCCCCTCGTCCATATGTCAAATGGCTCAATTGGGAAAAATACATGCCTCCGGGGAATGGTCAAAGTAACGACTATCGCTTCATCAATTTAAGAGCGCATTACCTTAATGTTTCAGGTATTCCCAGAAGCCAAACGATCCAGCCCCCAGGGGTTGACGCCCCTAGCGCAAAGTGCCGCAAAAGCAACCCTCGTGCAGCTGCCATTGCCGGTGAGATATCAGGGACGTATGTAGACTTCTCTGTTTATCATAAGCACACATTCCAGAACGTTCAGATATGATCTCACTTATTAACTTCAATAGTGGTTCGTCGACGTCCTGTGCAAGACTACCGTTTCAGCCAGCGGTGGAGGATTCCAGATGAGAGTTAAACATACTACACATAGGTCAGAAATTTGAGACCAAACCAGAGCTGGAATTGGGTAGCGCTATGGGGAGATATCCTACGCTAACAGCTGGTGTGGGTTCTTGAATACTCGCCAGCCTACAGCTGCGTATGAGGGATAGCGCGAGCAAGGCAAAGTATCCATCATGCCCTACGAGTCTGACTGGCAACCAAATGGCCTAGGTACTGAGTTTTGCATCTGCTCTCTCACCTCTCATTGGGCGAATTAAATGAATCCAAACAAACCACCGCCCCGAAGAGGTTGATGTAGTCGAATGTCAAATAAGAGTATTGGTTAGGGACACAGTCCAGAGGCTTCAGGCAATGAAGAATTGTGGCTATAAGGAAGGGGCATAGGATTCATCAGATGCAGACGTCTGTGATGTTCAGAGTAAGTCTTCGCCTCAATTTAGATTATGCAATTCTACGACTAGTACTCACTGTTTTTCCAGTGGCCCTATACAATTGAGCCTCTCATTACTGCCAAAGGCCAATGAGGCTCCACATTATTGGATCCACAGATGCACCGAAAGCCTGGCACCCCTTCTTAGACTACCCCTAGTATGACAAATACACTGGTGGAGGGATTGCATAGGGAGTCTTAGCATGGCCGAACTTGCAATCCATACTGTGTGTACTCAAGCAACAAACATGTGAAAGACCACATCTAATATTCCCGATATCTCATGGGGGCAACTGGGCAAGGAGCCAGCACCTTATGCTGGCAACCTTGGGACCCCCTCCCCCTCTCAGAGCTCATATTTTTATATACACAGGATGACATCCAGGTGTGGCTGTCGGTAACCCTGGCAAAGATCCTCTTAATCTCCTGGTGCTGGAGTTATGCCTGGATCAGGGAGAGGGCCAAGACGAAACCCCAGCGCCAGCCTCCGGTGGACATCCATTTTTCGATTGTTAGGCCATGGATCTGTGGGGGCAGTGGGATGACTTCGGAGCTGGGGACAACTACGACGACAACGAGAGTCTCAACGACTGCAGCGGCAGCCAAGATGAAGACAATGTCGATGACTGTCACGACGACAATGAGCAGGGTGCTGCCGCTACAGGTTCACGCTTCTGATCCCCATGGTGGAGACATTATTCATGTTGACGAAGTAAGTTGTCTTTTCTTTTCATTGAACATCGTATCCAATCATATATCTAGGAGGACAACGGGGAGAGCTCTGAATCGGAGGATGGGAACACCTCAGGGAGCGATTATTCTCCCGTACAGGATTCACCAGGCAGATGTACCCGGAATTCACGACACCGGGATTGAGACACTGGGCCATCTGAGAAGGAGCGGGGCTAGAGTCCTGAGGGCTATTGCTCAGAGGGATCCCTGGCTTGCAAAACTCTTGAAGACTCCAAAACAAGTGGTTGTGTTGCTCCAACCAGGATCTTGTGGTGTGGTGTGCTGGACTGGAGAGCATCTTGCCCCAGGGCGTGGGCTCAAGGGGACTGTAGGTACTTGTGCTGCCAAATCAGAACCACCAGAAGATAGCAATATTCTTCCGGCCTAGTCCCCCACCCCTGCCCCTGAGATGTTTATTCGAGCAGAGTCTACCCCACCTCCTTTGAGCTCTTCTCACTCGGCCCCCCCTTCCCCTGCGCCTACACCGCGCGTTCCTCATAATACCACAAACACCCACCTATCCCAAGAAATTGCAGCAGGGGGATCTGGGGATACCCGCCCCCCAAATGCGACCAATACGGCCCACCAGCCAGCCCCAAATCACTCAACCAACCTGAACCGCAACGCACACTGCCCCCCAACGTGGGAGAGGCCATCGAGAGTATCATAGACCATGAACCTGAACGTTCTTGCCACTTCCCGATTATTATTTTTCTAGCTCCCCCAAAAATTCCTGATTAGATCTTCATGCTTCCAAGACGTCCCATATTCTCTTTCCTTTTCGTGTCAGCTACACCCTGCCTAGAGCTCTCATATTCATTACATTTCCGTGTTCCTATCACCTGTATAATAGTCATCAATTCCTTGTATCCCCTTACTTTGGCCTCTGGTACTGGCCACTTTTAGAATCTTGTTGCCAGTTACTGTATTTGTGCACATCGCGTTAGTCGACATGATCTGCCTGTGTCACATTATTTATAAGCTTGGATTCTTTGGATTCAGATTTCGGTGCCCTGAGTGGTGCTGATTCGCTGTTCGGAGATGAGAGTAGATACTCCTAATCCTGTTTGTACATGGTTTTCGTTTTCTGTGCAACCTTGTCATCAATCAATGCTGATTGCAGCTCGCTTTCACCCAGCTGAGGCAGAACACCTGAGTGTGGGGTTTAATGGATTTCGGCTCCCAATCCTAACTTGCACTAACCTGATCCCAAAGGCCTATTTCTTAGGGGACATCATGAGCTTCTGACTCTGCGTTCCATGTAGTTCTTCCGACGACCGTATGATGTGTGCTATGAGTGTTACAATTGTCCATGTAGGGGGCCCCGCCACTATGGGAATTATTCCAATACAGAAGATAGCCAATTCTTTCACTCTCATACCGAGTGATAGTCTGTGCATAGATATATCCGGTCCGGCGTGAACCACCTGCGTCAGATTATTCACAAGGCTGTTTCCCACTAAATAGGTTTTCAAGGAGCTAAGTGGAGCAGATTCGCCGTTCGGAGATGTGAGTATATACTCCTGATCATCCTCTTTTGGCGTAGTGTGTTTCCCAGGCAACCTTGTCATCAGCCCATGCTGCTTGTATGTAGCCTTCGTGCATTAGCTTTGACACCACTGTGGTTGCACATTTTTTTCTCATACCCGACCCTCTTTTGTGGAGTCCTATGAAGGTCTTGAATTTGAGCTCCAAAGCTTAACTTGAGGCTTCACAATCTCAAACCTATATTGTGTGTGGAAATCCGCTGCATGGGAAGTCCCATTGAACTCGCCTGACAACACGATAATGTGCCCTACCAATGTGGCGATTGTCTGTGTCGTGGATGTAGCCACAATTGCAATAATTCAAATACTGATAATGGGCAATTCTTTCACTCTCAAACTGGGTGATAGTCTTTGCATAGTTATATCCGTTCTGGCGTCAACCGCCCGCATCAGATTATTCACAAGGCAGAACTGTATTCCCAGAATACAGTTTCGGGTGGTGGTGATGATTCGACGCTAGGAGATGAGAGTAGATACTCCTAATCCTCTTCTGGCGTAATGAGTGTGTGGCGAACAGCCCGCGTCGCTAACCCATACTGCTTGCAGGTAGTGATTGCACGTCTGATGATGCTAGCGACACCTTCATTTCATCTATTATTTCTCCCAATAGACCTGTGAGTCCTAATTCCAGAACCGCGGATATGGTATAGAAAGTTTAAACCCTTTTGTGTAGGCACATCCCTCCCATGGATACCGAATGATAGTAAGTGAGCTTACCACACCCCTAAATGCTACGTAGAGGTCTAAGACCTATGGCGTCCTCTTCTACGAAAGGAGAATACTCACTCCTCACTTCTAACAAAATCGACACATCCAATTGTCAGTTGACTCCAATCTTTACCAATATTCACTACCTGTCCTATATCCCCCACACATCCCAATTCCAGCAGGCAGCCAGCACCCCAGGTAGACAATCTTGGCAGGTGCAGGGGCGACATCATACCCGACTCCATGGGGTCGAGTCAGCCAACTCCACCACTGGGCGATCTGAGCTGGCCAAGGCGCGACATCATCCCTGACTCTAGGGAATCGAATCAGCCAACATCACGAGGGGCGAATCTAACCGGGCGTAGACGCGAAATTGTACCAGCGGATAGGCTCTCCAGATCAGTAACACAAGAGACCGAATCTGGCAGCTCCAATAGTCCTGAATTGTCAGGTTGTAATTCCGCACAACAAATCGTGAGACAGCTTCTAGCACCACCGGCTCATCGCCTCCGGAGTATCGTAATTCAGAAGATAGCATATACTGAACCGGAGATGGAGCCTGACAGACAAGGGCATATGGAACCGGTCCGTCACAGTGACGATAGCAGCAATCAGTATCAGATCTCAAATCCCGGCGACGAAACTGAACCAGAGACCGAACCTGCAGGAGAATCCCTGAGTGGTGCGGATGAGAGAACACTTAGACGTGGTTATGGGCCACAATCAGTGGAGACACACGGAAACAATCGCCCAAGGACTGTGCGAATTTCATCCAACTCTGGTTCATAGAAGGGAGCAATTTTCCAACGGAGGCCCGTGGCCCGAATCACCAAAGCTCCCAGCAGGGCCATGTCTCTGACGACATTCCCATCATCACACCTAGCACAGTATTCATCCCCACTTGGCATCCCTAGCACAACACCATCTTGTATCAGAAGCTTGAGTCCACTAGGCAAACCCAGTACAAGAGGAATTGTGTCTGTCCGGCATTTAATTAATTCGCGGCGAAACACCTAACCGGGTTGCAGAGGGAAATACGTAGCAATGGATCTGATACTTCTGTACACCCTTTATGTTAACCAACTCCTGAACCAGGTTGCTTTGACATCTGAGGTGCATAGTGTTTGGAGTTGCGTGCAAGATGAGATTGCGGATGCTGGAAATATTGAACGGTCGTTGAAGAGTATAGATATTGTAAGTCAGAGGTGACAAGGCAAAAGGGTACTGCACTAACTACCAAAGATACGTCAAAAGCACTCTGGCGTGCAGGCGAACTTCGTCTATTAGATGAAAACTCATATACGGGAAATATACAGACTCTCAGGTGGCGCAACTGCCATCGCTCGTAGAGTCGAATAACATCCCGAGAATGAGAGGTTCATGTGTTCCTCAAATAGGTATGAGGTGTGTATCCGCCCGTCGCCCAGCCAGGACTTCCAATCGCGAGTGACGATGACCTCGATGCAGTCTATATCATTCCGGTTCCTCGCGCCTCAGATAGCGGATGCCATCTATGCTAAGTATTTCAATGGCAAGAGAAAGCTTGAGATGCGAGCCATGGAATTTATTAATCGTGTCAATGGTACGATGGTGTGTCTCAGTTGTGCAATCCTGTGCCATCAACTACGCACATATTGACCTCGGGTGTATCAGGATCTACCGGACTTCAATTATGACCCAGTTGGAGGTTGGAGACCCTCAATGTCCCCCCCATCATTGGTTTTTGTTCTCATGACTAATGAATCTTGCAAGACCTTTTCTTACGGCAGAAGAACACCTGGCCGGCTGTACCAGGGCAAACCCCTGCAACTCATGCTCAGGAATCTGCATCAGATGATCACAGACTGGATCCAGCAAAATCATTGTATGAGCAGGAAAGTTGTGACGGCTTTGCTGACAATCATGACGCAGTTCATCCTGAACTGGAGGGTCAGCTATCCAAGTGTCCGCTCTCCACCCAGAATCCATGAGGAGCTGCTGTGCGGGAACAGACACCGCTCAATAATCATGCCAGGGGTTTAGAGCACTACAGGCAGACCCAAGATGCATCCCCGCAGAGTGAACTGTTATTTGACTACAACCAGGCGTCGTTCGCCCACGTGCTTCAGATGCTAGATTCAGATTCAGTGAGCCTATGGAACTCACCGGTGCTCACCCTGGTTCTAGCTTGAGTGGGGCAAGCAACTCTGACTTTCGCTTGTCGGCTATTGGTGAACCCGGAGACTTGCCGGAAAATGACGCAGGTGAGGGAGAGCATGGTTTTTGTAGACTTGGCGAAGTGTGAACCATTAGGTTTATGGAATTTGATTTGCTGGAAGTGTAATACTATTCGATTTTGGTTGGCCGATCTGTAGCGCTGTGAGGACAATTTGAGTTGTCTTTGTCCACAAGATCTGAGCAGGAGCTCAGAAATGTAGAAACGCCATGTCCAGGATATCATGGACCCCTTTGTCATGGCAGTAGACTAGTAATAATAGAATATCAAGATTCTGATCAGGTTCAAAGTCACGATACAAGGAGCACCAGGACCTGGAAGCTTTTGTATATGGGAGTCTGTATTAAGAATGAATAGTGGAGCGATTGAGACACCGTCTGGAATAGGTGTACTCTCATGAAGCCCTTGAGACTATGGATGTAAGCTATCACGACTTCGTCAAGACTACCTCTGGAATATGTGTGCTCCCACAAGGTTCTCCAGAGTATGCAAGTGACCCATCATGATGCCGTCACAATGAACATGTTAGCTATTTAGAAGGGATTGGGAGCCTATAGCCAGATATGGCAATTGATGCTGAGGGTGTTCAAATATCACTGAGTAGCATCAGGATAGTCTTCCGGATGCTAGAGTGGAGTTGAATTCCGCCATGATGAGGGAGGTACAGGAAGGAGATCGTCACGATGCGGGAGAGCTTAGGGTCTGAGGGCATCTGGAGGTATGTGCTTGACGGCGGCCGTCATCGGGACGTCGAGGATGCAGGGGTAGATGGGTAATAGCGTCCAGAGTAACTGTTAACGTTCTGAGCGTCCTGAGCACATCAGCAAAAAAAAAACGTTTACTCCAGACGGATAGGGCCCACGTCCGGAGGGCATGCCTCCGCCCCATTCGTTCCTTACATCCTAAACGTCCGCCATTGCGTCCTGTGCGTCCTGAACGTCCTGAACGTCCGGGTGTCCTCGGATTGCACCTCCTGCGCCTGGTGCCTCCCAACACCCTTGTTCCCGTCCTCACCACCCGGCGCACTTGTCACGGCCTGATTCCCTCCGAACACCCACCGTCAGTCTCTTCTCGCCGGGGGGTCTCTCGAGTAGACCTGTCAGATTCTGTGAGCCCGACGGCCTAGATTCGTCTGGAGACGCCCCATAATGCTTGCAACACCCTACCGACACTCTACGCGGACTCCTCCCCTCGTCCGCACCCTGCCGGCGCCCTTCGCAGACTCTTATCCTCGTCCGCACCCTGCCGGCGCCCTTCGCAGACTCTTATCCTCGTCCGCACCCTGCCGGCGCCCTTCGCCGACTCTTACCCTCGTCCGCACCCTGCCGGTCCCACTACGCAGACGCCTAGCTTCGTCCGCTTTCCCCCTCTCGATTTCTGGCATAGCCTGTATATAATTTTATATATTTCATTAATGGTAGTCTTCTACACCCTCGTGGCCGAGTTGAATCCGGGTACCTGGATGGGAATTGCCATCTCACGCTTCTGGCTTCAACTCGGCCGCGTGCGTATATTACACAATTCTGTAGTCTAATCCACAACATATTTCACAAATCCGCCCTACTCTCACCGCGGAGTTGAATCCGGGCACCTGGGTGGCAATTGCCATCTTAAGCGTCCGGCTTCAACTTGGCCGCGTGCGTATTATACACAATTCTGGAGCCTAATCCACAACATATTTCACTCATCTGCCCTACTCTCACGGGCGAGTTGAATGCGGGCACCCGGGTGGCAATTGCTATCTTAAGCCTCCGGCTTCAACTCGGCCGTGTGCATATTATACACAATCCAGTAGTATAGAATAATCTAATTAGTGTTCGTTACGGGGCGGGGCGGGGCGGGTTTTCACAGACAGGCCCCGCCCTTACTCCGGGGCGGGGTCTATATTTTATCTCTCCAACCCGCCCCACACGGGGCGGGGCCCCGTATGGGGCACGGAGAGGGGCGGGGATTTGATTTTCCCCGTCTATTACCCGGACGGGTCCCCGTCCCATGATTCCCCGCATTTTCCCTACCTGGGGCCCCGCTTGTTCATGCCGAGTGATATCCTATGACTAGAGAACCGTTCACTCATAATCTTCAATTACATATATAGTATCACCAACCTCCTATTTCAATAGTCTAAGCATTGATTGGTTAACTAACACGGACTAGCGGTTCTCAGATATGGTAGCTGTCTTTAGCTATTAGGTACGAGGATAGGATATCTTTTATATATAGCTTGTACATCTGATTTAGGCGTATGACTTGGGCGTATGACTTGGGCGTATGACTTGGGCGTATGACTTGGGCATATGACTTAGGCGTATGACTTGGGCGTATGATTTGAGTGTATGATTTGGGTGTATGATTTGAGCTAGTGCTTGTTACGGGGCAGGGACTTGATTTTCCCTGTTTATTACCCATACAGGTCCCCGCCTCACAATCCCCGGCATTTCCCTCTACAGGGTACTACTTTTCTGAACGAGTGATACCTGATGACTACAGAATCGTTTGCTATTAACAGACATCTAGTCCACCATTCCTCCATCCGTAACAACTCGGCTTAGAGTGTATTATGATAGCACATTTGTTTGCTTCTGTGTCCTGGCTTATACTTAACT
>Ga0307513_10001523_pt1 | contig 33269 bp, 38 predicted proteins | sample 15_EM_MG_FD_202174 | JGI IMG/M metagenome (GOLD analysis project Ga0307513, IMG submission 202174) | Populus trichocarpa ectomycorrhiza microbial communities from riparian zone in the Pacific Northwest, United States - 15_EM | ecosystem: Host-associated > Plants > Roots > Unclassified | place... | reverse complement strand
GTAATGTAGGCTAGATATAATAACTTGCTTCGATATAGATCGTCGAAGTATTGGTAACGATATAAAAGTGTAGAATAACTTATTATATTGATAAGATCTCTTCTCCGTGCTTGTTGTGTTTAATAGCCGCGAAGATGCTTCGATAGTTATATTCCGCGTCTGAGCAATCGCGGTATACATGCTAACTCTATACTAACTAAGTACCTTGCCCGCAACTCTGCGGACATCTCCTGAGTGCGAACACTCGTAGACCCTGAAAACTCTCTACCACACCTTTTGCTCCCATGGTCAACTTATCGGTCTGCGCTTCTATTATTCCTGAGGGTGTGGAGACCACGTCAGGTGTCCGCTCATCCGTTTATCCGTTGACAACAGTGGTTACGAATTATCTTGCCCTCGTGCTCGTCGAAGGTAGTCTAACTCGCTGGACCGAAGATGGTCATTCTTCTTTGGTTGGTTCCGTCGAGAATTCGGTATGCAACTGTATCTCGTATTCTTGTCTTCCGGCATTACACGACTTGTCCTTGGGATCGTACCCATAGGCATTTTCCCTCGGACTCCATCTTTTACCAACTTGTCCTTTGTGGATTCACCCGATCTACTTACTGGGCATAGTTACCGCCTTGATACTCTACACGACTTTGTAGATACGAGGGGACTAACTTTCGTGCAAAAGGTCCTGTTACTTTCGACCCACTCTTCCGACTGCCTGTCTTCAAGTGTCTGTAACCTTATCCGCCGTCGTCCAATACACCTGCCTCCACTTGCATAAGGTGCCCGAAGGTCTCCCCTCATATATCCTGCGAACAGGATCCGGTCGAACGGACGGCCGCGACGTATACGGTGTTATAAGATGTGTTCCATTGAGCGTGGTCTTTGGTGTCGGGACGCAACTACCCCGGCGGCCAGTGATGACGCGCCGTCCCAACGCCGGGGTTGGAGGGGGGTGTTATCTTTTTCCTTCGAAGTTGGTATGCGTCAAGGTAGGGTAACTTTGCCCTGTAAATCCTTACGGGGAGTTCGTGCGCCTAACACGGACTGACATACTGTTCATGGCCCAAGAGCTGGTAAAAGTCAACATAGAGTTGAAATCCGGGGTCCAGATAGTTGGTCGAGAGCTTGCCCGAATAGGCGAACAAGTCCAGCTTTTGGACTTGGAATCTCAGAAGGTTCAAGAGACCTTCGCTACCAAGGTCAGGGAACGACTAGGGGAGACAGATGAGAGACAGGCCCGCCACGAGGCTGTTACCTCCCATCGCCACCAAGTCGTGCAAGGGATTGGCGAACAGTCCATGGATCGGGACCTACTCCTGGACCAGGAGATCATTCGCATAAACGAGCAACACAAGCGGGAGCTGGCGAATCACGAGATAAGTATTAATCTTGTGAGAGATGAGCTACGACACCATCAGGAGTCACGAGAAGCCCTAGATGGCGAGATCGCGGTGCTTAAAGCTCTGGTGGAACAGTTGATGTGGCAGGTCAAGGGAAAGGGGAAGGTGTCAGATCGGACACGACAAGCTTCAGGGGCGGGTGGGGGAAGACCACCACCACTACGGCATGGAGCAACAGGACCTCCAGGCGGAGGCGGGGGAGGAGACCCTGATGATGAGGGAGAAGGATCTGGAAGAGAGCGAGATTAGACGAGGAAAGGAAGATGGGACGAGAGACCCGCACCCCAGCCAGAAGAAGACGACTATGACGCCGAGAATGATGAACAGTTCAACCTTTTCTCTCTAGTCATAACCAACGCCTTGGGACAACGAACGAGAGTCCCAGCGGAACCCCCTGCCATGTTTAGGAACGAGAAACACCAGATATACATATATGGCTATTAACATGTACGGATTATTTTGGTCGAAACAGTTGGCAATGGGCAAATGTGGCCCAACGCATGCGATACACCATAAGGCGGATGGAGGGGAAAGAAGTCGCACCGTTTGCGTTGACCTACCGATGACAAATGACAGGAGAAATAGGTTATACGAGACTAGAAGGATACGAGTTCTGGCACGTCTTTGCAGAACAAGCCCTGCGACGCTTGGGACCCACCCATTAAGCGGAAAAATCCCTACGAGAAATCAAATCGGTCAAATGTCGCGGTGGTGTCGCGAAATGCTTCATGGAGACGGAAAATTTAAATATCCATGCAAGAGTCACCGGGATAGCCTGGAGGACAAAGATTGAAGATGAACCCCGTCTTGAAGCATTACGACGACTCTCTCACACAGAATATGTCGACGATGGGGAATGGTTGGAAGCAGTCAGGACCGCAACCCAAGGAGAAGAAGATTTCAAAGAACGGAAGGATCTTCAAGGGGGCGGTCCCTCTGGCGCGACACGAGGCGTGAACAGAAAGTTCGAGGATTCAAAGCCAACGGTACCCGCAAAGCATGTAAAAAAACAGTACACTGCTAGGGAAAAGGTGGATTATCAAAAGAGAAAGGCTGGGGAAAGAAAGGTGATGAAGGAAGGGTCAGTGGCACCGGCGGGGGAAATTAAACACAAGGTGTCGGCAGAGGCCCACCAGGGCGTCGATCAAAAGGTTGTCGATAAACGGAAATCTGACAACGAATGCAGCCGGTGCGGAATGAAGAACCACACCTGGAAATACTGTTGAAAGCCGATACAGGTGTCGGCCATATACCAAGGGCAATCGAAGCCCAGACGACAGTCCGCATTCGCACCGAAACGACGCCCCCAGGTAGCTACTGTGGCCGTTGATGGCCAGGGAGAAAGCTCAAAGTGAGCGGTGCAAAGGGCCCCAGCTTGGGCCTTTGAAGATGACAACATTTTATAAAAAGTCATCCAGGTACCAACAACAACGGTGTTCAGGTAGTGAGGTTGCCGCCTCGAATCGAAAGACCTGTGGCGTAGTCGGTGACGATATCCCACCGGAAGGCTAAAAGACCAAAGGATAGCAGTTGCCATTTTACGTCCAAACATGGGTAGTCCGCGCTCACCACTGGAGCCATACAAAATTACAAGTGAAGAAAGTGGTCGACGAGACTAAAAGGGAAAGACAAGACTACCATTCGTCGGAACGGAACTTGAGTGGCACGACACGCGAAGGAGGGTCGAAATCCAGGGCAACCAGACTTTCTCTCCGGGTAAAACAGCTTGGCAAATAGAAGCTGGGGGCGCCTCTATTGGGCACAAGATTCATGCCTGACGAATGGTGACCGAGGGGGTCTCGGGAGTGAGACCGAACTCGAAGGCGGATGTGCCGTGGATTCGTCACAGGGGACAGCCTCACATGAGGGCTATGTCGAGGATAAAGGGCCGCGCACCCTAGTCGCGCACTCAAGGGGTACTCTAGTGAACCACCACTCCTGTGATATGGGAACTCCTTGGCAGGATGTAAAGACCGGTAGTAGTGGGCTGCGCGATATCAAAATATTTGACGCTTATTGTAAAAGTTTGTCTGAGGAGGCGTTAACAGCCGAAACTGCGCAGGCGCGGTAACAAACCCCCACGCTACTTGTAACCGCGACGATGAAAAGATTCCATCAAGAACCGAGCAAAAGCTCTAGACGCATTCAAAAACCTAAGCATTACGCCTGCCCTGAGAGGAAGGCATTTCTTGAATTAAAAGGACGAAAACACACGATAAGCGTAATTTTAGAATCTTGTTCAAACATCTTTCGCATGAACCAGGACACCGCACGACGGCTAGAAATCCCGACCGACGCTAGGGATTCACCTGTAAAGGTCACAACCTTCGATGGCGAAACCGCGCCTCCTGGAGGAATATTCTATACCCATCCAATTCTCCTAGAAATCGGTGCCAACGGTCACCGAAGCATGATCTCCTGCGAAATTGCCAACGCAGGAAGCTATGACTTAATCATACCCTTTGGGTGGTCGCATAATCAACACCCCCTTAAAAATATCACAGACCCACGTAAATGGGCCTTTGAAGAAACAAAGTGCCAAGCTCATATAGAAGATGAGGCGGTGGCGGATATGTTTGTATGGGATGAAACTGTAGCATACGATGAGGAAGCACAGTACGTAGGAAGGATAGAACGAGAAGAAGAAGGAGGGGTACCGTTGGAGGCGCTGCCGAAACCATACTGGCAGTATAAGGAGCTTTTTGAAGAGAAAAAAGCTAGGATGTTGGCACCTCGAAGAACCTTCGACCACGCCATCAACCTCAAAGAAGGGGCCGAGCCCCCGTGGGGTCCAATTTATCAAATGTCGGCACACCAGTTGAACGAGCTGGATAAGTACCTCAAGAAAATGATGGCAGAGGGAAAAATAGCTGACAGCAAATCCCCTTACGGCGCTCCAATTCTCTTCGTTCCAAACCAAGTCTACGACTATGTGTAGACTACAGGAACCTCAACAAATTGACAATCCTGAATAAATAGGCCCTACCGGTCATGGATGAACTCCGAGACCGCGTTGCCGGAGCAAAAGTCTTTACGAAACTCGAGTTAAAAGATGGATATCATCTTATTCGAATGAGAAAGGGTGAGGAACACAAAACTGCCTTTCGTACAAGATATGGACAGTAGGAATACAAGGTCATGTCTTTCGGGCTCGTCATCGCTCCCGCAACTTTCCAGACAATAATGAACAAAATCCTAAGGCAATTCTTGGACCACGGAGTAGTCGTATACTTAGACGATATCCTAATATACGCGGACAATATGGACAACCACATCAACTGAGTCCAAAAAGTCCTTGACCGGCTCGAACAGCACGACTTGGCAGTCTCGTTGAAGAAGTCGGTGTTCCACCAAGATGAGGTCGAATTCTTAGGAGACATTGTCAAAACAAGCGGAGTCACCAAGAGTGATAGAAAAGTGAAAAGCGTCCAAAATTGGGAACACCCGAGATCCGTTAAGGAAGTGCAAATTTTCATTGGATTCGCAAATTTTTATCGACGATTCATCAAAGATTTCTCGAAGGTTTGCAAGCCAATAACCGAGACGTTGAAAGGGAACCCAAAAGATTTTCGCTGGGCAAGAGAGCAGGAAGAGGCGTTTGAGGAGTTGAAAAGGAGGTTACAACGGCACCAATTTTATCGCATTTGTACCCAGGGAGAAGAACGGTGGTCGCGACCGACGCAAGCGACTTTGCGCTAGGATGCGTACTGTCACAATACCAAGGAAGACTTCTTCACCCAGTGGCTTTTCATACTTGAAAGTTGAACAGCGCAGAAAGAAATTACGAGATACATGACAAGGAATTACTCGCAATAATGGAAGCGTTCAAAGAATGGAAATGATACCTCTGGGGTGAAGAAGAACCCGTGACGGTATACACCGACCACCAAAACCTGCAGTCCTTCTTAACCAAAAAGGTCTGGAACCAACGACAAATCCGATGGGCACAGGAGTTGACCAACTATAACTTCAAAATAGTCTACCGCCAGGAAAGCCGAGGCGGGAAGCCCGACGCATTAAGCAGACGGCCGGAGTACCGTCCTGAGGAGGGAGCTCGTCACAGTGAACAGTCAATTCTGAAATCAAAACATTTTCAAATTTCCGTAATTCATCAAAAACGAAACGCGGAAACACCTCTCATCCCAGAAACATGCCAAGCTGGAAATCTCAGAATTATGAAGGTCTCGGACAAGGCTATAATCCCGACGCAAGGATCACGGTTTGCGGCCGGTCATGACATCTACGCCCTGACAGACAGCCTGGTACCAGCAAAAGGACAGACAATGGTAGAAACGGGTATTGCGATAGGATTGCGGGAAGGAACCTACGGAAGGCTAGCCGCAAGAAGTGGTATGGCTAGCAAGATGGGAATAGCAGTGGGCGGTGGTGTAATAGACGGAGATTACACAGGAGAAGTTACGGTCCTACTTCGTAATCGTGGCGAGGCTGACTGCGTATTCAAGGGAGGTGATCGAATAGCGCAACTCATAATAGAAAAGGTTGCCAACGCCAACGCCATGGAGGTAGATGACCTAGAAACAACCGAGCGGGGAAAAATGGGTTTTGGGTCAAGGGATGTAAACCCTAAGCGATCCATCACGGCTAAAGAAGCAGAAGTCAAAATATGTTTCGTTCACGCAGATGCAAGCGCAAACGAATTCTTTACCACAGCCGATATCGGATATCACCCTCGGTTAATGAGAGAAAGAGAAATGTTATCAAGCACTCACGTCAATGCAGCCCTGACGCGAACAATGAACGATGCATTTCTGGACAAGATTAGGACGGCTGGAAAGGAGGACGAAAAGTGGCAGAAGCGAGGCCATGAACTGGTTATGTTAAGAGAAGGCGGAAAAAAGATGCCAGACGAATGCATAGAAAAGGAATGGTTACTATATTACAAAAATCGTTTGTACATCCCAGAGAACAAAGCCCTTCAAACCGAGATAGCCCAAGGCTGTCACGACTCATTAGTAGCAGGGCACTTCAGACAGGAAAAAACGATTGAGATAGTTACAAGGGACTTTTACTGGAAAGGACTCACAGATTGGATCAGAGATTATGTACGATCCTGCCACGAATGTCAACACAGCAAGTCCCCACGTCATGCTAAGTACGGGTTACTTCAACGTTTAGAAATACCCTATGCCGCCTGGTCCTCCATATCGACGGATTTCATCACACAACTACCGGAATCGCAGGGCAAGACCCAGATCCTGGTAGTAGTTGACCGGTTCACCAAGATGGCTCATTTTATCTGCCTCCACTAACATGCCACCGCAAAGGATGTTGCCGATACCTTCCTTCGGGAAGTCTGGAAACTTCACGCATTACCAACCGAAATCATATCGGACATGCGCGCGAAGTTTTCTGGCGAATTCTGGGAATCTTTGTGCAAAATGCTAGGAGTTAAACCACCCTGTCGATGGCGTACCACCCTCAAACTGACGGACAAACGGAGAGAACCAACCAAGTGCTGAAAGGTTACTTACGAACGTTTGTTAATTACGATCTAAACGACTGGTACCAACTATTGCCGTTAGCAGAACATGCGTACAATAACTCGGCAACTAACGCACACAAAATGCCCCCCTTCTTTGCCAACTACGGTTTTCACTCACAAACAGAGTGGATGAAAGAGAGAGAAGCTCATAACCCCCGGGCGACAATGTATGCTCACTAGATGCAGGACATACGTCGACAGGCGAAACAAACCCTAGAAAATACAAGGGAATCGATGAAAAAAGATTATGACGGAAAAGCGACAGCACAACCCAGCCTTGAGGTCGGCGACTTGGTAACGTTGAATGCGAAGAACATATGTACCAAACGACCATCGAAGAAGCTGAGCCCGAAACTGTATGGCCCTTTCAAAATGATGGACAAGAAGGGAAGCAAGGCATACAAGTTAGAAATATCGCCGCGGTGGAAAATTCATCCTGTGTTTCACGTTTCGCTGAGGGAACCCTACCGACCCTCCAACCGACCAAATCGCTAACAACCCCCAGGAGACCCCGAACAGATCGAGGGAGATTTAGAATGGGAGGTAGAAAGGATCGTCAAGAGTGAGATCATTTCCTACACGCGAAAGGTTTGAGGAAGGAATAAACCGATGACAGAGCTTTGGTATTTTGTAACATGCAAAGGCTGCGCGGAGGACGAGAATCCCTGGGAGCCACCTGAAGGTATGCAGAACGCGCAGGAAGAGGTGGAAAGGTTTCATAGAGAGAACCCGGAGATGCCGGGCCGGCGAGAGGTCGAGTAACATAAGAAAGGTTTTCCATCAGTTGACAAGTAAACGCCAGTGGTTTTTACCCCTACTATGTGGTGCTCGAGATGGAAGATAGATTCTATAATCGACCTATACCATTCGGGACGAACACTGCGAAGAGGGGAGCTTGTGTTAGGCGCACGTACACCCCGTAAGGATTTACAGCACAAGGTTACCGTACCTTGGCGCATACGAACTTCGAAGGAAAAATATAACACCCCCCTCCAGCCCCGGAGTTGGGACGGCGTGTTATCACTGGCCACCTGTGTAGTTGTGTCCCAACACCAAAGACCACTATCAATGGAACATATCTTATAACACCGCATAGGTCGCGGCCGTCCCTCCGACCGGGCACTGCTCGCAGGGTGTATGAGGGGAGACCTTTGGGCACCTTATGCAAGTGGAAGCAGGTGATTCGGACGCCGGCGCATAAGGCTACAGACACTTGAAGACAGACTGTCGGAAGGGTGGGTCGAAGGTAACGGGACGTTTTGCACGAAAGTTAGTCCCCTCGTACCTACTAAGTCGTGTAGAGTATGAAGGAGGTAACTATGCCCAGTAAGTGGATCGGGTGCATCCACAGTGGACAAGTTGGTAAAAGATGGAGTCCGAGGGAAAATGCCTATAGGTACGATCCCGAGGACAAGTCGTATAATGCCGGAAGACCAGAATACAACATGCAGTTGCAGGTTGAATTCTAGAAGGAACCAACCAAAGAAGATTGGCCATCTTCTGTCCAGCGAGTTAGACTACCTTCGGTGAGCACGAAGGCAAGATAATTCGTAACAATCATTGTCAACTGATAAACGGATGAGCCGACACCTGACGTGATTTCCACACCCTCAGGACTAATGCAAGCGCAGACCGATAAGTTGGCCATGGGAGCAAAAGGTATGGTATAGAGTTTTCAGAGTATACGAGTGTTCGCACTCAGGTGAAGTTCGCAGAGTAGCGGGCAAGGTACTTAGTTAGTATATAGTTAGCATGTATACCGCGATTGCTCAGACGCGGAATATAAATATCCAAGCATCTTCGCTGCTATTAAAACACATCAAGCACGGAGAAGAGATCTTATCAATATCATAACTTATCTACACTTTGATATCTTTACCAATACTTCGACTATCTATACCGAAGCAAGCCATTATATCTAGCCTACATTACTCGAGTCTTCTTAACGAGGGCTCCGATATAATTACGAATACGGTCCTAGCTGTCGGAATACCTCACCCCGAAGCTACCACCTAACACTCATGTGGTATCCGCTGGTTATCATCTTGCATTCCCATTGACAGGGAACAATTGAAACACTAATGGACACCTGAGGTGTCAGTTCATGATGCATCTTAATTCTGGAACACAATTCAAACAATTACTGATTCTTTCAAACCATCTTACATGTCTGAGAGTTGTATATATAATGTGGGTTGATCACGTCAGCACCACATCCCACCGCTGAGCCTCGGAGAAGTCTCAACGAAGATGGTCGCTCTACGTCGGTCCTCTACTTTGACAGGGCCACACAGCGTGGGGTTTTATTAGTCAACACAACTGGGGTTTACACCCGGTTTTCTATGTCCCACATGGGCCAGCCAGGGGTTTCAGACCTGGCGTTGGCCGGTCCCCTCCTCAATCCTTACTTCTTGGAATGGGCCGACCCCCTGCCCTCCACACCATCTGATCATATCCTCATCCTGCTTCCTTTTGAGGCGCTCTTATTTCGAGCCCCCCCCCCTAAGCCAAACTGCGCTTTGACCGACTGGCCACCGGTGGATAATGCCCTCAAGTTCCTCACCATCCCCACTCCCCCCCGCTCCCGACCTCTCATTCCCTTGGGGTTTGATTCGACAACAATCTCAACAGGATCTCATGCCCACAAGCCCTTCACACCCCTCTCAAGTCCATCACCCACAGGTCAAAGCCATGGTGGGCACTAACACTGTCGGCCCTCCGCATGGCCTACATCTCCTCCCTCAGTGCGTCCATGAAGGATCGCCATGACGCTTCTCTGCTAATGTCAGCCAGGGCCAGACACTGCTCTGACTTCAAGAAGGCGAACAGGGATCACTGCTGTCAGTCCTGGCAACAGCGAGACCGCAAGCTGTCTGGACGGCACCCAAGTTAGCCATAGGCTGTCCCCCTCCCCGTTTCCCAGAGCTGCCTAGGGCCTCCACACCACTCGAGCTTAACAAGGCTCTACTTGACCACTTCTTTCCGGGAAGCCCAAGTGCCAACCGTCATACCATCCTCCTCCCCTACAGAGACGCTATGGTCCTAGAGGTGTCTGAAATAGAACTGGCGCTAGCCGGATCCTCCCCCTCGTCAGCCCCAGGGCCGGACATGATCCCCAATTCCGTTTGCAAGCGCATCAATAAGGTGGCCTCGAACCTCATACTGGATCTGCTCGCCCCCCTCCTATGCCAGGGGTTCCACCCTTCCTCCTTGACGAGAGCCGTTGGCATAGTCCTGGACAAGCCAGGAAAACCGTCCTACGATTTCCTCTCCTCCTTCAGCATTATTGTTCTGCTCCAGACCTTGTCCAAAATCCTTGAAAGGATTATGAATAGTCACCTCTCTGGCGTGGCACAACTAACGGGCCTTCTCAACCCCCACCAAAGCGGATCCCTGGCAGCCTTGTCAGTCACTGACGTGTGCAATACCCTGACCCATGAAATCACAACCCTCCAGATGGATAAGAGGATGGTCTCCACACTCTTCCTTGACATCAAAGGAGGCTTCGACAACATCAACCCCACCACGCTCTGCAGAATGCTTAGCGCCAAGGGGGTCAACCAATACCTTGTGTCCTGGACACAGTCCTTCCTCACAGGGAGATCGTGTCATCTGGTTTTTGAGAGATCTCGTAATGTTTTTGCCCCGGGTTCAGTGGGCACCCCACAGGGGTCGCCTGTCTCCCTCCTCTTATTCAGCATATCTGTCTCCCGCCTGTTCCACGAAATCCCCTACGGTCTAACCTTCTCCTACGTGGACGACTTCGCTTGAACAGCCTCTTCAGATTCCTACCACCGTAACGTCCAACTGCCACAAAGGCAGTACACTATAATGAATGCCAAGGGCTCCCACCTGGGAGTAGCTTTCTGTATCCCCAAAACTGAACTGATCCACTGCTGCACGAACAGGGACAGGGACACCCCCTCACAAGCCCTAATCCATTTCGATGGGTCAGTCTTTCACCCCAAAAGCGTGCTCAGGTGGCTCGGGTATTGGTTCACTCCGTCACTTGCCACCACCCCGTACTTTACCAAACCAGTGGCCAAGGCCCAGGCAGCCTTCGTGCCGATTAAAAGGCTGTCCTCCCGGGGATGGGTTTCTCTTCCTGCTTGTGTCACTCCTTCTGGGCATCCCGGCTGTTCCCCATCCTCAGTTATGGAGGGGACATCTTCTCCCCAACAGACCATATGGCGGGAAAGTTATCCACCTTCCGGCACATGGTCCAGACATGGTGCACAAACTGCTTCGCCTGGACTCGTGCGACATCCTGGCCATAGAGGCCTGTCTCCCCCTCCTTGAACTACTCCTGACCTATAAGAAATGTCTGGCAAACCTCTATGTGCTATGCTCCCCCCCAGAAATTAATCCTGCCACTGCTCGTCTCCCCCCTTCAGTCCAGACTGCCTCCATCTACCGCCACTCCATGGACAATAGGCTCCTACTGGTGAAGAATGCGGGGAGCCGCCTCCCTCTACCTTGGCACCAACCTTGTCCCCCCTCCAAAAACTGAGCACACCTACCCATGGACGCGCTTCCCCATTCCATTTTATTCCTCCTGGGCCCCAATGAGGATACCCCTCTCCCAGTTCCCTCGCAGCACCTACTTCCTGAGTCCTACCTTGAGCCCAATGAGGGGCGCTCCTCTCCTCAACTAAGGCGGTGCTACCACGACCTACTCCTGGAAGAATGGGGAGCCCAGGCCCCTGACCCGGCCAGGTACCCATACTGCCCCTCTCTGAAGCCCCTCTCCTTGATGGGGCTCAACAAGTTCGACGCGGGACAACTCCACCAGATGAGATCAGGAAAAGGTTACCTCCGTGCCCACCCATCATAGGACAACAACGACCCCACAACCTGCCCCACATGCGACGAGTCTCCCAAGACTTTCAAGCACACGATACTGTTCTGTCCCGTGAGGGAACCCGCCACGTTCAGGCGGTCTCTGACCAGGGCCCCGACGGCCCAATGTGGTCCTCGGCCGCCGTGCTAGGCGCCCTCTCCCGGTTCATCAGGTCGACCAAGACTGCTTTCCCCCCGGGCATGTTTTCCCGCCCCTCTTCTGCTACTTGCTCCCTTTCCTCCCCCTCCTCCCATGTAGTTTCCTTTGATTATTTTATGTCATCTCAGGAAGACTAGGTTGTAAGAACTTTAGTTGCTCACGTGGCCTGTTGTTTATTGCGCATGTTGATAGGAGGGTTTCCTCGCTTTACTTAATATTTTGATTTTCGTGCCGATATGTGCTCCAGAGATCGGTACAGACCCCCTATGAAGTTAACTGGTGATGGCAGTGTCTTTTATTTGTTTGTTTTGGATTTTAGGTTTTGTTTTTGCCATAGCTAGCGCCCCATGCGATTTCTTGAACCTTATCCACGAATATATAATATAAAAAAAAGTTAGAGAATTAAACAAAAGTAAAAAAGATGAAAGGAAGAAATATTAAATAAAAGATCACGACAGCAAGTTCATAGCAAGGATAATCGGACATTCTCAACATCCCCAACATTCTCTCTATTAACAAGACTAGGATCTCCAAATCAACCATCCAGATAGTCTAACCCTCACGGGACATGGCACAATAAATCACCATGCAGTACATGTTCATGCGGCATGCCGGAGTCCTGACGCCGGGACAGACAGATCAACTTCCGCCTAGTTGTCTTCAAGGGGTAATCAGGATGCATCGCACCAACCCAGGTGGTCGCGCGGTTAGTGCTTATAAGCCAAACATGGGGTTCACACAAGTCCAGGCTCACAAGAAAATGTGAACGGAGGGGCGGCACTGTGCCAAGGATCAGAGGTTAGCAAGGGGCTTTGGGCCAGCAGGGCATATGGCCAGAAATTTCCCTGACCCCAACTTCGTGCCAATATAGACAAGCATGAGGACCTTGCGTTGTGTGCCTGGGATCTCATGGTCTCCGCAGTGTCAGCCAATAATATGGATTGTTTAGAGGATATCGAGGGGGCGGTTATGGAACTGGCTAAGAGCAGTTGCCGGAAGTTGAATAACACAAATAACAAAGGCAAAATGGTAGTGTCAAAACCAGCAATTCCCCATGGCGGGTCATCGTGGACCCGCATGGTTACTACCGCCAGGGGCCCCAAATCCGTGGGGGGCTGCGACCAATTTAGGGAACCCATGCCAACTTCCTCCAAATGCTCCCCCAGCCCACATCCCTCCAGGTGGACAACTCGGACAGGCTCCCCTGGGTGCGGCTGGTCCAAACGTCCCTGCTCCACAAGTCAAAGTCCAAGCTGCAGGCCAACTCAGAGAGGCCCCCGCGGGTGGGGCTGGTCAAAACGTCGCTGCTGCCTGATATCTTGGATATGCTCCCCCGGGTGCTGCAATTCCAAAGCTCCCGGCTGCACAAGTCAACCGCCATCCTGCTGGACAACTAGGTGAGGGTCCTCCGGGTATGGCTAGTCCAAATGTCCCAACTGCCGGACAACTCGGACAAGCTCCTCCGGCTGGAGGTTGGCCAAACGTACCGTCTGCACAAGTCAACTCCCTGCTGCCCGACAACTCAGACCGCCTCGGTTGGCTGCCCCTGTTCCAAACATCCCTGCAGCATGACACCTCGGACAGGCTCCTCCTGGTGTGGCTGTTCCCAAAGTCCCTGGTGCACAGATCAACATGCCTGCTGCCAGACAACTTGGAGAGACTCCACCGCGTGTGGCTGATCCAAAGGTCCTGGCTCCTGAGGTCTACATCAGTGCTGCCGGACGACTAGGACTGGCTCCTCAAGGTATGGCTGTGCCAAACGTCCCTGGTGCACAAGTCAATGTCCCTGCAGCTGGACAACTCAGACAGGCTCCTCCGGATTCCACTGTTCCAAACGTCCCTGCTGCACAAGTCAACCTCCATGCTGCCAGACAGCTAGGACAGCCTCCCCTGTGTGTTGCTGGGCCATACTTACTGGCTGCACAAGTCAATGTCATTGCGGCTGGACAGCTCGGACAGGCTCCTCCGGGTAATGTTCCAGCAGCGGGCCGGATTTACCTTTGCAACCTGGTAATGATCCTGCGCACCCACAAATGGGACGTGATTCCGGCTCACCCGATAATGATCCTGTGCACCTACAAATGGTACGTGATTCAGGTTCAGCAGATAATGATCCTCTGCACCCACAAATGGTACGCAATTCACGTTCACTGGATAATGACCCTGCACTGGCGCAAATGTTACCTGATCCACCACATAATGGCCCAGCAGTGGTCTAAAACCAACCTGTTTCCCCAGGCTTTCGCCCTGCACCCAACTGTAGGCCCACAGGGTAGTCACTGCCCAAATCATCAGCTTGTTTCAAGTTTTTACTTAGTGACTTATGAGATGCAGATTGGAGCACTCTGCTTGGGCGTCCGGCCGTGGGTATGGTTTATGCCCTGCAGTCACGAGGTGGTCTGGCACTATCCCAGTTTGAAAGGAATAAAGTCCATGTCGCCCCAAATTATAACTTATACCATTGGCGTACCCCTAATATCAATCGCGTAGTGTTCACCAAGTTTGATTCCTATGAGATCCGTGGATTGTCAGCCACCATTTACAGATTCGTACCTCACCACCGAATCTGCTACATACTCAGCCCTAGAGGCACAGGGCGTAGAAGGTTATGTAGGGGTACTATGCCAGAGCTGGATAGCCTGGATTATGTCTCCATCAACAGAGATGAAACTATAAGAGCTTCGCTCCTTTCAAATTCCATTCTCGACGACCCGCTGGATCTCATGGTGTACAATCTTGGCGACAAAAGAAATTGACCCCCAACGAAAAAGACAATCAGGTCCAGGGACCACAACCACAACCACCTCCTAATAACCAGTGATAACAAGATAAAACAAAACAAAGTAGAGAGTAGAGATACAGAACTTTAATATATATAATCAGCATATAGTTTGCATTCCAGCCCTTTCCTGCAATTCCACAATTCTCTCCAGCATACTCTCTACAAATTGGTTAAAATCAAACGGCTGTAGCCTGTCCCACTCCTGCTGTACTGCCTTTCTCATTTGATTAGCACTTTCAGGAAAGTAAGTCATTGCTTTAATGCGCTGCTTGATAATTGTCCAAACATTCTCAATAGAATTAAGATCTGGTGACTGAGCCGGTCTATCATGTCTTGGAATACCCAACTCTTTTTTAGACTCTTGCAAGACCTTTTTGACCCCATGTCATGTTGCTCCATCCCCAACATACTGACCCCAGAATCTCCCTTCTTATACCCTTTTTGTCCCTGAAATGCTGGCCCCACCACTGGCTTCAATACCTGTTCTAGGTAATCATTGCAGGTGATTCCTTTCTTTCCTGCAGGGTTCAGGAAGACAAGCTCAGACTTCATGTTATAACTAATAGCACCCCACACTCCCACTGAAGCTTGACCGCTAGGGAAGGTATGTTGGATGCAATCGTCGTGGTAGCATTCACTGTGCATGCATGTCGCCCATTGTAAGCCCCGTTTGGAGGTATCAAAAGTGCACTCATCGGAGTACATATGGCAGCCCCACCACTGTTTTGGCTTTTCGATATGCTGGCGAGCATATGCAAGACGGTCTTGCTGATATTCCTTAGAAATAATGGGTCTTTTACACGGCTTGCACCTAGTATATCCTTCCTTTTCTCGAGCCCGCTGAACAGTTCTTCCAGAAACAGTAAGACCAGCCACCTTAGCCAACTGAGCCCAACACAGCCTTCTACGCTCCCAACCACTCAGCAGGATCCTAATTAGAAGTCGGATATCTCTTAGGTTAAGAGATGGCGCACGATGGGAACGAACTTTAGTATGCCGCTCATAGGGATCGCGAGCCGATGTAGTGATTGTTGATCGTCGCACACTGGTTCTTCTTGAGGTTTCATGCCTAGAAACATCAAGGTCCAGTAAGGTAAGGACCCAGGAGCGTTTAGGAGTATCCCATGGGGATACTGGTTTGTCTTGTCTGGTTGTGGTAGCCATGGGTTTATGTGTTGTGGAAACTCGAAATGGGTTGGCAACCGGTGCGGGGGTAAATTTCTTTTGTCGCCAAGCTCGTACTGTTGCGGTCATCGGAGTTCAGAGCAGCAAGACAGACCAGGGCTGAAGAGAGTCAACTATCTCAATGAAAATGGCCTCCGAAACTGGGCCCGTGATCTCGCACAACCTATAGGCTAGATGAATTCCAGAACAAGATTAGATGACAGACCAGTTGACGGGGATGGTAGAGATGTCGATGAAGCCGATGAGGATGATGCCTCTTATATATCCGAGTCGTCATCCGATATCCCAGACTCTGCCGATGCAAGTGAGCTCCTCCTTAAAGTTTTGCCAGATCCGCCTGTAGGAGACATTAAATGGCTGGCAAATTGGATCTCCCTTCTTGCCAGATCGTTGAGCCAGCAGAATCTACAGCGACCATTAGACTTCCGCCATCGCCCGGCTCAAGGCGAAGATGACCCCATGTACGGTGTACATTTCGATGGTGATTATCACGTGGGGGATACACCCGAACAACGCAGTTTGAATTACATTATCGGGTCGTATCGCAGATGCGAGGAGACCCGGCAAGTCGTGATCGTTACGACGCCGAGAAAACAGACGACCCTAAGTCTAAGAGATGGTGTACCAGTGCTGGTCAGGAGAACTTGACAGGAGAAGTGATGGATTTGATGGCGCGCCGACTATCAGCGATGTGTACCTACATGAGCTGTCGATTACTAGTCTGTAATTTCAAAGGGTCATTGATTGTTTGCTTGCCTTTTTGTTGTTTGATCATTGTGTAGCTCAAAGCAATATTAAGTCTCGTTTTTTCTAGATCATGATCCCTTATAACATGCCGAATGTGTGAAGTGCAGTCGGTAAATGGTCAACATTTGTGCGCCAAGACTTCCGCAGTGGACAATTCGGCTCTTATGGAGGCTCAAACCGTTGTGTAATCGTCAGAGTATCATGTCTGACGACACATCGTACCCCATAGGGCTATCACAGAACAAACCCCATACACACAAACCCCTGGCAAAATTCCGACAGTCCAACACGCCCACAGTGCCATACATGTTGATGTTTAAGCGCAGTATAACAAGTCCACCTCCTGCCCATCCTTCCCCTCTACTTTACCATCTGTCTCGGGTTCACTTCCACATTTCTTCCCCTCGGCCATATATCAATGCCTCCTTTGAGAAAAACGCATGCCTGGGGGGAAAAGATAAAGTAAGGACTATCTGTTCATGAATTTAAGAGCGCCTTACATTAAGGTTTCTCTGATTCTCCGAGGTGAAAAAATCCAGGGCCAGGGGGTTGAAGCCACCAGCGCAAAACGTGGCAGGAGTTATCCTCGTGCCACTCGCAATGCCGGTAAGGTGTCAAGGACATAAGAAATCTTCTCGGATGATGATCACACATTCCGGAACCACCAGATAAGATCTAACCTTATAACTCCAATAGACGTTCATTGACTTGCGGTGCAAGGCAACTATTTGAGCCAGCCATGGAGGATTCGAGATGAGGGCCACACAGACTACGCATATGTCAGAAATTTGCGACCTAAGGACCGGTGGAATCCGAGGACGCTACGGGGAGATCTCCTATGCTAAAGGCTGGTGTAGGTTGTTGAATGCTTGCGAGCCTACAGCTGCGTACAAGGGATGGCCCGAAAAGGTCAAAGGATGCATCACGGTGCTCGGGTGGAACCCAACGAGTCTGACTGGCACCCAAATGGACTGACTACTCAGTTTCGCACACTCCCTCACACCTGTCAATGGCCAAATTAAATTAATCAAAACAAACCACTGCCCCAAAGACATCGATCAAGTCGAACGTCAAATCACAGTCTTAGTTAAGGACACAGCCAAGAAGCTTCAGGCGACGAATAATCATCTTCATGCAGAACGGGCAGAGGATCCACTCAATGCAGACATCATAGATGTTCAGAGTAAGTGTCTTTTTTTTCCGCATATATATTATGCGATCCTATGACTAGTACTAACTCTTTTTCCAGTGACCCAAGATGATTGGGCCTCTGCTGACTGCCAATGGTCTATCAGGATCCACATTATTCGTCGAACAGGCGCAACCAAAGCTGGCCATGCCTTCTTGAATTACCCCTGGTATGACGATTTCTTTTTTTATCGGGCGGAGGGATTGCGTGGTGAGTCTTAGCATCGCCAAACCTGCAATCCGTACTCAGCGTACTCAAGTGACACCCTGTAGAGGATCCCATTCAATATCCCCAATATCTCATCGGGGCAACTGGGCATGCAGCCAGCGCATTAGACCGGTGACCTTCAGACTCCCTCCCCGTCTCGGAGATCATATTTTGATATTGGGCCGATGACATCCGCATGTGGATGTTTGCTAACCCTGGCAAAGATCCTCTTGATCTTCTGGTGCTGCAGTCACTCTACCATCAGTGAGAGGGCCGCGATGACACCCCGGTGCCTGCCTCCGGTGGACATCCATTTTTCAAGTATAAAGTCTGGAACCGTTGGGGGCAGAGGGATGTCATCGGAGCCGGGGACGACCACCACCACCATGAGAGTCTCAACGAGGGCAGCGGCAGCCAAGACAAAGACAATGTTGATCGCAGTCACCACGACAATGAGCCGGTGAGGCCAGGCGTGGTTAACACTCCTGATCGCCATGGTACATCAGCACAAATTATTATATTCATCCTGAGTGTCCCATGCATCAGAGGCTCAGGAGGCTCAGAAGGTTAACCATTACTCTGGATGTGAAGTCAGCTGGACGCCATGTGCAGACGCCATTCCCCATCTACCCCTGCATCCTTGACGTCCTGAAGAGGTCTACCACCCAGCGCCTGCGTCCAGATCCCCTCAGACCCTAAGCTCTCCCACATCCCAACAACCTCATTCCTGTGCCTCACTCGTCATGGTGGAATTCAACTCCCGCCTAGCATTCGGAAGACTCTCCGGATGCTTAGGCTTCCAGACGCCGTCTACATCGCTCCACGATTAATGCGGATTACAGATTGCCATTCACAACAGCTTCGAGGCGCTGGTGCCTCTTGTATCGTGACTTTGAACCTCATCGGCATCTTGATGTTCTATTATTACTAGTCTACAGCCATGACCAGGGCGTCCTGGACACCCTGGCCATGGTGATTCTACGTTTCTAACCTCTCACACAGATCTCGCTCACAAATACACGCCACACTGTCCTCACGGCTGTACAGATCGGCCAACCAAAATCTAATAGTTCACATTGCCTGCAAATCAAATTCTATATACTCAACGGTTTACACATTGCCAAGTCTACAAAAGACCATTCTCCCACACGGCAGTGTGACCTTCCTGCGAGTCAAGGCTCAACGATAGCAAACTGGCAAAACCCGGCATTGCTGGGCCCTCTTGGGGTAGTCCCCGTGTCAGCTCCTGTGAGTTACCTAGGCTCACCGGATCTGAATCAACCATCTGAAGCGCCTGGGCAAACAAGGCCAGGTTGTAGTCAAACAACAGTTCGCGCCCCTGCGATGTATCAGGACTCTGCTGGTAGTGCTCTAAACTCCCGACGTGATTGTTGAGCGGGGTCGGTTCCTGCAGAGCAGCTGGTCTTGGATTCCGGCAGGATAGCTGACACCTGGAGAGCTGATGCTCCAGGTCCGCATGAAGTCCGTCATGATTGTCAGCAACGCTGTCACAACTTTCCTGCATCATACGATGATTTTGCTGGATCCTGTAAGTGATTGTCTGACACAGATTCCTGAGCATGAGTGGCTGCGTTGGCCGTGGTACTGCCCACCAGGTGTGCTTCTACCATAAGAAAAGGTACTTTAGGATTGGTTAGTAATCAGAACAAAAACCAAGGACGGGGGGGACATTGAGGGTCTCCTACCTACAACTACGTCAGGCTTGAAGTCCGGACAATCCTCATACACCCCAAGTCAATATGCGCGTAGTTGCTGGCACAGGATTGCACAAGTGAGACATACAATTATACCATTGACAGGATTGATGAATTCTGGGTCTGTCATCCCAGTCTTTCTGTTGCAATTGAAATACTTACCATAGATGGCGTCAGCAATCTGAGGTGCGAGGAACAGGAATGCTTTAGGCTGCATCAAAGTCATAGTCATTCGTGATTGGAAGTCCTGGTTGGGCGACGGGCGACGGACGGATACACACCTGATACCCGCTTGAGGAGAACATGAACCTGTCATCCTCGAGAAGGTATTCGACTCTACGAGCGATGGCAGGGGGGTCGCCAGGTAGTCCGTATAATTCCCGTATATGATTCTTCATATAATAGACAAACTGGGCCCTCACGTGAGAGTGGTTTTGACGTATCTTTCGTAGTTAGTGCAGCACCCTTGATGTTTGTGACCTATCACTTACAAGGTCAAAACTCTTCGACGATGGTTCAACATTTCTAGCATCCGCATGTTAGGTGGTAGCTTGGGTGTGAGGTATTCCGCCAGCTAGGACCTGAGTTATTATTATATCGGAGAACTCGTTAACAAGACACAAGTAATGTAGGCCAGATATAAAGGTTACTTCAGTATAGAGTGTTGAAGTGTTCGTAACAATCAAGTAGAAACTTATTATATTGATAAGATCTCATCTCAAGGCTTGTTGTATCTAATAGCAGCAAAGATGCTTGGATATTTATATTTTGTGTCTGAGCAATGGTGGTATACATGCTAACTCTATACAAAGTAAGTATCTTGCCCGCAATTTCTGCGAAGTTCACCTCTGTGCGAACACTCGTAGACCCTGAAAACTCTCTACCACACCTTTTGCTCCAATGACGAACTTCTGTGTCTGCGCTTCTGTTATTCCTGATGGTGTGGAGACCACGTCAGGTGTCTGCTCATCTGTTTATCCGTTGACAACCATGGTGACCAATTATCTTGCCCCAGTGCTCCCCGTGGGTAGTCTAACTCGCGCGACGGAAGATGGCCATTCTTCCTTGGCTGGTGCGGTCAAGAATTCCGCATGAAACCGCATGTGGTATTCTTGTCTGCCGGGATTACACGACTTGTCCTCAGGATTGTACCTATCGGTTTTTTCCCTCGGACTCCATCTTTTAGCAACCTGTCCTTTGTGGATGCACCCGATCCACCTACTGGGCATAGTTACCTGCATCATACTCTACAGGTCTTTGTAGGTATGAGGGGACTAACTTTCTTGCAACCTGTCCCGTTACCTTCGACCCACTCATCCGACTGTCTGTCTTCAAGTGTCTGTAACCTTATGCACCGTCGTCCGATCCACCTGCATGCACCTGAACAGGGTGCCTGAAGGCCGCCCCTTATATACGCTGCGAACAGGGCCCGGTCGGACAGATGGCCGCGACGTATATGGTGACATAAGATGTGTTCCATTGATATTGGTCTTTGGTGTTGGGACGCAACGACCCTAGTGGCCAGAGATGACGCGCCATCCCAACACCGGGGCTGGAGGGCGGTGTTATCTTTTTTCTTCAAAGTTTATGCCTGTTAAGGTAGGGTAACTCTGACCTGTAAATCCTTACGGGGAGTCCGTGCGCCTAACTCCGCAATCTCATCTTGCCCAGAACTCCAAACACAATACACCTCAGACGTCAAAGCAACCAGGTTCGGGACTGGGTTAACATAAACGGCGTACCGAAGCATCAAATCATTTGCTACGCCTAGTACTTCCCCCTTTACGCCTGTCACGTTGTTTTGCCGCGAATTTATTACGTGCTGGACAGACACTGTGCCTCTTGTACTCGATTCGCCTGGTGGACTCGAGCGCCTGATACCAGATGGTTTTTGCTAGGGACGCCAAGTGGGGAAGAATACTGTACCATGCTTCATGATGGGAATGTCGCCGAGGACAAGGCCCTAGTGGCGGTTATAGTCACACAGGCCGTGGGCCTCCGTAGGACACTTTCTGCGTCCTGTGAACCAGAGTTGGTAGCAATTCCCATAGTCCTTGGGGGACGGTTTTCGTGACTCGTGACCAATCGTGGCCCACAACGACGTCTAGGTGTTGTCTGAGTCGCACTACTGAGATTCCCTCCTTCTGATTCGGTTTCAGGTTCAGTTTCATCGCCCGGATGTGACATCTGATACTCATCTCTGGTATCGTCGCTGAGGCAGACGGGTTCCATATGCCCTTGTCTGTCAGCCTCCATCTGAGGTTCAGTATATGCTGTGGTCTGAATGGTGCAACCCCTGAGGCGCTTGGCCGGTTGTGCTAGAAGCCCTCTCTTGATTGGTGGTCGGAAAGAATTACTATTCGACGATTCAGCACCATTGCAGCTGCCGGATTCCCTCTGTTGTGTTACCGATCAGGACAACCTATCCGCTACTACAACGTCGGCTCTACATCTGTTTATATTGCCCTCTCGGGAAGTCGGCTGAACCAATTCCATTGAGTCCGGTCTGACATCATGCCTTCGCTGCCTAAGATTGCCCACTCCTAGAGTTGGCTGACTCGACACTATCGAGTCAGGTATAATGTCGCGCCTGGACCCCTTATGACTGCCTACCCGGAGTGCTGGCTGACTGCTGGAATTCGGATGCCTGTGGGATATAGGACAGGTGGTGAATGTTAGTTAAGATTGGAGTCCATCCGACAATTGGCTGTTTCGAGTTGGGTGCAAGCGAGGAGTGAGTATTTTCCTTTCGTCGAAGAGGTCGGGTGTGTTAGGTGGTAGCTTCGGCGTGAGGTATTCCGACAGCTGGGACCTTGATCATAATTATATCGGAGAACTCATTAAGAAGACACGAGTAATATAGGCTAGATATAATGATTTGCTTCGGTATAGATCGTCGAAGTATTGGTAACGATATAAAAGTGGCGAATAACTTATTATATTGATAAGATCTCTTCTCCGTGCTTTTTGTTCTTTAATAGCAGCAAAGATGCTTCGATATTTATATTTCGCGTCGGAGCAAGCGCGGTATACATGTTAACTCTATACTGGCTAAGTACCTGGCCCCCAGCTCTGCGAACTTCAGCTGAGTGCGAACACTCGTAGACCCTGAAAGCTCTCTGCCACATTTCTTGCTCCCATAGCTAACTTATCGGTTGGCGCTTCCATTATTCCTGATGGTGTGGAGACCACGTCAGGTGTCAGCCCATCCGTTTATCCGTTGACAACAATGGTTACGAATTATCTTGCCCTCGTGCTCGTCGAAGGTAGTCTAATTCGCTGCACAGAAGATGGCCATTCTTCTTTGGTTGGCTCCGTCGAGAATTCGGTATACAACTGCATCTCGTATTCTGGTCTTCCGGCATTATACGACTTGTCCTCGGGATCGTACCTATAGGCATTTTCCCTCGGACTCCATCTTTTACCAACTTGTCCTCTGTGGATGCACCTGATCCACTTACTGGGCATAGTTACCGCCTTCATACTCTACACGACTTTGTAGGTACGAGGGGACTAACATTCGTGCAAAACGTCCCGTTACCTTCGACCCACTCTTCCGACTGCCTGTCTTCAAGTGTCTGTAACCTTACGCGCCGGCGTCCGACTCACCTGCTTCCACTTGCATAAGGTGCCCGAAGGTCACCCCTCATATACCCTGGGAACAGGATCCGGTCGGACTGACGGCCGCGAAGTATACGCTGTTATAAGATGTGTTCCATTGATAGTGGTCTTTGGTGTTGGGACGCAACTACCCAGGCGGCCAGTGATGACGCGCCGTCCCAACGCCGGGGCTGGAGGAGGGTGTTATCTTTTTCCTCCGAAGTTCGTGTGCGTCAAGGTAGGGTAACTTTATCCTGTAAATCCTTACGGGGAGTCCGTGCGCCTAACAGGGTGAGGTCTTCTTCCTGTACTGCAGGATTTAGGCGTGTGGTAGGCTCACTTACTATCATTCGATATGCAAGGGAGGGATGTGCCTAGACAAAGTGGTTTAAACTTTCAATACCGTATCAGCTGTTCAGGAATTAGGAGTCAGAGGTCTATCCTCAGAAATAATAAACGAAAGGCAGGGGTCCCTAACGTCACCTGACAGGCAAAATCTGCCTGCAAGCAGTATCGGTTAGAGATGAGGGCTCTTCGCGAGACACTCACCTCGCCAAAGGAGCATTAGCCGCAGCTACTCTCATCTCCCAGCGTCGAATCATCCGCACCAACCGAAACCGTATTCAATGCATTCAGTACTGCCTTGTGGATAATCTGCTGCAGGCGGTTGACGTCAGACGGGATAGAACTATCCACAGCCTATCTCTCGGTATCAGAGTGAAAGAATTGCCCACAATGCGTATTGGAATTATTGCTATCGTAGCCGCACCCCTGATGCAGACAATCGCAACATTGGTAGTGCACATCATACTATCCTCAGGAGAGTTAGACAGTCCGTCCGATGTAGGAGATATTCCCACAAAATAGGGGTTTGAGATTGTGAAGCCTCAAGTTGGGCTTTGGAGCAGAAATTCAGTACCTCTATAGGACCCCATTCACGGGGGTCAGGCGTCAGAACAAGAGGCATAACCAAGGTGGCGTCGATGTCAGCGGGCGAAAGCTAGATACAAGCTGCATGGGCTGACAACGAGGTTGCCCGGGAAATACACTACGCCAAAAAAGGATGATAAGGAGTATCTACTCATATCTCCCAACGGCGAATCTGCTCCACTTATCTCCCTGAAAACTCATTGAGAGGAATCCACACTTGTTGTTCACCCCCGACCGGACATTACTATGCACAGACTATTACTCGGTATGAGAGTGAAAGAATTGCCTACGATCTGTATTGCAATGATTGCCATCGTAGCGGCGCCTGCTACCTGGACAATCGTTACATTCACAGGACACATGATACTGCCATCGGGGGAACTACAAGTAACGCAGAGTCCGCAGCTCGAGATTTTCCCTACCAAATAGGGCTTTAGGATCGTGAAGGTGCTTGTTCGGCTTTAGAGCTGATATCCATAGGACCACACACGCAGGTGTTGGGCATCGGAAACAATAAGTGAAATGATGGTTGTGCAATTGTCACCAGCTGGGCGAAAGCTAGCTGCAATCAGCATTGATTGACAAGAGGGTTGCACGGAAAACACGCACCACGCCCAAAGAGGAATAAGAGTATCTACTCTCATCTCGAAACAGCGAATCAGCACCAGTCAGCACCCTAAAATCTGTATGCAAGGAATACACCCTTGTGAATAATCTGACGCAGGCGGATCATGTCTACTAACCAGTTGTGCACAAATGGAGTAACTGGCAACACCATTCTAAAAGTAGGAAATACCAGACGCCAAAGTAAGTGGGTACAAGGAATTGATGACTATTATACAAGGGATAGGAAAACCAAAATGTAAAGAATATGAGATGTCTAGGGAGTATGTAGCTGACTCGAAAAGGTAAGATAATAGGGGATGTCCTGGAAGCATGTAGATGTAATCTGGAATATTTGGGGTGGCGTGAAAAACATAATCTGGAAGTGGCAAGAACCTTCAAGTCGATATTGGGTGACGCCCTCGACGGCCTCTCCCACATAGGGGGGCAGTGTGCGTTGGGGGTTCAGGTTTGTTGTGTCGTTTGGGGCTGGGCGCGTGGGCCGTATTCGTCGCATTTGGGGGGTGGGTATCACGAGATCCCCCAGCTGCCATTTGCTAGGGCGAGTGGGGGTTTGTGGTATCATAACGAAAGTTCAGCGTAGGCGCAGCAGAGGTGGAGGCTTGGTCAGAAGGGGTCAGAGGAGGGGGCGTAGACTCTGCTCAAGTAAACGTCTGAGGCGTAGGGGTAGGGGACTTGTCCCGATAAATGTCGCTACCTTCTGCTGGTTTTGATTCAGCAGCAGGTGTGTCTACAGTGCCGTCATGCCCATGGCTTGAGCTACGATGCTCTCTAGTCCTGAGGGCCACATGGCCCGATCCTGGTCGGGGTGCCACAGCCTCTTGTTCGGGAGTCTTCGAGACTTTTGCATGCCAGGGATCCTTTTGAACAATAGCCCTCAGGACTCTAGCCTGCTCCTGCTCAGATGGCCCAGTGTCTGAATCCCAATGTCCTGAATCCCTGGTAAGTGTGCCTGGTGGATCTCCAACCAGAGAATAATCACTGTGTGAGGTGTCCCTAGGGTTCAATTCACTGCTGTCCCCGTCGTTGTCCTAGATATATGATTAGATAAGATGTTGAATGAATATAAAAGAATACTTACTTTGTCACTATGAATAATGTCTCTACCAGGGTGATCAGGAGTGTGAACTTGTCCCGGAAGCACCCAAAGATTGTTGTGGTGACTGTGATCGACATTGCCTTTGTCTTGGCTGCCACTGCCATCCTTGAGACTCTCCTCGTTGTCGTTGTCATTCCCGGCTCCAATGTCATCCCACTGCCCCCACTGGGCCCAGGCCTTATGATTAAAAAATGGATGTCGACCTGAGGCTGGTGCTGTGGTTTCGTCTCAGCCATCTCCCTGATCCTGGCGTGACGTGAGCACCAGGAGATCCAGAGGATCTTTGCCTGGGTGACCGAGTAACCCCACCTGGATGTCATGGTCTGTATATAAAAATATGAGCTCAGAGAAGGGGAGGGGGTCCAACAGTCGCCAGAGTAACGTGCTGGCTCCTTGCCCAGTTGCCCCGATGAGATATCGGGAATATTGGAGGGGGTTCTCCACATATTGTCACTTGAGCACGCCAAGTAGGGATTGCAGGTTCAGCGATGCTAAGACTCCCCATGCAATCCAGCTGCCCTAGTCTTCGTCATACCATGGGTAGTGCAAGAAGGGGTCCCTGCCTTTCCCTGCCCCTATTTGTCGAATAATGTGGATCCTGATCGGCCTTTGGCGGTACGGAGAAGCACAATCGTATTTGGCCACTGGAAAAACTGCGAGTAATAGTCCTATAATTGCATAATGTCAATGGGGGTGAATACGTACTCTGAACATCACAGACTTCTGCATCTATTGGATCCTCTGCCCGTTCGGCATGGAGATCATGGTTCATCGCCAGATGCTTCTTGGCTGTGTCCCTAACGAACACTGTTATTTGACCTTCGACTTCATCGACATCCTCGGGCCGCTGGTTTGTTTTGATTCATTTAATTCGGCCTTTGACAGCCGTGAGGGAGAGTGAGAACCTCAGTACCAAGTCCATTTGAGTGCCAGTCAAACTCATAGGGTTCCACCCGAGCACCCTGATGTCTGCTTGGACTTCTTCGCGCTATGCCTTGTATGCAGCTGTAGGCTCTGAGTCCTGTGCATTCAAGAAACCACACCAGCTTTTAGCGTAGGATATCTCCCCATAGGGCCCCTGATTCCAACTGTGCTTAGGTCGCAAATTTCTCACATAAGTGTAGTATGTTTGACCATCACCTCAAATCCTCCACGGCTGGCTCAAATGGTGGTCTTGCACCAGACGTCATCGAACGACTATTGAAGTTAAAAAGTTGGATCATATCTGGACATTCTGGAATGTGTGATCATGCTAAACACAGAAGATTGCTTATGTCGTTGACGAGTTACCGGCAATGGCAGCTGCACGAGGATTGATCTTTTGGCATTATGCGCTGCTGGAGTCAACCCCCTGCGGTTAGATTGTTTGGCGTCTGGGCATTACAGAAATCTTAAGGTAATTTGGTCTTAAATTGATGCAGAGATTGTCCTTACTTTGACCTTTCCCCTGAGGCATGCATTTTGCTCAATGGCCCCATTTGATATACATACGAGGAGAAGATTTGAGGAAGTGAATGCTAGACGGATGGTGTAGAGAGGAAGGATGGGCGGTAGGTGGCCTTGTTATCCTACATGTAGACAACAACATTTACGGCGCTGTGGGTGTGTCGGACTGTCCGAATTTCGGCAGGCATTTGTGTGAGTGAAGTTCGTGCTCTGATAGCCCTGTGGAGTATGATGTGTCGTCAATCGGCATGATCCCTCCCCTTGACAATCACACAAGGGTTTGAGCTGTGATAAGAACCGCATCGTCAATGGGAGAAGTCTTGGTGCACAAACGTCAACTGTTTACCGGAATATCACATTCTCCACGTATACGGGACGGGACCAGGATCTAGAAAGAAAGAGACTAAACATGGCTTCGAGTTACTCACAATGATCAAATGAAAAAAAGGAAAAGAAACAATCAATGACCCTTTGAAATGACAGTCCAGAAAACTAATCTACGGCTCGTCTTAGTAGACATTTTGGATAGTCGGCGCGCTATCAAATCCATCAGTTCTCCTCTCAAGTTCTCCTGACCAGCCCCCGTATGCACTCCCTTAGACTTAGGGTCCTCAGGGAACTCTGTGTGGAAACCAGGATGACGTTTCCTCGTCTCGTTGGATCTCCGATACTCCTTGATAAGGTAATTCAAACCGCGGTTTTCGGGTTATCCTCCATGCTATAATGGTAATCGAACTGTACGCCGTGCAACGGGTCATCTTCGCCTTGAGAGGCTCGATGGAGACATTTAATGGTCCATGTTGTGTCTGCTTGCTCAACGATTTGCCAAGCAGGGGGATACAAATCGCCGCCCAGTTAGCGTGTCCTACAGCCAGCGGTGGCAATATTGCAAAGAGGATCTCATGTGCATGCATAGAGTCTGGGCCCGAGGATGACTCTGATAAATGCGAGGCATAATCCTCACACACGTCATTCCCATCACTACCCTCCTGATCAGCAGGTCTGTCGTTGAATACTTCTCAGGAATGTATCTGGCCAATATGTTGTGCCAGATCACAGGCCCAGTTTCAGATGTTATTTGCATTGGGATAGTCTAGACGGCTCAGGGCGGGGATGTCTTGCCGCTCTGAACTCTGATCACTGTAACAGTATACCAGGTGCTCCAGCGGGTTGTCGACCATGGGATTTGAAAGGAGCCAGGCTCTTACACTTTCATCGCGGGCGATGAAGACATAATCCATGCTATCCAACTCTCACATAGGAGACCTAAGAAACCTTCTAGGCCTGTCGCCTCTAGCGCCAAGTATGTAGCAGATTCGGTGATGAGGTACAGATCTGTAAATCATAGCTGACATTTCACGCATGTCATAGGAATCCAACCCGGTGAAGAGTACCCCATTGACATGAGGGGGACCCCACTGGAGTAAGTTATAGTTTGGGGCGACGTTTACCTTCTTCCTTTCAAACTGGGATAGTGCCAGACCAGGTCGCGACGGCAGGACATAAGCAATACGCATGGTGCACAGACACCCAAGGAGAGCGCTCCAATCTGTATCTCTTAAGTCTTTAAGTGAAAACTGGGAACAGGCTGATGATTTAGGAGGTGACTAACCAGGAGGCCGACGGTTGAGTGCCGGGAGAAAGTCCGCGGCAACAGGGGGGTTTGGACTCGAGGGGGGCCATTATAAGGTGAATCAAGTAACATTTGCACCGGAGTAAGGTCATTATCCATTGAACTGGAATCACATACCATTTGTTGGTGCGGAGGATCTTTTTCTAGTGAACTTCGATCATGTACAATTTGTGGGTGCACAGATTCATTACAAGAATGAAAAGGAACAGCGGGACCCATCGCAGGAACATCACCCAGGGGAGCCTGACCAAGCTGTCCGGCAGCTGGGACATTGACTTGCGCAGCAGGTCTGTTTGAACCAGGCGCAAGGGGCGGAGCCTGTTCGAGGTGTCCGGCAGCAGGGACGTTGACTTGTGCAGCAGGTACCATTGCACTAGCCGAACCCAGGGCAGCCTGTCTGAGGTGTCAGGCAGCAGCGACGTTGACCTGAGCTGCGGGTACATTTGGACCAGCCACACCAGGAGGAGGCAGTCCGAGATGTCCGGAAGTGTTAGGCGCACGGACTCCCCGTAAGGATTTACAGGGCAAGGTTACCCTACCTGGACGCATGCCAACTTCGAAGGAAAAAGATAACACCCCCCTCCAGCGCCGGCGTTGGGACGGCGCGTCATCACTGGCCACCTGGGTCGTTGCGTCCCAACACCAAAGACCACTATCAACGGAACACATCTTATAACACCGTATACGTCGCGGCCGTCCGTCCGACCGGATCCTGCTCGCAGGATATATGAGGGGAGACATTCCGGCTCCTTATGCAATTGGAAGCAGGTGAATCGGACGACGGCGCATAAAGTTACAGATCCTTGAGGACAGGCAGTCTGAAGGGATGGTCGAAGGTAACGGGACGTTTTGCACGAATGTTAGTCTCCTCGTACCTACAAAGTCGTGTAGAGCATGAAGGAGGAAACTATGCCCAGTAAGTGGATCGGGTGCATCCACAGAGGACAAGTTGGTAAAAAGATGGAGTCCGAGGGAAAAAGCCTATAGGTACGATCCCGAGGACAAGTCGTGTAATGCCAGAAGACCAGAATACGAGATGCAGTTGCATACCGAATTCTTGACGGAACCAACCAAAGAAGAATGGCCATCTTCTGTCCAGCGAGTTAGACTACCCTCGACGAGCACAAGGACAAGATAATTCGTAACCATTGTTGTCAACGGATAAACGGATGAGCTGACACCTGACATGGTCTCCACACCATCAGGAATAAATGGAAGCGCAGACCGATAAGTTGACCATGGGAGCAAAAGGTGTGGTAGAGAGTTTTCAGGGTCTACGAGTGTTCGCACTCAGGTGAAGTTCACAGAGTTGCGGGCAAGGTACCTAATTAGTATAGAGATAGCATGTATACTGCGATTGCTCAGACGCGGAATATAAATATCGAAGCATCTTCGCTGCTATTAAGAACAACCAGCACGGAGAAGAGATCTTATCAATATAATAAGTTATTCTACACTTTTATATCGTTACCATTACTTCGACGATCTATATCGAAGCAAACCATTATATCTAGCCTACATTCCTCGTGTCTTCTTAACGAGTTCTCCGATATAATCACGATTAAGGTCCTAGCTGTCGGAATTCCTCACGCCGAAGCTACCACCTAACAGGAAGCAGCGACGTTGACCTGTGCAGCTGGTACGTTTGGACCAGCCACACCCAGAGGAGCCTGTCCGAGTTGTCCACCTGCACGGATGTGGGCTGGGCGAGGATTTGGAGGAAGTTGACCGGGGTTCCTTATAATCTGTTAGATATTAGTGTAGCAGAAGGTACGGGTAGCTATCCTCATATGTGTTGGGGTTGACCAGGAGGGTTAGTAGAACCGGTTGTTGGCTCTTGGCGGTCATGTACCTCTATATATACCTTCAGTCATTGCCAGGAAATACACTAAGTTATTTTTCCACCACCACCACGTCCCTACAACAATAACAAGTTAATTCATTTGCCGAGGAGGAGGAGGATCAAACGGATGTTGACGATGATGATAATATGTCCAGAGGTTCCCAAACAGCTGGAAAATGTCCCACGGAACCTCCACTGCAGCAACATCCACGGAGAGTAAGGAGCTGGTTGAGATTTGTTCGTGAAACTTTCAATTTTGAAATAAGATGCTAATAAGAAAGAGTACAGAGAACTCCCACTGGCAATACCCTGCACTCAATGGCCCTTCCCATATACTTTGGTCTCAAGAGCCCACAGCACAATTACATTCAGGCTATCTCATAGCCCCCCATTCATAACACTCTTCACCCTATGCTACCCAAGAGGAACAAACCTTCCCATCCCATCCGGGATGGAGTACTGTCAATCTGAACCTTCCGGCATCTGATATTGGGATCCCAATCCCCTCACTGTCAACAAGAAGCAATTCCCTACATGGTGATGAAAAGATAGTTTTTGTGAACGCTGCAGATATGGTCTGGTATTACACATGATTTGTTAATCCCTTTGTAAAGCCAGCTGACAATGATACTCTTTTGAAACGCTAGTGGGCAATAGCACTTACTAGGCTATGTTGGAGGAATATGGACGTGAGAAGGCCGGCAATGACCTTGGTAAGTGGATTAAGTAACAAAATACATCCCATTTGAGACTTAGCATGGTTAATTAAGTTCATTCAGTTGAAATCCAACCAGTCCACTTTGAGGTCACCTCTAGTTTCCGAAACCAGAAACATGATTCAGGATCTTTACTACTTATCACATAAACCAGCAACCAATCAAAAGGCAAAAATTACACATTTGCAGAAACACGATCTCTTTACATGCCATCCATGTAAACAAGAGGTTAGTTCTTTTGTCATATCGTCCCCAATAAGAGGACAAAAGGCTTATTCCTCCAGGAAGCTGGCGTCGGATTTGCTGCTATGAGACAGCAAAACTCTGTTTCTATAAGTCGTTTAGGGGTGGGAACATCTGGGAAAGGACCGATAAATGGGTTCTGAATTGTACTAACGATATCCTAATATGCCTTACGACGGCTGAGATGTAGCTTTCGTTGATGGGTTGGAGTTCCGGATCATTTATGCAACCTCCAAATTTCTCGGTTCTAACTGCGCAAAGTTAGTAACCAATGCTTAGATCTCCAAATGCGCCATTTTAACGAGAAGCGTAGTAACCGCCAATTTAGATATTTATCTTCAACAGCGTGCAACTTAGCAAGGGTTACCTCCGGAGGTGAGAAATAAACTCATTGATTATACAAAAATGCGCATTATGCGAATGCTGCCGGAGTGTACATCAGCAAAAAAATCATATTGCGCTCCATCTCTCCCCACTCACCCTGTGCGCCTGACGTTCCAGGCGCTTATAAGGTAAACTCGAGTTCTGGGTGCGTCGGCCCGGGTTTATTCCGTCCGGAAGTGAAAGGGCCGCCTCCACTGCGTCCGGACGCCGTTCAAGCGCAACCTCTCACATCCCGGCCCCCCCCCCAGACATGCCGGCCCGCCCGCTTTCCTCCCATGATACCCTCTCTCTGTTAACTTCGTCACTAGCCTCTCTCTGAATCCGTTTCTCGCCCGGAACCCGTCCAACATCAACTCTGTTTCTCCCCCCGCGGTGTTGCCTCCATCCTCTCGCCTATCCTGCGGACGTTTTCCAGTCTTCACTTTTTTCACCCTATTTCCTCCCAACGCCCTCGGCCCTTGCTCCTCCCTCTGATCCTACCCTGTATTCTCCCATATCCTGCGGAGATCCCCCACCCCCTTGCCCTTTCGCTAGGCTCTTTCCTCAGCTCTCCACATCCTATCTTGTTCGCCCCGCTCCTCTCGCCACCCGCCCCCGGACTGTTGCTGTCCGCTCGCGGGCTCCCACCGTCTTCCCTAGCTTCTAACAGTCCTCCAGACACATTCCCGTGCCTCTTCACCCACAACTGCCCGCTAGACTACTTAACCAAGCCTGCCTAGTTTAAAACCATCCCCCGACACATTCCCATGCCTACCCAACCTACAATTGCCCGCTAGATGACTTACTCATGCTTGCACGGCTTATAACTATCTGCCCAGTTCTTTCTCATTCCTTTCCTGCACACCGGCTTGGCCCGTACACTACGAGTGTTTGATCATTCCTAACCCTTTTAGCACGGGTAACCCAACTTGATTTTATTACATATATATACATGATCAGCGAGTGGTGATAAAACCATTCTCCCTATCCTCTCGATCGGTTTCTTCAACCTGCGATTCCGTGTCCCTAGGTTCTCGGAACTGCGCTGCAC
>Ga0307513_10001522_pt1 | contig 33288 bp, 36 predicted proteins | sample 15_EM_MG_FD_202174 | JGI IMG/M metagenome (GOLD analysis project Ga0307513, IMG submission 202174) | Populus trichocarpa ectomycorrhiza microbial communities from riparian zone in the Pacific Northwest, United States - 15_EM | ecosystem: Host-associated > Plants > Roots > Unclassified | place... | reverse complement strand
TGGGTGACAGGGAGGGTTGATGGCCGGGGCAAATTTGCCACCGGGACTGGTGATAATGCGTGGTGTTGAGTTTTTCTAAATCCGGGGATTTGATTGGTTGCAACCAAAAGAGGGGAAAATAGAGGGGACGGAGCTTGAAAAAAAAAAAAAGAAAAAAAAAAAAAAAAAAACTGCACGTGAGGAAAGCCAAATTTTATCCGTAACATTACCACAACAATTCTAACCACCATAGGATCGATAACAACAATAACACTAGCCTCCCTTAGCGAGTTCGAGGGCCTCCACAATCAACACCGCTCTCGTCTCTCCGACTTCAGCAACCCTAGCAGCCCTAGCGGTCTATGCCCCGCCACCGCGTCAATCGCGTCCCCAACTAGACCTTCTACCGCCTATTTTGCCTCCATGCCACCTCCCCGCCAGCAGTGTACCGTACACCACCCCCGCATTCTTGTGTAAACACAGCCTCTATCATACCTCCAATTAAATTATCCGCTACACACATCCCCATGAGCGCCCCCCCGAGCCACACCGAAAACCCAAAATAAAATAAAAGTCCCTAGCTCTGTCCCAGCATCCACACATTCTCCTTATTCCGGCGACCCGGGATTGGCGGTTTATAGGGCAAACCACAACTACTACAGTGAAACCTCCGATAATTACAGCAGTAGTGAGTAGCACAAGGCGGGAAATAAAGGGGGGATGGAGAGAGGAGAGGGGTCTTGGCACAGGACGACCAGTGTTGTCGGTGGTGGCTTTTCAAGGGAATGGAGTCGCTATTGAGATGGTTGGTATTGGTATGGGAACGGCGATGTAAATGACTCTCATGTCTGGAATGGCGAAATGGCAGGTATCTCTAGAAAGTGGGCTGGCATGAGAGTGAGCATGGAATATTGGAATGCTGCACATCTGGAGGCTGCGCTGGACTAGGAAACTGGTATATATTGACCGCTGTTATTGTTATGATTGGTGATAGTAATACAAGACGCTATAAGGGTTGACTTCGGATTTCAACCAGACGTGACTGGGTTTCGAGTGATATCTCGTGATGGCTAAGAGAACAGGAAATTTTGCATGGAACTTGGATATGATGTACACAGAGAACTGAGTAGAGAGTATGAATTCAAATAAGAGAGTGCGGCCAAGGCAGACATAACTAAAGACTATTTTCCACTGTGAAGTATGCTAAAAGACTACTTTTGCTGGAATTAAGGTCCGTGGAATGTTCTGGAATTGGAAACTATAAGAGGTATAGAATTTTCGGAGGGATTTCCCATACGGCAAATGTGGTGGCTCTGCAAACACTGGAATTACTAGAGGGTGGGAATTTTTGGAGGTGGGAAATATCCGAGGTTTCACTGTAGTAATAACCCAGTACTTGCACATGAGGTCGCCGAAACCGCCCCATAGGCTCGGATATTAACTTATATTTTTATATATATTGTTTATTCTGTGAAATTAACGACGTTCAAGCTGAGGCCACTAAAAATTACTACTGTTCCTCAAGCACACACCAGAACTTGTTACAGCCTGTAATAACTGACGAATGAGCTTTGTTTTTTAAAAAAATAAAAATTAATAGATACATGCGACTCTTCCACACATCCCAACTTCATGCTCTCCTAGAATGAGAATCCGGGACTTTAATTAACAGAATTGCGGGCTTGCAGTAGCAGTACGACCCCCCCCCCCCGGCTGCATAAGCGAAGGGTATGCCACCGTGTTATTCCGGATGATCGGGGTCGACAACTCCCTGTTCCAGAAATAACTTGACCACTCAGTCGTGTCCGTTGGTAGCAGCCCACCCGAGAGGCGTTCGGCCATGCCCATCTAGGCGGCTGGGGTCGACATCCGCTCGTTCCAACAACAGTTTGACTACTCCTTCGTGTCCCTCACTAGTAGCCCACACGAGAGGTGTTCGATTATATATGTCTGGGTGGTTGGGGTTAGTGTTTTTCCGCTCTAGAAGTAGCTTGACCACTCCTTCATGTCCGTAGATAGCGGCACCCCCGAGTGGTGTTCGATTATTCACATCTGGGCGATTGGGGTCGATATTCTCCCGTTCCAGCAACAGTTTGACCACTCCTTCGTGTCCCTTGATGGCAGCGCTCCCGAGTGGTGATAGACCATTCTTTGCTTGGTGGTTGGGGTCTACATTTCCCCGTTCCAGCAGTGCCTGGACCACTGCCTGGTGTCCGTGGATAGCAGCCCACCCGAGTGGTTCCTCGCCATCGTTGTCTGGGTGATTGGGGTCGACATTTTCCCGTTCCAGGAACATCTTGACCACTTCTTCATGCCCTCGGAGAGCAGCCCACCCGAGCGGTGTTCGATCATTCACATCTGGGCGATTGGGGTCGACATTCTCCTGTTCGAGCAACAATTTGACAACTGCTCCGTGTCCCTTGATAGCAGCACCCCCGAGTGGTGTTCGATCATTCACGTCTGGGCGATTGGGGTCGAGATTTTCCCGTTCTAGTAATAACCTGACCGCCCTTTCGTGTCCCGAAATAGCGGCACCCCCGAGCGGCGTTAGTCCATTTTTATCAGGGCGGTTGGGGTCGACAGCTTCCCGCTCCAGCAATAATTTGACCACTCCATTGTGTCCAGCAATCGCAGCACTCCCCAGTGGTGTTCGGTCATATACGTCTGGGAGATTGGGGTCGACATTCTCCTGTTCCAGCAACAACTTGACCACTATTTCATGTCCCTTGATGGCAGCACTCCCGAGTGGTGTTAGACCATTCTTATCCTGGCGATTAGGGTCGACATTTTCCCGTTCCAACAATAACCCGACCACTGCTCCGTGTCCCTTGCCAGCAGCCCACCCGAGTGGTGTTCGATCGTACTTATCCGGGCGATTGGGGTCGACACCTTCCCGCTCCAGCAATAACCTAACCACTCCTTCATGTCCCTCAAAAGAGGCAGACAGGAGCGGTGTTCGGTTATTCACATCTGGACGATTAGGGTCGATGCTTTCCCGTTCTAGCAATAATTTCACCACCCCTCTGTGCCCGTTGATAGCGGCACACGCGAGTGGTGTTCGATCATCCTTATCCGGCCGATTGGGGTCGACATTTTCCTGTTTAATCAATAACTTGACTACTTCTTCGTGTCCCTCGGTGGCAGCATTCCCGAGTGGTGTTCGGTCATACTTATCTGGGTAATTGGGATCGACATTTCCCCGTTCTAGCAATAGGTTGGCAACTCCTGTATGTCCCTTGACAGAAGCCCACGCGAGTGGTGTTAGATCGATCTTATCGGGAAAATTGGGGTCGACACCATCCCGTTCAAGCAATATTTTGACTACTCCTTCATGTCCCTTCATAGCAGCATGCGCGAGTGGTGTGAGATGATCCTCATCCGGGCGATTGGGGTCGAGATTTTCCCGTTCCAGCAATAACTTGACCACTCCTTGGTGTCCTGAAATGGCAGCATTCACAAGTGGTGTTCGATCATCCATATCTAGATAATTGGGGTCGAGATCCCCACATCCCAGCAATAGTTTAACCACTCCTTCGTGCCCCTCAATGGCAGCATTACCGAGTGGTGTCCGATTATACATATCTGGGCGATTAGGGTCGACATCCGCTCGTTCCAGCAATAATTTGACTACTACTTCGTGTCCCTCGACAGAAGCACACCCGAGTGGTGTTAGATCAATCTTATCGGGGCGATTGGGATCGACATTTTCCCGTCCCACCAATAGCTTGACCACTCCATCGTGTCCCGCGAGAGCAGCGCTCCCGAGCGGGGTTCGATCATTATTATCTGAGCGATTAGGGTCGATATTCCTCCGATTCAGTAACACCCCGACCACTCCCTCGTGTCCATTTTTCGCCGCCCATGCAAGCGGTGTTCTACCCACGCAGTCTTGTTTATTCGCCTCGTGAACTTCAGAATTTGTCAAAATAGTGACGAGTTCAGTAATCCCGAAGAACGATGCGCAGTGTAGTCCGGAGAAGAGCGGAGATGTAGCAATAGCTCCAGTGTATCTGGGATGCAGGACCTGTTCTAGAAGTGACACAGCAGATATGTGGGCTTCGTACTGGTCCAAGAGCTCTAGCGCGATGGCCATCGCATGGTCCGAGAGCCCCTTTTTCATATGGATCCCCCAATATCTCGCGGAATACATGAGGAATGGCATGCTTTGGGGACGTAGGGAAGGATGGGGTGTGGGCCTAACTTGCTGTGAGTTTAAATAGGTTAAGCAAGTTTCTGCAAGTATCGAGTGAGGTTTACTGAAGGGACCAGGATGACTGCAGAGGTACTCTTGGACAGTATAATGGATTAACCGCACAGTGGAGGCCTCTGTGTCGACTGCCATTAGGCCTTGGCAGTAGTCAAGCAATGTGCCGATTGAAGGAACATTTTCCGGATCAAAATCTGCTACCCCTATTTCTACCGCTAGAGCATGGCACAGTTCTTCTACCTGTAGCGGTCGCTCCGAATGGCAGATCCATGTGAGTGCGGCCATCGCAAGATTTGCCTTTTCCTCGTCCTGAGCCTTGATACGCTCCAGTGTCGCACCATATGCATCCCCTAACCCTGCCCCATCTTTTATTGCCTGCAGTGTTTTCCTCCGCCGGGCGACTGTGGTACCACGCAGGATTGCCTCGATGTGGAGAGATGCCAGCAGGAATCTAGATTCAAATGTCAGCCATTTGAGGTAGATTTTCCTTAGAACTCGTTCCTACATACGTTTCCGAACCTATTGCGGGGATGCTTTTCATAATATCCTCTTCCAGTGTGCTGCTCATCATATTTGGGATCGTGTCCTTCCTGAGTTTCTCGCGCAGAAATCTAAGAACCCCATCTTCCGTGGTCTGTATAAATATAAAGGCTGTCGCTTCGCCCAACTCCCTCTCTACTTCACTCTGCACATGCGGTCTTCCGGTCATGAATATGCGAGTATTTGGAGACCCCCGCAGAATTTGGCGTAACGATTCAAGAATAACGACTCGGTGCTCTGGCACACATTCATCAAGTGCATCAATACATATGAATGTGCGCCTCGTGGCGGTGATTGTTTGGAACATCTTCGAAATTCCTGAAACCTGGAGTCCTCTACCCCCGATAATCCTTTTTTCCTTTCGAAAATCGTGGGCTATCGCTTCCGGAATTTCCCCTCGTCCGCTAACGAGCTGTCGCAGCAGCGATCCAAGCATATTTACCGGTGACTGTTCATTCCGAGCGGCAAAGTCGAAGTAAAAACACGTCACGGTAGGATCTCCCTCCACGGCCTCGTCGCCTAGTGTATCTATAACTAGTGAGCTGTTATCACAACCTATTAGCAATAGTATCCCTTGAATCTCCGCCCTGATGCACCCCTTACGTGATATAGCTTTTTCCCACTCCTGGATTTCCATTGCAAAATAAGATTGGGGGGTGAGATCCATCCTCCCTATTTCCATTGTGCCAGCATTTGAATTCTTCAGTTTCCAGCAGCCAGGCTCCTATATTGTCGACTCGCCGGGCCCCGATGTCTCGATGCCGTGCCCGTGGCTCTAATGGAGATAGCCATTCCAGTATTTCAGACCTGTTATCGGGAGCGGTGGTGTTAAAGCTGTTCGCGATGATGGTACAGTTGTCGTTATTGCTGAAGGCTTGTGACATTTTTTCACTTTTCACGGTTTTGAATGTTGTTGAGAGCGAGGTATTGATTGAATCGGAGTCCGTCAACAAAATTACCTGGAGTTGAGGAAATGCGGGGTTGATGAAGCCTGGCGCCTAGTTGACACGGTTTCTGATCACTAGACCTGAAAACCGTTACACAAATACTCGAGAACTCGTCCCTTCCGAATCCCGAGGCGATTCACATTTTTCTGTAGCAGCCTCTCGTTTAACATGCTGGATCATGCCTTTTTTCCCCTTTCGATACATTCCGAGGAACCTGAAATTTGGGAAGCGATACTGATGGCACCGTTCAACTCTGTTTTTGGTATCTACTCCCAAAGCCATAAATTATTACCCAATCATCCTACTTTACTCTACGGCTGCATGCCAATGCCGCATTAACTGATAACACTTTTTCCCCCTAAGGGGTCAAAGGAAAGTGTATCAAAATCCACAAGCTTCTTTGAGAAGACGGTCGCCTTTAGGGGTAGGGATTCCACGAATATTTACCGCTGGCCGTCGTTCCCAAGACTTCCGTCGTTTATCTAAAAGCCAGAATTACTCGGGGGTGGGCGTGGGTGATCGGACGGACAGGGGTTGGAAAATGTGTGTATCAACATACATTTTCTAACCCCTGTCTGTCCGATCACCGATGTGCACCCCCGAGCACAATACCCCGACAACTCAAGCTAAGGTAATGCCAGAGTCCAAATCAAAGGGCCTACCGCATTACCTGGTTTTTTTCTGCCGCTAGTACGCTGAACTAAAGCAAGGGTTGAAGCGAAATATTCAATACAGTCCAAAATTGTCCAAAATAAGCCTAGTTTTGGCCATAAAGGGTTAAGTAAAGGCTTTTTATTTCGAATCTGAGACCGATTACAAAGAAGACTCTTATTTCAACTTACTGGCGGTAGGCGAAAAAAACTAGTTAATGCGGCATTACCAGATCCCATCCTCCTTGAGAGAAGGTGGGATACATGTATACAGGCCTCAGTATTAATAGTCATTTAGTTGCGGTGCGCTTGTACTGCACTTGTAATTGTAATTGCTACTATGGTTCTCATGATTGTTGAATTTTTTGGGGGATTCTTGTTGCCCCTAGAACTCACCATTGCCGCGAGTAACTCAGAAGGGTTGCCTTGTGAAAAATCCTGACTCACACTTTATTCTGGCTTCTCTTAGCCTGAAAACGAGCCATCAGTTATGCGGTACTAGAAGTCGCAGCCAAAGCCGGCGGTTGCCATTCAACTTACCAAGAACCCAGTGCAAGAACACCCCTTGGATACAGACTTTAGCGATGCGCAGGTCACGGAATTATTGGGCAACTGGGGGAATTCGCAGAGCGATCCCTTGAGCGGGAAAATTTAGGAGCAGGGGCCCAGAGAGAGCGTATATCGGCACGGGCGGCAGTGGCGCTAGAGCGAACGATAAAGTGATAAGGGCGCAACTGTGCGAAGCTTTTGGCTATGGAGGAATACACTTTAAATTCAAAATTATCTAGATTACCCGCACGGCAAGGTGCCGGGCCCTCAAACTCAATCACTAGTTCAAGGATATAAATTTGCATGGCGGCATGGCCCCTTGGAGTGCGATTTATCCGGATACCTGTATGTTCTGCCTGGATCAGATGAACCGAACATCAGCGAAGAGAAAAATATTCAGTTATGACAACGCCACTCCCCCCATTAACCCTAGCATACTGATAACTAAAATGAAAATTATAAAACTGTTTGGCCTCACTGCAGAGAATAGGAGATCTATCATCTCAAACAAAAAGAGGTTGACCTGGCGGTTTGGTTTTAGTCAAGCTAGGGCAATTCTTACCCAAAAATCATGTGTTGCTCTTCTGCGGCATGACGATACTAGTAGAGAGTTCGCGCGAGGAGCCCCAGGTGGTGCGAGTAGAAAAATAGGCTATTTTCAGTTGACCTAAAAGTCTTGAACGCCCAGGCGGGTGACGAGACCTAGGGGGAGTGTAAAGTAGGGCTTTTTAGACCTCGAGAAATTTGATCGCCGTATTCGTCAATTCATAAAGTCGCTCGGCGCCAAGCCAGATGGCTATACTGGATCTCGGAGCGGCCTTTCCCGCAAAGAGAGTACCTGGTGACCATAAACTGTGTTGACTATACCGGATGATAAATCTCTCTTGGCGCTAAGTGGTTTTCTCTATATTTTCCGATACTCTATGAGACGAGTACAGGCACCGGCAGCGGTAGCTATGGAACGAGTGCCGATACGATAAGGGCGCTGGGTGCAACCGCGCCCAGCTCCGTACTCACGTGGAATAGCCCCACCAGGCCAACTGCCGTAGCGATAGCAACAATTCCGGCACTACTTCCTTCCACTCCCGAGGGTTGACGGCCTCCACAACTGATGTCCATCTCGACTCTCTGACTGCAGCCTCTAGCAGTTCCAGACCCTTAAAACATCCCCTCGTGCCCTCCATTGCATCCCCACTAAGATCCTCTTGCCTCTACTCTCCCACCTCCGCCAGTAGTAGACGCCACCCCCACATTCCTAGTAAACCCAGCCTCTACCTCATATACATCCTCCGCTAGATCCAAAGCCTTATAGTACACCCAAACCATACCAAAAATTTAAAATAAAATAAAACCCTCCTATTTTATCCCCTCATCCCCACATTCTCCCTATTCCGGCGACCCGGGATTAGTAGTTTATAATAAAAGTGACAACCGAGGGCCCGGCACACTACTAGTACACTCCACCCTGGGGCCACCCACGGGGACCAAGTGAATGGAATAAATGAATAAGTTTAGGGCGATTCCCCCGTGGTTGGAGGGTATTTATCTTCGGCTATGTATAATAAAACCGCACTCCCATCGCGAGAGCCGGGGGCGCGCTGGAGTTTACTGCGGCATCTCCTGGGGCAAAGGCGATACACAGCTGTTCGGAAAAGCTGTTAGGGCACACTGGGGATTTTCCCAGCTAACTCATTGCGTGAGCCTGCAGGTGCACAGGGTTGGAAATGTTGAAAGCATTTGTGTGGGGCGGCGCTCCTTGCCTGGCAACCTATCGTACTCGGGAATGGACGTTGGTGATCGGACAGACAGGGATCAAAAACATATGTACTTGTATCCCCATAGGTTTCCTAATCCCTGCCTGTATTGTATGATCATCCACACCCATACCCGAGTATTCCAGTGCTCAAGGCAGAAATCTATATGCAGTCTTGATTTACCCGCGCTGCGTCAATATCACAATTAATGAGACAGGAACGCAAATTGTTACAAGAAAGATGATGGATAAGACATACAGGCAACTTGGGCGAGAAAAAAAACATAACAGCGTATAGAATTCGTTGTCCCCTTCCGCAGTGTACAAATTCGCACTCAGCTTCCCTCATCTCCCTCCTAACTCCTATCGTCCTCCTTCCCCACTTCATCCACCAAATACCCCTCTACATCGCTCAAAACCTCGTACTCGAGCAACCGAGGCGCAAATTCCGGATCTCTTCAGGCACCATCCTGATTACTGTGTCCCACCCCCCCCGCTCCGGCCCACCGCGTAGGCGACAAAGGCGCCGCTGGAAATTACCCCTCTACTAGTACACTACCCTCTTAGTGCGCTTCTTCCGGCATGTTTAGTATACCGAAAGTGTCTGCGAGATGTCGGATTTTGAGGATATGCGGGAAAGACACTCACCTGGGACTGCGGAATCTTCAAGCGAAATACCTGTGCCTGGGGCTAAGTAAGGCAGCCCTTGGATTTTGGATCGACAGAGACAACGAAACGAAACGATAAACGCCAAGGAATCCACACCTAAAGCGATCGCACGCAGGAGCGGGGAAAACTGTTCACTAACTTAACAACACTCTCTCGCTCAACGACGCCTACCAATACTCGATGCTCTCTCTCTCTAACTAACTAAGGGCGATCACAGGAGGATATATCAATCACAAGGACCTCATATCCATCCATGAGGCACCACAGTACTCCGTGTGAGCCTCTCCTTCCCCTGTGAGCGCTCCCGGCTAACTAAAAGGAAAAAAAACACTTTCCAACCTCCGGGCTTCTTGCTCGCGCACGTTGGCCTGATGGTGCTTCTGCTTTTCCCCCGGCTTTTCTCCCGAAAGCTTCACGATCCCAAAACCATCACGCATTCCTACATTCGCAATGCTGTCCTGAACGTACAAACCAAACGCCCAAAGCCGGAGCCATATGCCTGGATCCTCAGCGCATATCCGAAGCCACAAACAAACGCACTCCCGAACGCTATCTGAACAAAGGAAGTATCGTGAGGGTATGGCAAGCAGCACTATTTCCAACAGCAGCGTGATGGGCGGCGTCACCGGGGAGGATGAAAGTGCCCAGGGGATGGGACCAATCTGGGAATTCTTCGTGAATGAGGAGTTACCATTGGAAGACTTACTCACGGATGGCGACGAGTTTCCTATCCTTTCGGGAGATTAGCATGATGGGGGAGGAAAGGGATGGCTAGGAAGAGCACCTTTGATCTTAGTCCTCGTAGATCACCCGCACCCCATGTGCATCCCCCCCCAACCGCGGCGGCACCACCTCCGGAGATGGCATCCGGTACCACAAGGCATGTTGAATTGATCCTCGTCCTTTCGGACGCAGTTCACGATCTTCCCATTGGCACCTCTCAAATCAGAAGGAAAGGAAAAATACTAGCACGTGCGTCTGACCCCATCTAGTGATTGACCTGTAGATCAGTCGCGAACTCCACCAACTCGGAATCCTCTACCATATCCCTCGTCCTGAGCAACAACCTAAAACCCCAATCCCCTGTCAGCGTAGGCTTACCCAGGTGCCCAACCAAGCACTCCCTCATGGCGGAATTAGCCTGTACATTTGGTATGGTGACACTGTGGTAGCTTGACAAGCCCCCCCCCCTACTACTCATATTTTCCCTGCTTTCGGCCAACAGCCAAGGTCTGAATTCAAACACGGCTGGCTACTCATAACTTGATATTTTTCCGGCTTTGCCGAAAATATCGCCACAAAACAGCTTATGCTATATCGCCATTGCCCAGCATGAATATTGTCACAACTTTCTACGCAAATCGAACTTCCGGCACATCTATTATGGTGAGCTTAAGATGCTGGTGTATAATTACGGTTCATCAGATTTGTGCCTTTCTGCTAATTTGGCCCACCAGCGATAACTTACCAGATGGGTTAGCGGCCCAATCCAACGCACCCATCATGGCAGAAAATTGGATGGTAACGGTGGAATAGCGGGTGTGCGAGTGTGCACCAGTACGGGTCGTTTAGTGGGTAGACTGAGGCTAAAATATACCAAAATTGCTTGTTTTCGAGAGATCATAACCCAACCACCATTGATGAAAACAGCATGAAAAGAATTCAAAAAGTAATTTTCTGTAATGGTACCCACACAAAGAAGTATGGCATTTTTTCCTCCAATTCTCCTACAGTACTGAAGCGGCCGAATTGAAATGAGAAGGCTCTATTTTAGACTAGCTTATGCCAAGTGACAACTAACTACATACGGTGTAAACTCGTCGAACTCGGTGAAAAATTCCATCACTTCTGGCATGCAGGCCTTGGCTGCATAGCCAGATTGGCAAATCTATACCATAGGTGGTTAGTTCTCACTTGACATGCACTAATACAAAAAGAGCCTTCTCACTTCAATCCGGCCGCCTTAGTAGTGAGGAGTGGAATGTCCTTGCCTTTGAGGTACCTCCCAAGACCACCCACCCCGTTCATGTGCCCACCGCTCTCTACAAGCTTGAGATAAAAAACTGAGATAAATATATGCTATACTTCAGACATGATATATTTTTCCAAAGCTGAGTTCTAAGGTGTCCGCCGAAATATAGCGGCTCGAAAACCACAAATCTTTCATGTGTTTTGGCTTCTGTCACCTTACCTGACGACCCGTATTGGCATAAGGGATTCGTGTGCTAATTTTGGTGCCGCGAAGGATATTATTCTGGAATCACAATGTTTTGGGGTAATTATCCTGTCCACGGTTGCTCTAGGAACGCATATGCTACGTCCTCATTCCTCAGATAGAGAACTCAACGTTCAGTTTATCATTTTGTTCGTCTGTCCAGCTATCTTTAGCAGGGGGGAAGCGAGAAAGAAATCAATATATAAGGGGAGGCTAGAAACAACAGTGATCCCAAGCGGCCAGTCGGGCTGTGTCAGTCCGGTCGGAACTTTAGGCCGCCAAAGCCCGCTGTCGCTCAGGCTACCGCCAGGCCCAACCCTGAAGTAACCCAGGCCAAAGCCACCAGATACCCAGTCAAAGCTCCCCAGTTATTGAAAATTTTAATTTGGAATCCACGACCTACAAATCTAATCACTCAAAATACAAGAATTAAAAAAATCAGTTTAGTGTGCTATAGATTTCGCTTGAACGAATGAATGTCGACAACTAATGATCTTTATATCTACAATACAGGACCACAATCCTACGTCTATCTTTGGACAATCCTTTTGATCTTTCAACCGTTGTTGCACCACCATCGGGGATGCCGTCCGGGATGAGAAGGACCATGTTGAATTACCCGCCACCCCTCACGATGTAGTGCACTGCGCCTCATAGCACCTTTCAAATTTGAACGCAAGGGAAAATACCAGCATGCGCACGCAGCCCCATCTAGTAATTGACTTGCGGATTTGTCACGGACTCCTTCAATTCGGGATCCGATATCATATCCTCCGCTCTGAGCAATACCCTATATGTCAATCACCTGTGCTTATCAGGGTGACTAATGAATAATTCATTGAGGCGGAATTAACCCCAGCAACACCCACAATCAAATCAGCACTCAACCTCACCTCATCGGGCAGCTAAGCCATGCGTACGGCGCCCACCCTTGGTTCGCTCCGGGCTTTGCGACCGAGCTCGACCGCCCGGCCGAGTAAGTACTTGTGCGGGGACATGCGGCGGAAGTTTCAGAAGCGGAGGCCGCACGTTTTCGCCTCCTCGGCAATGTCCATGTGTGTTATGTGGTCGCCCCTCTAGTATGCTGTATTTACCTGGTTTTACGGCCTGGCATATCGGAAATGGCCTTCACCCATGCCCAATGTCGTTCATATCTTTGAAGCATTAGGGGGGATTTGGATGCCAACTCCGGCTTAGCAATTCTCAGGAGTCCAATTACAGGGGGAAAATCCTCCGATCCCAGAAGTAGCTTCCAAATCCATTCCTATATTACCTGCAGTTCCCCCCCATTAGCTAGCCAGCCCTCCTTCGCAAGTAGCCACGAGGAATGAAAGATCCCAAGTGGAGCGGGTATAGTTTGTTGAATACAATCTTTCGCCATCAAAAATTCTAACCCACAAAGTTGAAATATATATCCGGAGACCTTCCTTTCTTTTCTTTCCTTTTCGCTTCTCTTCACTTCTCCTATCCTCTCGTTTCTTCTCTTCGGGGTAGAAGTTGTTATGCGCTGAGACTCTCTGCGCCTCTAGGTACAACTCGGATATAAGCCCCCGCGCTCCAACATACAGTATTGGTATTACGCCGATCGCTATGCCAAATCCCCCACCTCGGTTATGCCCGGAGGAATCATACGGTTTCGGGAGTGGATCCAATTAATGCAGGGTCTGGCAAGAAGTTATTGAACAGTTGTTTAAGGTTGACCGCCAAATGTATCCCCTACTGTTGGGGTTAACAGCTCCCATCCTCGTGGGTTATCGATAGCGCAAAGTAGGGAGCTATTGTAGGATAGCTTAAAAACTGTTGCGATTCGCTAGATGATTATTGGTGGAAATTGTTGCATCAGCCCACAATAGGTTTAATTTTGTAAGTTAATAATAGGCTAAAACTAGTTAATGAGAGCCAAAACATCCAAGCTGCCCAGATTATACCTTGTCGGGAAGGGGCTAGCCAAGAACCCTTCTCAGACTATTAGAGGCCCGCGCTCGAGTAGAGCAAGGGATTTGGCGGGGAATAGGGTGGCAATTAGGTTTAGTGAGTGATATTTGGTGATTATGCCCTGGATATCTCTACTGTGAAATGTGGTCCACGAACCACCTGGAGTGGAATCTTGGGGTCTAATTTATAAATATGCCCCCACTCAGGAATCAATCTTCGGGCTTTATCGGCTATCTCTATTAATAGTCAGTTTAGGTGCACTCCACAATTCAAGGGGCAATTATTGGGAGAATATATTCCCCACTCTAGAGGACAGTGGGGCACCCGCTAATATGGAGCGCTCATGCCAAACGGGCTTATTAGCGATGGGTAAGTTGCGCGCCTCTATGAGAGGTTTCGTCGAGTGAAGGACCGTGGGGAGGGAGGATAATGGATAGAGGATAATTCGAGAGGTTTCCAATATCCAGGACACCCGGGCCCACAGTTCATTCGATTCTTCGGCTATTGGGCATAGGGCATCCGCTTACTTAAAAAATGAAGGACCGTGACCCATACTTTGTCTCATCTCACCAACAAAACGGATGAGCTCGACTTTGGGGAACAGTGCCAGGAGGAGAAAGGTAGTGAGAAGATATACTAATCACCACAATATACACAAGCCGCTAATGCCAAGCCCCCAGGTGTGCAGCCATAAGATATCACATTCAATGAATCTTCAAAACTCCAATACACATATTTGGAATAAAGGTCATCATCCCAGATCTCCCCATCCATCCCCAATTCTCTATTATGATTCCGCTTTTCACCAAACAGCTAGGAATAGATCCTAGTTTCACCTCTGAAACCTAGACCCTCCGAACTAATTTTCCTGATCCCCTTCACTCTCCAATCTCCATTCCAGACATTAAGATTTCCCAGTTTGACTAGCAGAGCACAATACTATTATCAGTTAGAATGTGAATCTGACATAGCCCTAAGGAGAGACCAAGCCAGATAAGACTGCCGTCCCACACCCCAAAAACCCATACAGCATCAGCTTCCCTACCCCATTCTCCAAGAGCACCCTTAAAACGGGCCAGCCCTTCTTTCACCCATGTTAATCCAGACCTTCAACTTCACAATCTCTGACTCGCCGGGAAATAACGCACGCACAATTGGATACATTGTCTTTGGTTGTTCACAATAGGAATTTTTGTTCCTTATGTTGCCTCCCCATCTCAGCCCTTTACACCAGATTGCATTTCTTTGGATTATGGGGCCGTTGAGGTTGGGTCTAAGCAATTCGTGGACTATCTTGTATGTCTGATATCTATGTACACTTTGGGGCTGAAGGCGCTTACCGGCGCCAAACTGATGTTGGGATGTGGGCTGGGAGCGGGAAGCGAGTTGCTTCTGATAATGAATGAGATCACTTAAATTACATACATGATCAGCCATCCACTTAAGTCCTTTCTTTTGGTCTATTCTATACAATCGAAGTCGTTCAAGCTGGGGCCACCAAAAATACTATCCCTTCACCCATGCACCCTGAGTGTATTTCAACATAAGGTGGGTTGGTACAACCAGTTGCCGGTCGGGCAAGGCGCCCGAGGCGCAGTTCGGACGAAAAGAGTGGTGTGTCGGAGGCGGGTGGAAAAAGGTATTCCCGGTTTCTGGGCCAGTGCGGGGTCATAGCTCAAGGATACTGGGTCTGTGGACATCCATTGGAACACCACGGCAACGCTGCTAGACTTCGACATCCTCATCCTTTCCCACAGATCGCGTTCTTTATTGACTGCTCGCGTTTTTTCATTACCCACCCGCCTCCCCGGACAAATATTCTGGCGCTCTCATTGCCATACGCGGACACATCGAGAGTAACGATCTCCCAGAGCAAAGGCAGCGACAACCCCACCAACGCCTCCGGCAGAGGAATCTTAGGACTGTGGGGCAGGAGGCTGCCCCCGGTGATACTCTCTTCTGGCATTTTCGTTATCTTATTTCCACCGGTTTTTCATGTAGTATCTAGTTTTTTCTTTTCCTTGTTGAAATTCTCTGTATATTTCCTATGTATATTCAACACACAACCATGTATTCTTTTACTTAGTTTGTGTTACGGCTCCGCCTGTCCACCGCTTACATTACTACAGCTAAGATATATATTATGGTGTTTTATTGTTTATTTCAGGATAATATCTCAGGATTTACCATGTGCTTTCCAATCAGGTGTTTAGGATTTTACGGTTGTTTATGCATCTCTTATGCACCATTCTTGGTCATGATATTTCTAATAATTGCTCCACACCCTTTTGTTTTCACACACATTATTTGGGATTTACTGGGCTGGATTTCAGGGTCAAACATGTTCGCACTTATGTTTCTTACATTGTTGTCCCTATATTTCTCTTGCGCATATGGACGCGCAGTTTTCTATAACTAAGGTGCTACCGCCCACCTGGCTTAGAAGAATTAAGAACCGGATCTCCTACCAATCCCTTCTTCAACTCCTCGCTAAGCGTGCCTCGCAACCCCCGTCATACCTGCGAAGTATTATCCACATAGAATCGATTGTGCCGCATTCACATTTTAAACATTCCTAACAAACTCTCTTGGCTTTGGAAGATTGGGTGATGATGAGCGAATTAGCTTGGCTTTTTTCCAAAAGAAAACACGCGACTCTTCCACACATCCCACCTCCTTTATCTCCTGACACCGGCATCTGAGGTTGCAACGGAACTTAGGGCTAGCAGTGGCTGGGCGACTGGATGTCCCTCCGTACCGGCACCAGAGGGCGGTCTGCCATTGTGTCTGTCAGGAAGATTGGGGTTGACATTTTCCCGTTCAAGCAATAACCCAAGCACTCCTTCGTGTCCATTGATGACAGCACATCCGAGTGGTGTTCGACCATCCACACCTGGGCGATTGGGGTCGACATTTTCCTCCTCCAGCAATAGCTTGACCACTCCCTCGTGTCCCTCAATAGCAGCACATCCGAGCGGTGTTCGACCGTCCACATCTGGGCGATTGGGGTCAACATTTCCCCGCTCCAACAATAGCTTGACCACACCTTCGTGTCCCTCAACAGCAGCACATCCGAGTGGTGTTCGGTCATCCACATCTGGGCGATTGGGGTCAACATTTCCCCGCTCCAGCAATAACTTAATCACACCTTCGTGTCCCCCAACAGCAGCATATGCGAGCGGTGTTCGATCATCCACATCTGGGCGATTGGGGTCGACATTTCCCCGCTCCAGCAATAGCTTGACCACTCCTTTGTGTCCCTTCAAAGCAGCCCATCCGAGTGGTGCTCGGCCATTCACATCTGGGCGATTGGGGTCGACATTTCCCCGCTCCAACAATAGCTTGACCACCCCCTCGTGTCCATTGAGAGCAGCCCATCCGAGTGGTGTTCGGTCATCCACATCTGGGCGATTGGGGTCAACATTTCCCCGCTCCAGCAATAACTTAATCACACCTTCGTGTCCCCCAACAGCAGCACATGCGAGCGGTGTTCGATCATCCACATCTGGGCGATTGGGGTCGACATTTCCCCGCTCCAACAATAGCTTGACCACCCCCTTGTGTCCATTGAGAGCAGCACATCCGAGTGGTGTTCGGTCATCCACATCTGGGCGATTGGGGTTAACATTTCCCCGCTCCAGCAATAGCTTGACCACTCCTTCGTGTCCCTTCAAAGCAGCCCATCCGAGTGGTGCTCGGCCATTCACATCTGGGCGATTGGGGTCGACATTTCCCCGTTCTAGCAACAGTTTGACCACCCCTTCGTGGCCATTTATAGCGGCCCACGCGAGTGGCGTAAGACCTGTGCAATCTTGTTGGTTGGCGTTGTATCCTCTTGCATTTATCAGTACAGTCACAAGTTCAACAGTCCCGAAGAACGATGCCCAGTGTAGTCCAGAGAAGTGCGCAGAGGTTGCGATGCCTTCGATATATCTTGGATTCAGTACCTGCTCCAGAAGTGATACAGCGGATATGTGGTCTTCACACCGATTCAAGAGCTCCAGAGCAAGGGTCTTCGCATGGTCTGAGAGATCTCTGTTCATATGTATTCCCCAATACCTCGAAGAATATTTAAGGAATGGCATGTTTTGAGAGACTGAGAGAGAATGGGGTTTGAGGTTCTTCACTTGTCGCGAGTTCAGATAGGTTAAGCAGGTTTCTGAGAGCATCAAGTGAGGTTTGCGGAAGAGACCTTGGTGACCACAAAGGTATTCCTGTACCGTATAGTGGATTAACCGCACCACCGAAGCCTCCGCGTCCACTGTAATCAGGCCTTGGCAGCAGTCTAGCAAGGTGCCGATCGAGGGAACATTTTCTGGGTCAAAATCCGTTTCCCCTATCTGAACTGCCAGCGCATGACACAGCTCGTCCACATGTAATGGTCGTTCCGAATGGCAGACCCATGTCAGAGTGGCTATCGCAAGCGTCGCCTTTTCCTCTCCCTGAGCCTCTATCCGCTCTAGCGTCGCACTGTATACATCCCCTAACCCTGCCCCACCTTTTATTGATTTGAGCGTTTTCCTCCGCCGAGCAACCGTGGTCCCACGCAGGATTGCCTCGATGTGGAGAGAGGCCAGCAGGAATCTAGGTTCAAGAGTATCAATCAGTCGTTGATTTGAGGTATCTTTAATCTTAGTCTCATTCCTACATACGTTTCCGAACTTATCGCTGGAAGGCTTTCCATAATATCCTCTTCCAATGTGCTGCTCATCATATTCGGAATTGTGTCCTTCCTGAGTTTCTCGCGCAGGAATCTAAGAACCCCATCTTTCGTAGCCCGTATAAATAGAAACGTTGCCACCCCACCCAGCTCCCTCTCGACCTCACTCCGTACATGTGGCCTTCCGGTCATAAATAAGCGAGTGTTCGGAAACCCCTGCAGAATCTCGCCCAATGACCCCAGGACCACCATTCGATGCTCCGGCACACATTCATCAAGTGCGTCAACACATATAAATACACGCCTCGTGGTTATGATTTTCTGGAACATGTTCAAAATTCCTGAAACTTGGAGTCCTCTACCCCCAATCGACATTTTCTCCTTTCGAAAACCTCGGGCTATCATTTCCGGAATTTCCCCTTCCCCGCTAACGAGCTGTCTTCGTAGGGAGCCAAGCGTATTCACTGGTGACTGCTCACTCCGAGCGGCAAAGTCGAAGTAAAAACACGCAACGGTAGGATCTCCCTCCACGGCATCGTCGCACAGTTTATCTATAACTAGTGAACTGTCATCGTAGCCTATTAGCGATATTATTCCTTGAATCCCAGCAGCGACACGCTCTTACTTACGTGATGTAGCTCTTTCCCACTCCTGGATTTCCGTCACAAAATAAAGTCCGATGATAAGATTCATCCCCCCTATCGCCCTTGTACCAGCGTTTGAATTCTTCAGTTTCCAGCAGCCATGCTCCTATACTGTCAACCCGCCGGGATGCAATGTCCCGATGCCGCAGCCGTGGCTCTAATGGAGATAGCCATGTCAGTACTTCTGATCTATCATCGACGGTGGTGTTGTATATATATTTGTTGAAAGAGTCTGTGTTATTGTTGTAACGGATATCGTTATTGTTGAAAGAGCCTATGGTGTTGAAACAGTTATCGGCATTGCCGGGGGAGTTATCGTTTTTCCTAAATGCTTTTGACATTTTTCGATTTTCACCGCCGTGAAGGTTGAGAGAAAGGTGTTGGTTAACTTGGAGTTTGTCGAACGCAGTCATTTGAGATTGGGGAAAAGCGGGGTAGATAAAGTCTTGTGCTTCTGACAACTCTATTTCCAATCACAGGATCCGAAGCCCGTTACACAACCGCCTGACGACTGGCCCCTTTACAAACTCAGATAGGATTCACATTTTTCCTTAGCCTCATGTTTAACCATACTTCCTCATGCCCTCTTTTTCTTTCAAAAATTCCAAAGGGACAGAAATTTCAGAAACCAATAACCTACTGGCCGTACCATTCCAAACTATTTTCTGTATCCACCCACGAAGCCATAGATTTCAATCCAAGCATTATGTGTTTCTAGCATCCGAGTTGCCGCTTAGGCGGCGCCAAGAAACTCCACACCTATGGTAGAGAGACCTAAGAGATGAGCATTCTTTTTGATACCGACTTCAGTGAGACGTAGGTGGCAGAATTAGGGGGCGTCTGGTCGTCCCGAGTTTGTCAAACCTTGATAATCACAAAACGAGAGTTTCGGCTAGCAACTGGAATAATCGCCAGTTGTCATAATCCAACATTTTCAACTTCCAAGAGGCATGTCTGGTCACCACAAAAATCAATTTAACAAATGTCCCTCAAAAAAAACCCAAATAATTATTATGCGAAATACAGTGGTACCTGTATTGCAATGCTTATTTTTTATTTTTTATTTATTCAAAAAGTTGATTCTGGTGGGTTATTGTAGCTTGTGTACACTCTTCCAAAATGAGAGTCTGTTGAAATACTGGTCGGATCAGTATTTCAGAAACCTCCATTTTGGCATGATTATTGAGTTTTGATTATTGAGTTTTTGTGGCAACCAGACATGCCACTCAAAAGCAAAATAGCATTTTGTGGCAAACCTCCATAACCGGGGTCAAAAGGAAGGTTTGAGGTGGCCACCAGACGCGCCCTTATTAGAGGACGAGAAGCGTTTTCACACTTTTCTCTTTAACGCTAAATTTGAGTGACAGGGGCCTTGTAGGGAACGCATATCGGCGCCGACAGTGGCAGCGATGGAACCAGTGCCGAGACGATAGGGGCGTTGGCGCAAGCGTGCCAAGCTCACGACTTATCCGGGATAGCCCCCCGGGCCAACAACCATAGCGATCGCATCAATTCCATTTACAATAAATCGACGGTAGTGACAGCACTACTTCCTTCCACTCCTAGGGGCTGATGGCCTCCACAACTAACAGCCTCCACAATTGAAGCCCCTCTCGACTCTCTTGCGTTCCAGACCCTTAAAACAACCCTCCGAGCCTTCCATTGCATCCCTACTGAGATACTCTTGCCTCTATTCTCCCACCCCCACCAGCAGCAGACGCCACCCCCACATTCCTACGTAAACACAGCCTCTACCTCCAATTACATCCTCGGCTAGGTCCAAAGCCTCATATTTGCACCCAAACCATACCAAAAACCCAAAATAAAATAAAAACCCCCGACTTTATCCCCGCATCCTCACATTATCCCTATTCCGGCGACCCGGGATTAGCGGTTTACAATGCAAGGTGACAGCCGATGGCCCGGCACACACACCAAGCCAATGGAATAAATGAATAAGTTTAGGCGATTGCCCTGTGGTGTTTATCTTCGGCTATGTATAATAATACCAGACTCCCATCGCGAGAGCCGGGAGTGCGCTGGAGTTTACCCCGGGCATCTTCTGGGGCAAGGGCGATCCATACGGTAGCTGTTTGGAAAAGCTGGGGTTATATGATAGGTTTTTTGTTTGGGGCAGGCTGGGAATTTTCCCGGGACAACTCATTCCGTGAGCCTACTGTACTCGAGTACTAGTACAGGTCTCCAGGGTTGTAAGTGTTAAAAAATAATTTTTGTGTGGGGCGGCGCCCTCCGCGTGGCAACCTAACTGGGTGGCCGGATAGACAGGGATCAAAAACAATGTATCCCCCCATGTCCACACCCGAGTACTTGGGAAAGAAATATATATGCAGTCTTGATTTACCTGTGGTGCCTCAATATCACAACTAATGAAATAATAACGCAGACTGTTGCAAGAAAGATGATAAACAAGGCATGCAGGCAACTTGGAAGAGAAAAAAAGCGTGACAAAACTTATAGAATTCGTAGCCCACTTCCACCGCCTACAGGTTCGCACTAAACTTCCACTTATCCCCCTCCTAATTCCTATCCTCCTCTTTCCCCACTTTGTTCAGCCAATACCCTTGTATATCCCTCCAAACCTCATACCCGAAGAACCGAGACGAAAATTCCGAATCACTTCAGGCGAAGCATTCCACGGCCAGGGTTGGCACCATTCTGATTACCGCTTCTCTCTCTCGTTGCTCCGGCCCATCGCGTGGGTGGTAAAGGGGCTGCTAGAAATTACCCCTCTGCGCTACCCTAGTAGCGCGCTTCTTCTGGTATGTTTTGGATACCGAAAGTGCTAGCGACTGCTGAATCTTCAAGCGAAATACGTGTGCCCGAAGCTTAGTAGGGCAGCGTGGTGTGGGCGGCGTCACAGGGGAGGGCCAAACTGCCGGAGGAGTAGAGGCAGTTTGGGAATTCTTTGCGAATGCAGAGTTACAATTTGTAGGCTTACTCACACAGGGCGAGGAGTTTTCCTATGCATTCGGGGGGGCTAGCATGATGGGGGAGGAAAGAGGTGGCTAGGAAGAGCACCTTTGGCCTTAGTCTTTGTGGATATCTCGCATCTTGTCTACATTTGCTTCAACCTGTTTAATATGTGAAGGCGGCACAATCTATTCTATGTGGATAATACTTTGCAAGTATGAGGAGGGTTGCAAGACACGCTTAGCGAGGAGATGAAGAAGGGATTGGTAGGAGCTCCGGTTCTTAATTCTTCCAAGCCAGGTGGGCGTTAGCACCTTATTTATAGAAAAGTGCGCGTCCATATGCGCTAGAGAAATATAGGAAAAACAATGTAAGAAACATAAGTGCGAACATGTTTGACCCTAAAATCCAGCCAAGTAAATCCCAAATAATGTGCGTGGAAACACAAGGGTGTGTAGTGATTATTAGAAATATCATGACCAAGAATGGTGCATAAGAGATGCATAAAAAACTGTAAAATCCTAAACACCTGATTGGAAAGCACATGTTAAATCCTGAGATATTATCCTGAAATAAACAATAAAACACCATAATATATATCTTAGCTGTAGTAATGTAAGCGGTGGACAGGCGGAGCCGAAACACAAACTAAGTAAAAGAATACATGGTAGTGTGTTGAATATACATTGGAAATATACAGAGAATTTCAACACAACCGTTGTAGCACTCCTCCGCTACCAGAAGGACCATGTCGAATTGATCCCCATCCTTTCGCAGCATTTGGCTATCTTCCCATTAGCACCTCTCAAAAGCGAAGGAAACACTAGTTCGTAGATATCTCCCCATCCAGTGATTGGCCGACTCGTCCGCAACGAACCCAATCAACTTACGATCCGACAATATATCCCTCGTCTTGAGCAACAACCTATACCCCAAATCCCTCAACGACGTAGGCTTGCCCGGGTGCCCAGCCAAGCACTCCCTAATTGTGGAATTAACTCACACAGCTGGTATGGTGACACTGTGGTAACCTCGCAACCCCCCTCTTATTACTCATATTTTCCGTTCTCTCCGCCAACAGCGAAGGTCTAAATTGAAACACCCCGGGCTGCTCATAATTTAGTATTTCTCTAGCCTTCCCGGAAAATATATCGTTGTAAGACAACTTGTCGATCACCATTGTACAATATGAATATGATCACAGCTTTCTACTTAACTCAGATTTCCGGCTCATCTATAGCAGCTGGCTTAAGAGGCTGGCGTATAATTACGGTTCACCAAGTTGGTGCCTTTCTGCTAATTGGGTAGTGCCAGCGATAACTTATCAGATGGGTAGAGGTCGAATTTAACGCACTCATCATGGCAGAAATTGGATGGGCTCGGTGGAATGGTATGTATTTTTCTGGTCAGCATGAGGGATTCGAGTGCTAATCGGTGTCGCGGGGAATATCATCTGGGGATCGCAACGTTTGGGTTGATTCTCTTGTTCACGGTCGCTCCAGTAACACCTATCCTAGGTCGTCATGCATTGCGAAGAGAACTGTATCTGCGGTTTGTCTATTTGTCTATCTATCCATCTATCGCTAAGGGAAAACGAGGGGGAAATGAATACATAAAGAAGAGTTGAAAAAGGGAGATTTTGGAAGGAGGAATCTATTCTACTGAGGAAAGGTAACCAAGATAAAGCATGGAAGATAAGAAGAGGGATAGTTCCCCGGTTGCTGTGCATTGGGCGCAGGGTTCCGAATGGTCGGCGGAAGACTAGACTGGACTAGCTAGTCAGGTCGAAAGTCAAGTCTAGTCCAATGGTGGAAATCAGACCGACTGGACAGTCAGGATTATGGAAACCGACTTGACCAAGACTGGTCTGACCAGGCCTGCCAAGCAATTGGATATGCTATTTTTATCACTATATATTACGTTCAAGTAAAGCTTTTCTTAATTAAACTTATTGTTTTCCATGAATTATATGGTGGAGATAGTGCCTCGCTTAGATTAGGGGTGGCGAAAATCGGTTCTTGAGTATTGAACCATTTTTGGTGCATTAAGTGAGTGATATTACATGACCACATGCCACAATACCGGTATTGGATGCGACTTATCCATCAGGTAATCGTATTTCCACCGCATATTATCCTCTCCAGGATATTATATCAGCATCTATTGAGGGGCTGTTGATTCATAGCGTGCCAAGCGACTTTAAGATCCTAGTATAGCTATACTTCTATTCTTAGCGAGTATTGGGCTTGGTGACATTCAGACTTATGCGATTCCCCATAAAGACTGGTCTGGGACCAGTTCAAACCGGACCGGACCACCCAAGTTAGTCGGGTCCAGTCATCGCCATCACCAGGACTGGCCAGCCTGGTCCCGCCTCCAAGACTTGACCGGTCGGACTATTCGGAACCCTGATTGGGCGAGATGGGCGGGGGTGTGTGAACCTTAATCGGTAAACATTAGCAAATATTCGAGGGTTTCAGGGGGTATATGCCTACATATAGGTGGCATTGCCCAGGAATGGCGGAAGGGACGAATTAAGGCTAGGTTTTTCGGGCTGGCGGAGGGGGCTCACAGGATGGTGAGGAAAGTAATAGTATATATAAGATATCTAGAAGTAGAGGAAGGCTTGGGTTGGAAAGGGGGGGGTGCCATTCGATTTGAGCGCAATAGATAGAGCATCCAATACCTCTACTGCGCAATAGTTTCGTCATAAGTAGTGGGGAAGCTGCGCATCTAGGGTTTCGACAAATTCCGGAGATTGCAATAACTGCGCAATTCTCTCATGTCCCCTTCTAACAGCATAAGGGAGCGGGGTGACACCATACTTATCTGGGAGATTTAGGGTTAACATCTCCCCGTTCGAGCAATAGCTTAACCGCTCGGGTTCGCGTCTCCGACTAGCAGCCGACGAGAGAGGTGTTCCATCATCCTTATCCGTGTGATTGGGGTCGACATCTTCCCGTTCAAACAATAACTTGACCATTGCTTCGTCTCCCTGATTAACTGCCCACCACAGGGGTTTTTAATCATCCTTATCGGGGCGATTGGGGTCGACATCTTCCCGCTCTAGCAATAGCTTGACCACTCCTTCGTGTCCCCCACCAGCGGCCCACGAGAGTGGTGTTTGATCATCCTTATCCGCGTGATTAGGGTTGACATCTTCCCGTTCAATTAGCAACTTGACCACTCCTTGGTGTCTCTTATTAACAGCCCACCAGAGTGGTGTTTGATCATCCTTATCCGGGCGATTGGGGTCGACATCTCCCCGTTGAAGCAACAGCTTGACCACTCCTTCGTGTCCCAAACTGGCGGCCCACGAGAGTGGTGTTTGATCATCCTTATCCGCGTGATTAGGGTTGACATCTTCCCGTTCAATTAGCAACTTGACCACTCCTTGGTGTCTCTGATTAACAGCCCACCAGAGGGGGGTTCGATCATCCTTATCTGGGCGATTGGGGTCGACATCTTCCCGTTCCAGCAACAGCTTGACTACTCCCTCGTTGCCCTTACAAGCAGCCCATAATAATGGTGTTCGATCAGCCTTATTATCCGGGCCATTGGGGTCGATATCTTCCCGTTCCATCAATAACTTGACCACTCCTTCGTGTCCCAAACTAGCGGCCCACGAGAGTGGTGTTCGATCATCCTTATCCCGGCTATTGGGGTCGACATCTTCCCGTTCCAGCAACAGCTTGACCACTCCCTCGTTGCCCTTACCAGCAGCCCACAATAATGGTGTTAGATCATTCTTATCCGCGTGATTAGGGTTGACATCTTCCCGTTCAATTAGCAACTTGACCACTCCTTGGTGTCTCTGATTAACCGCCCACCAGAGGGGGGTTCGATCATCCTTATCTGGGCGATTGGGGTCGACATCTCCCCGTTGAAGCAACAGCTTGACCACTCCTTCGTGTCCCTCACTAGCAGCCCACGAGAGCGGTGTTCCATCGTCCTTATCTGGGCAGTTGGGGTTGATATCTTCCCGTTTCAGCATTAACTTGACCACTCCTTCGCATCCATTTCTAGCAGCCCACCAGAGTGGTGTTCGATCATCCTTATCCGCGTGATTGGAGTCGACATCTTCCCGTTCAAGTAATAATTTGACCACTCCTTCTTGTCCACTTCTCGCCCCCCACGTGAGTGGTGTACCACCCGTACAGTCCTGTTGGTTCATCTTGTAACACTCAGCATTTATCAATATTGTCACAAGTTCAACAATCCCGAAGAACGATGCGCAGTGTAGCCCAGAAAAGAGCGGAGAGGGGGTGATGAGTCTGTTATGTCTAGGATCCAGTACCTGCTCGAGGAGTGATACCGCGGATATGTGGTCTTCGTACCGGTTCAGGAGTTCCAACCCGGGTGTCTTCGCATGGTCTGGGAGATCCTTGTTCGCATGCGTTCCCCAACACCTCGCACAACACCCGAGGAGTTGCAAGCTTCGAGGGGGTGGGAGAGAGCTGGATGGAAGGTTCTTGACTTGTTGCGAATTCAGATAGGTTAAACAGGTTTCTGCAAGTGTCGAGTGAGGTTTACTGAAGAGACCAGGATGACTACAAAGGTACTGTTGGACTGTATAGTGGACTAACCGCACCGTTGAAGCCTCCGCGTCGACTGTGATTAGGCCTTGGCAGCAGTCAAGCAATGTATCGATCGAAGGAACATTTTCTGAATCAAAATCCGTTTCTCCTATCTCCACTGCCAGCGCGTGGCACAGTTCATTTACCTGTAACGGCCGCTCCGAATGACAGATCCATGTGAGAGTGGCCATCGCAAGTCTCACCTTTTCCTCGTCCTGGGCCTTGATACGCCTTAGAGTCGCGCCGTATGCATCCCCTGACCCTGCACCATCCTTTATTGACTTGAGTATTTTTCTCCGCCGGCCGGTGGTGGTACCTCGCAGGATTGCGTCGATGTGGACAGATGCCAACAAGAATCTAGGTTCAAATACGTTAGTTATTAATTTGAGGTAGCTTTAGTCTTAAGAAGCCTCGTTCCTACATACGTTTCTGAGCTTATAGCGGGAATGCTTTTCATAATATCTCCCTCCAATGTGCTGCTCATCATATTCGGTATTGTGTCCTTCCTAAGCTTCTCGCTCAGGAACCTGAGCACCCCATCATCCGTAGCCCGTACAAATACGAAGGTTGCCGTCCCACCAAACTCCCTCTCCACCTCACTCCGCACATGTGGTCTTCCGGTCATAAATATGCGGGTATCCGGAGACCCCCGGAGAATCTAGCCTAAGGATTCCAGAACCATCATTCGATGCTCCGGCACACATTCATCAAGTGCATCAACACATATAAATGTACGCCTCGTCGCCGCGATTGTCTGGAACATCTTCACAATTCCCGGAACTTGTAGCCCTCTACCACCAATGGACATTTTCTCCTTTCGAAAATCCTGGGTTATCATTTCCGGGATTTCCCCCCTTCCACTAACGAGCTGTCTCAACAGGGCGCCAAGCATATTTACCGGTGATTGTTCATTCCGAGAAGCAAAGTCGAAATAAAAACACGTAACGGTAGGACCTCCCCCGACGGCATCGTCGCACAGTTTATCTATAACTAGTGAACTGTCATCGTAGCCTATTAGCAATAGTATTCTTCGATTCCCCACAATGATACACGCTCTCTTACACGATGTAGCTCTTTCCCACTCCTGGATTGCCGTCGCAAAACAATATCGGGCGATAGGATCCATCCTCCCTACTGCCATTGTTCCAGCATTTGAATTCTTCAGTTTCCAGCAGCCATGCTCCTATACTATCGATCCGCCGGGCTCCGATGTCTCGATGCCGCACCCGTGGCTCTAATGGAGATAGCCAAGCCAGTATTTCATTTCTGTCATCGAGGATGATGGTGTTAAAGCTATTCGCGACGATGGTACAGTTATCGTTATTGCTGAAGGCCTGTGACATTTTTCACTTCCCACTGTTTTCAATGTTGCTGAGAGCGGAGTGTTGATTAAATCGGGGTTCGTTAACGAAATTTCCTGGAGTTGAGGAAATGCGGGGTTGATGAAGCCTTGCTCCCGGTTGACGGCTTTCCAATCACTTGACCCAGGACTTGTTACACAAATGCCCGAGAATTCATTTCATTAGAAGCTCTACGGGATCCACAGGTACCGTACTGTACATTGCCGGTAATCTTACGCCGAGCTACCTAGGTCCATATCTTTTTTTCTTTTCATACATTCCGAAGGGGCAGGGTTTTGGAGAACTATTCTAATCGCACAGTTCAAAACCATTGGTAGTATCCGTTTTCGAAGCCATAAATTCATACCCAAAAATCATGTGTTGCTCTACTGCAGCATAACAATCGAGAGTTTGCGCAAGGAGACCCAGGCGGTGCTGTTGTGAATGAAATTTAGCTCCACTTAGTTTGCACTACTTAACTAGCCTACTGATAACTTAGCGAGCTTAGATAGCGGTTGATAACTTTGCTTGGGAAGGGAAGCACACTGGGGCCAAAGTTGAATTGTGGGTGGGTAGGTGTCACGTTTACTACAGGGGTGGCTATTGGTTAGTCTTGGCGGACAAGGTGGGGGGGGACTCTAAGTATTGTGATTTTCGAAAAGGTCGTGGTATCGAAGGAGTCGCGGTGCGAGCAGGAGCGATCTTTTTTTTTTCTTTGAATGTCTCAACGCACGGTGTTTGCAATGGGTCAGGCTGGATTTTCCTAGGCAAAGAGAGTCCCGAGAGAAGTAGTCATACCTTCCACCGATCTATTATTTCTCACTCTAATTTATGGATTATCCCACCAATACCGGCACCCAGCCCACCAGAGGTTCTTCATCTGTGCCTTCGTCGTTTAGAGCATAATGAACCTATTCAACAAGTTGCAATAGATGCTAGGCTTTCGATCCAGACTATTCAGAGAGCAAAAGCAAGTGATCTCCACTATGGAAGTGTTTTCCCACCTCAGAATTCTGGCGGAAGGCCAAAAAGGATAGACAATGATGTTATGAATGTAAGTTCTATTCTATTAATTGGTATTAGAAGGTGTCGTAGCTAATAATATATCAGTGGATGCTCGTACTGCTGAGGGAGCAACCATATTTATACCTTGATGAAATCCGTCATGCGATCTTTCGGGCATATTGCTTGCAGCTAGCTGTTAGTACTGTATGGAAATCACTTGCAAGAGTGAAACGGAATAAAAATATAGTAAGTATTATTACCTTTAGGAACTATAAATGCCAGTGGTCTGAATGGTATTGGACTTTGCTAATATTTATGGTGTACAAGGCTATTAAGGCAGCAATAGAACGGAATGGGGTGCTTCGTGACGCTTATACATACGAGATTTTTGTATATAAGTCTTTTCAGCTAGTTTTCGTGGATGAAAGTGCTGCCAATCAACAAGTGAGCGATAGGAAAAAGGTTTGGGGACCTCGAGGCACCGGGGTAGTTAACTCTTTGCCATTTGGTAAAGGGGAAAAATATTCCATTTTGCCTGCGTTCACAGAAGAAGGATTCTTGTGTCAGGATATCTTGCAAGGTAGCTTTACGGCAGAAAACTTTTTCCTATTTGTTCGCAATACCCTACTACTACGATGTTATCCATATCTCGGCAAAGATTCAGTTATTATCATGGATAACTGTCAAATACATAGAGGTAAAATTATAAGAGAAGAAATAGAAAAGGCAGGATGTATCTTAATAATTTTACAACCAGACTCACCAGATTTTAACCCAATAGAACTAGCATTTGGGGTGGTTAAAAAATGGATAGCTAGACATCACAGGGAATTTGCTGAGGCAATAATACCAGATGAAATGCCTACTTTCTTCTGCTATGCTCTTTCTACAATTACTGAAGCACATGCATGTGCATTTTATAGAAAGACTGGATATATGTAACATTGATTAACTTAAAACATTTCATCAATATCATAGTCATTCGCATACCAGTTTTCATATACTTCTTCCTCTTCAATTTCCTGTAAGCCCTCATTTAAGTTATTAATACTAGTAGTATCTTCCGTATTTAAGGTATTCTGATACCACCAATAACTCTGTACTTCATCCTGTATTATACACAACAAACTACTTGCCTGAGAAATGCCTGATTCAGATAAAATAGAAAGAATTGTACTGAAGTTACTTTTACTAATAATAGACTTATAAATAAAACCTTCCTGCTTTAAAATTGCCAAAATTCTATTAAGTGAGGTAGCCTTTTGAGGGTGTTTTTGTTGCAGCCAAAGAAAGTATCTATTAACAACCTCAACTGAAGAAGAATTACAAAGAGTAGGAAGAGATAGTGGGGGTAAGGAATTGAATAGTGTAGTGGTAGTAGTGGTGGTAGCAGTAGTAGTAGTGGTAGCAGTGGTAGGAACGGGGGGATGGGGGTTGAATTTGTGTGCTTGGTTGACCGGAGAGGACGGGCAGCAACTGTAGGGGAACGAGCAGAAGATTCAAGGCGAGTATGCTTTTTTATTGATAATGAGGGAGTCTCTGTAAGATCAATTGTTGATTTAAGAGTAGTCAGGGAACATGAGTGCTTTAAAGGTGGATGAATTGGTTTGGACCTCCGAGTAGGTTCTTGAACTTCCAAAGTTGATCGTTTGTGTTTTTTATTTTGTAAAATTGGCTGCGGGAATGGAGTTCGGAATCCACGCAACTCATATGGTGGTTTCTTAATAGTAGTCTCAAGCACTACTATTTGTCTTGCCCATTCGGCAATATCATTGTAAGATAAGTGCAGATGATACTTAGAGTGAGATGTGGTAATAAATGGTTCCTTCACACACGAGTACGATAACCCGTCAAGCTTTTTCCCAGAGCATGCATGAGCGACACAGATAATTTGATAAGCAGTTGAGTGATCGGTTACTGGCTTATTTCGCAGGCGTTCCAGCTCTTCCAAAGATGCACTCTATTGACCATATATTAATAAGAATATCATTTAAATGGGGTCATAATTTCAATATACCTTTCGGGTTGAGGAACTTGCTAGTATAGCTAAGCTATCAGGTGCACTATTCAAAGTATCTAATGCTATAAACTCTGCCGTGATATGTAGTGATACCTGCCGAGCCTTTGATACCGTTCCTGTATTATGACGAATTTCAAGCTCCTCAATTATTGCTGCGCAGTTACTCTTATGACGAATACCAACCGGGCCGCTTATTTCTTTTGGACCGATTGCTATTATTGAGACTGAAAATAGCTTAAAGCGAATGTTGATTGTATCCAGTACTGCAGGCACTGTTGATTGGATATGCAACTTCATACTCTCTTCCATTTCCCTCCATTCTGGCACTCTCGCACAGGATATATGTCCCAAAACCTTCTCTAAGAGCTCTTTTCCATTAAAGATCGAAAGGCTATAGTGGAACTGATAACCAGCATTTGAATCCTTCAATGAACTTTGCCGAGAGTGTCAGATATTTGGTGTAGGTTCTCTCATTTGTGATCAGTCAAGCAGTAACTCAAGCCCATCCTCCCAACCCTGTTCGGTCACAGGTGGGTGTTTACTATTCGAGTTCTGCAATTCATTGTATTCATCGTCCCAGAAGCAAGTTCTATTTGTGGTACGGTATTCGGACATTACTAAAGCTCGAAATCACTAGCAAGAAAATAGAGGATAGTTGGTGCCGAGAAAATAGCAAAGTCGAAGCTACACCTACTTTGCCGGGACCCTCTTTGCCTTAGAAAATCCCAGCTTGACCATTCTTAACACCGTGTGTTGAGACATTCAAAAAAAGAAGATCGCTCGCGCTTGCGCCCCAACTCCTTCGATACGACGACCTTTTCGAAAATCACAATCAGGATGCGACCTTTCTCATTTCTCGCATTTTCTTTCTATTACGGTGCCACGAGCAACGGAAGAACAGTTAGGACCGCCAACGGACGAAGGAAAATTTGGAAGGGGACCAACTTGAACAAGAGGAGAATCAACTGGCGATAGATAGTCGGACAACCGGGAAAGGTTAGGCTTTCTTCTTCATGTTGGTTTTCTTTTATTCTCTAGGCCCGAATTGCATGAAGGGTTTGTGAACTAGCTAAAGCAAGTTGAATTGATTGTGAATTGTGTGATTTTTTTTACCGGGTGGGGTTGTCATCTGTGATAGTGGGTGATTGTAACTTCCTCCGCTTCACAGAGTAGGTGTTAAACTGTTGTCTGCCTTATTGTTTCCCAGTCACCTCGATATCTATGTTGCTACTATACATTTTTTTTGTTAGTTCTTCTGGATCTTTAATTTGCGCTGGAGTGCTAGTAGAAAAATACTTTATTTTTAGTTAGCCCAAAAGTCTTGGGCGCCCAGGTGGGCATCGAGGCCTGAGAGAAGTGTAAAATAGGGCTTTTTAGACCTCGAGAGATTGGATTGCCGTAATCGAGTAGCCTACACTAAAACTAGAAGTAATTATCCCCTCGGCCGCTGAGACATTCCAGCCCTATTTGAAATGTTGAACACTAGCTTTCTAGAGTAATAGATGAGCATATCGGTCAACATCAGTTCATCACCGATACAGCTGCACCATTGTAGGACAAAAGCATACCTTGATCGGTTCAGTTGAATATAATTTATTTTCGTCCAACATGCCACCAAAACGAAAGCCTCTTGAGTCTATTCCACTAAATATCCTTCCTCGGCGATCAAAAAGGGTTAAGACTGCTGCACAACCAGTATTCTTTATATCCAATACTGAGTCCAAAAATCAAGACTCTTACCCGATAGCTCAGTCAAATGGCTGTACTGGTATGGCCCATCTTTATAATGCTGCTACTATTCGTCACGCTGTTGTATTTACAGAAGATAACACACGTGCATTCTATTCAAAAGCCTCCACTTCCGCTCTCCCAGTTCCAGCAGCCTTGTCTCAATAGCGAAGTGTAACTTCAGAAAGCAATCCAAGTAGCCAAGCTCCCACACCGCCAACCCCCAATAAAGCAACTTCTAAGCAAAGCTCAACTTCTAGAAACTGTCACAAATCGTGACTAAGCAAGGCAGATTTCACATGAGTAATATTTATTAGTCATAAGGTATGGTTCCGGAAGACTAGACTCTACTTCTTTTCTCATCGTGTATTCGGAATACGGTTGCTATAAAAGTACTCGAAGATGTGTTAGAATTATTTGGAATATCGAAGATTTGATGTCTTTAATACAAAGAGGATAATGTAACCGATGGTAAGTGAAAATGATGATCATTATGAAAATAGTGACGGCAACTGTGACGGTAGGATGATGGAAGGTGTTCATTCACCATTGAAGGCAGCCTTGATGCCGCTTTTCAAGCACAGTGCAATAAATTCTAAAGTATTAGTCCATTCTCATACACAGGCTTCACCAGATACTGGCACCGTTCACCGCAATCTTTCAAGGAGCATGAACACTATACTTTCTATGGGTTCATGATGGCTCTTCTAAAATGGGGGGCTAATTTTGGTGCGGTGATGACCTGTGAACAAGTTTGGCCTGGTATGAGAATAAATGATGTACTCGGGTAGGTATGAAAAAATCGGAAAACTTCTGGTGGCAAAACAGGGAAGAAGAGGATGATCGATGTGGCTGCGGGTGAAAAGCGATCAGGTTACGAAACATCTTAAATCCAGGTTGTTGCATAAAGTGACAGGATCCCCGCATCATGCCTCTTCA
>Ga0307513_10001521_pt1 | contig 33294 bp, 33 predicted proteins | sample 15_EM_MG_FD_202174 | JGI IMG/M metagenome (GOLD analysis project Ga0307513, IMG submission 202174) | Populus trichocarpa ectomycorrhiza microbial communities from riparian zone in the Pacific Northwest, United States - 15_EM | ecosystem: Host-associated > Plants > Roots > Unclassified | place... | reverse complement strand
TGGCCATAATTGTCTACCCTATCGGGGCTAACGTCTTCCCGTCCCAACAGTAGCCTCACTACTCCATCATGCCCACCCGAGGCGGCCCACGAGAGCGGTGTTTGGCCATAACTGTCTGGCCTATCGGGGCTAACCTCTTCCCGCCCCAACAGTAGCTTCACTACTCCATCATGCCCACCCGAAGCGGCCCACGAGAGCGGGGTTCGGCCACCACTGCCTGGCCTATCGGGGCTAACGTCTTCCCGCCCCAACAGTAGCTTCACTACTCCATCATGCCCACCCAAAGCGGCCCACGAGAGCGGTGTTTGGCCAATCTTGTCACGCCTATCGGGGCTAACGTCTTCCCGTGCCGACAGTAGCTTCACAACTCCATCATGCCCACCCAAGGCAGCCCACGCGAGCGGTGTTCGGCCATACCTGTCCAGGTTGTCAGGGTTGATGTATTTTCTTCCAAACAGTAGACTCATTGCTTGAGGTGTTCCCCACTGACGGCCGATGCTCCCAGGATTGACAAATGCCGGACCCAGGAATATCCTGACCACCCCTTCATGTCCGCATCGAGCCGCCCACGAGAGCGCTGTTTGACCATGTTCCGTGTCCCGTATATCAGGGCGAGTATGCTTCTGCTGCAAGAGTAACCGTACTACTTCCTCACGCCCATGCATCGCAGCCCACATGAGTGGCGTCAGACCCATACCATCTCTTTTGTTTACATCCCTCCTCCTTGTCCTTATCAACTCAATTGCAATCTCTGCAATGCCAAAATACGAAATACAGTGCAGCGCAGAAAATGGCTCGCAGTGTCGAATGATGTACCCAGCAGACCAATCCTTGACAGACACCCAAAGTAACCAGGAAGATATGTGATTATGGTATCGACCAAGAAAGTCGAGTGCAAGGGATCTTGAGGAGGCCGAGAGCTGCATCCGCATGTGAGTTCCCCAATACAAAGAAGAATATTCCAGGAAGGGTGGGCCCCGGAAGTCATGAATGGAGCTGGCCGGAATATCGTTAATGGCACGGAAATTGAGATACGTCAAACAAGTCTCCGCTATCCTCGAGTGAGGTCTGTCAAACAAGCCGGCATGACGAGAAAAGTATTCTTTGAGCGTGAAATGGATCAGCCTAATAGTCGAGGACCCCTCATCGACGACAACGAGTCCTTGACAACAGCTTAACACTGTCCGGATCGAAGGCACACTCTTGGCCTTAATTTCAGTCGATCCCATCTCGATCGCTAGGGCGTGACATATCTCATCCACCTTCAACGGCCGCTCAGAATGTGAAATCCACATCAGGGTGTCCATTCCGAGTCTTGCTCTATCTCCCTCCTGTGTCTTTATCCTCCCTATGGTCGTATCGTATGCGCCCCCTAATCCCAAGCCATTTGTCATTGTACCAAGCCTCTCCCGTCTCCGGTAGAGTGTCGTTTCCTGCAGGATCGCCTTCATATTTAGAGACACCAGCAGGAATCTAGATACAGATCGGTCAGCTCATAACTTTACCTCATTCTTCCAGCGCCCTTGCTCTCTACTTACATTTCTGAAACCGTCTCCGGAATACTTTTCATAATGTCCTCCTCCAAGCTCTTGTCCATCGCCTCTGGTATAGTATCCTCTCCCAGCCTGGCTCGTAGGAATTGAATTATATCATCCCTGGTAGGTGTAACCGATACACCCACTACTCTCCCACCAAGATGTTTCTCCACCTCATCCCGGATATGCAATCTTCCTGCTAGAAATATCCGAGTGTTCGGAGACTTGTGTAAAACTTGTTTCAGTGAATTAAGCAGCTTTCCCCGATACTCCGCCACACATTCGTCAAGCGCATCAATACATATGAAGGTGCGCCGCGAGGACGATATATTATGCAACATCCCAACAATTTCGCCGAGTTCCAGTTTCCGGCCCCCGATAGCCCCTTCCTCTCCTCGAAAAGCCTCGACGATCTCTTCCGGAACCTTCTCTAATCGACAAACAAACTGTTTTAGAATGGAACTCAGGATGTCCGTTGGGGATTGCTCCTTCTGGGCCGCGAAGTCGAGGTAGAAGCACGCAACTGCAGCATTTTGTCCCCTTGCCCAATCGCATAACTTATCTACTACCAAAGAGCTTGCATCACCGCTTCTCAGTAACACCCCCGCTTCTTGGAGGATATGATCTCTTACCTAATATAGGTCTTGCCGACCCCCGGAGCTCCATGGCAAAACAAGGCCGAACCACCGGATTCCCCATCGCGAATGCCATCGAACCAATTCCGATATTCCTCCGTCTGTAAGAGCCAGTCTCCAACATGCTCGACTCGGTGGGATCTAATATCATGGTGCCGTATTCGGGGTTCCAGTGGGGATAACCATGCGAGGATCTTATCCCTCTCGTCAGCACTACCGTAGTTATTCACGTTAGACACATGGTTGGTATTGTTGGTGGTATTGGTGATGGTATTATTGGTGGTATTGTGGAACGAGTTGGTATTATTATTGAAGGTATCGGTATTATTATTAAAGGAATTGGTGTTATTGAAAGAGTTGCTACTTTCCCCAGCACGGAATTGCAACATCTCGCCTCGTTTGCTGCCGTTTGGAAAGTTTGTAGAGCAGGTGGAGGATTTGCAGGATTTGGAGGGCTTAGAGGGCTCAGAGGATTCAGAAGATGGGTTCTTGAGTACGGCAGTGCCAACTTACAGTGTTCTTGGGGCTGAAGAAAAGCGGGGTCAACATTATCTTTCCTTTTTGTTTGGTGAACACCTGGCCCAGCCAGCTTGTCCAGAGCGCCTTATCTGCAGGGCTGAATTCTACACATTACGCATCCTCGACAGAAAAAATATTTTCTTTCGCAGCGTTAACGTTACACCACAAGCACAATTTGTTCAACAAGACCCATCTCTTACTGAATGAAAGCCCCCGCCATCGCAATAAACACATCAGCATCTCAATCTGACTCCACATTTGTAGCCTGTGCCAACTTCTGAAATTATTGATTCTCGAAGAAAAGTACCCCCATGCGAATACCAGTACTACTATAACCCTGACACCCAAACAGAATTTCCGAGCCCTTCCACCGCTCCGGAATACCCGTAATTTTCTGACTTTTGCAAACGCAACTGCTATTGCATGTGGGCAAAAAACGCGCCGGAGCCGCAGAATTTTGGTTTTATGCAATAACAGTCGTGTTCACAAACGTCAGAAGATCACGAGTATGATACTCGAGTAGAGCTTCCCGGCGCTGCCACATCTGTGAATATTCTGAGCGATCTCTAGATCTCCAGCTCCTCAGACATATTTTCATACCAACCCAAGAGGGTGTTGACATTACGGATATGATTGGATTTCACTTTGTCGCCAAAATACTGCGCTGGCCGACAACGACAAGTCGCCGAAGTAAATTGATAGGGTAACCATGGTTCTTCTAGCTTGTGAATCCTTATTTGCGCCAACCTCCATGTAAATTTAAACCATCAACCAGTTCAAAGCATACTGGGATAGCACCGGCCATTGAGCAAGCATGGTCAGAGCCTCAGGAAAGACACTAATCGAACCGGCAAAGACAACCATCGGCTCGCCTTAAATATGCAATCAAATCCGCAATGTCCCCCACCTGTCTGAGAACTACTTGTAATTGCCTGACGTTTGTAAAAACGACTGCTATTGCATATGGGCAAAAAATTGCCCGGAGCCACACTATTTTGCCCATATGCAATAGCAGTCGTTTTTACAAACTTCAGGAAATTACGATTACTAGCCCCCGGAAACGTTTTGCTTGCCTTCCCATTGCACTATTGTGTAAAAAACTTGGGATAAAAGTCTAGAATGTCCCTAGAGGGATATTTAGAAACTGTTTCCCAAAGGTCTCCTGCTATTTTATTCCTGTTACTGTGTAATGTTCTTGTGGTACAAGGCGAGCATGATAACCTTACCCGCGTGGGTGAACCCTCCCAAAGCGCAACATCAATCCACAGTCGCTACCATCTAGCGAGAACAGCCCGAGTATTTGCATTGCTACCACGCTTCACTATAGCAAGCCCACCGGCTTAAAGCTTGAATAATCCTCCATGTTACCGGGCATTTAACAATTGATACCGCACCACAAATCACAACTTTGAGGTAGAATGCCGGAGACCAGAATCCTGAGCCAAAAGATTTGATGCCCGGTAAGGCCCTATTTGCCAGAGAAGCCCGTGTCACACAAGGTGCCTATATATTAAGTCTCCTCAGAACGAGGGGATTTTGAGTTGTTAAGCTGCTGAGGTAAAAGCATGGTTAGACAAAAAGGCTTAAACATGGGGCCCTGGTAGCATATGAGGAGGATTGTGCGCTGGCGAGAGTTACTGAAGAAGGGCCAGTTGGATCCGCGGTAAATGATATCATAGCTATGATACCTGATGTGCTGGAGACTGATTTTGTATTTTAAAACACAAATTAGGTTTCCTTTCTCCCATCCGCACCCCATGTGTAAACCCTCCCCTCTTACATCCCATTTTGAGGTCTAAAAAAAAATCATGCCGGCCCGGCCGACAGCGTCTTGTAAGCTCACGGTAAACCACCGTCATGTCAACCCATTCGAACCATCAGTGTGGAAGCATACTTCTAGCACTACTGTGGTGTCACTCGTACTATTGCTTTTTCCGCTTGCATCAAACTCTATCGCACATCTAGGCCTCCTGCACTATTGAAGATACCTCCTCGCATTTCTCTCATTCCTCTGTTTCTTGCTATTGTTATTTTTCGCTCGACCCATTTGTCTCGCTCCCAAATAGTAGATAGTCAGGGTTTTTCGCCCTTCCCTTTGAGATAGAAAAGTGTGTTCTGTTTTTCCCGAGCAAATCAATCACCTCCTCATATTTCGTATCATCGTTCCATCCAATATTTTCCACAACAATCCGTGTTGGAATATGCGGATATAATACTGTATCTATGCTAGTATCCTGAAGTTCACGATGATTGGTAGGCGTGCTAGTGAACTGGCTTCAAGAGGTCTGTGGGAGTCCAGATACGGACAACCACAATAGGGGCACTCGGGTATATAGAAACGCCCCCGAATACCATAGTTAATTAAGCAATTCTTCTATCCCGATTTTCTCTCCTACTTCTCGATATCTATCCTAGGTTTTCAAAAATCCGAACCCCACACATAGCGAGTGATTGTTTGTGATTATGCTCTCGCTTTGATCCCGACAGCGAGCAAAAGCATGCCATGATGGCAACACTCAAATTACAACTCGCTCATAGCTCAGTGATGGCCGAAGCAGTGCAGCAGACTCGCGCGTAGAACAGGAGAAAAGCACTTCGGTGGCAGTAGTAGGGTGTTGGAGTGGAGACGTTCGACGAGGAGCTCTCAACAGACTATCATAACCAGAGACTAAATACTGGGAGAGAGCGCACTCAACAAAAGTCCAACCCTAGGATGCACAACATAAATACCAAAATAAGAAAATATGCTGTCCAGATCCATCCCCACCACTCCAATACTGCCATTCTCTCATCTTTCAATAAAGACCAGACAACCGGGCATCCAAAGGTTTTGAAATCCAGTGCCAAAGAAAGGCAATGCCCGAGTCAGATCTTTAGCCATGTGATATTGGATTATTACTGATGCCTTTTGAAATCAGGCAGAGAACCAATCATATCTTATAATTCTGCTATGCCATAGGGATTAATTTTAGTGATAGTTTATTGCCTGAAGGTGCCGGGAGTCAGAGAGATGTGGTAGGGTTTGACAACAATATGGTGGTAAATTCAAGCACTGCTAACCATTCAGTTCACCTGCAATATAGCAGGATATGGGGAGCAACGCCAGTGGGCGATGGCCTGTTGTTTTCTCAGATGCCCAGCCACTCTGCTATATGACGAGGTAAACCAGACCCATCAGCCACTGTCCCATGTCACCCTTTATCATACATTGCATGGCTAAAATATTCCTCCCACCTCTGTCCGAAACTTTAATCATCTATCGTCGGAAATGCGAGTACTATACCAATTATTTCCCCGCTTAATCCTAGCTTCTTATACCCCACTTCCTACAGTTACTTCCGCACCCGATTATGGCCGGGGGATAGCCACTAACTTACCCCTTACCCACTAAGGGCTTCTTTTTTAACTGTATGATAGATTAGGAGTGGGCTGAACGAACACCGGGGCTCAGCGAACAATACACTAAAAGTGCATTAGGGAGGTTTTTCCAAGTCAGTTCGCTAACTGAACTTTGCTTAATTTAAGCAAAGTAGAACAGGGTGGGGTGAAGAACTTTTCCGGGAGTTTTGCTGTATTGAACTGTGCAACTAATCTAATATCGTTCAACCTCGTGGTTGTCCACACACAGTACGCAAAATCCCTCCTTCTTTTACAAAAACAATGATGTCAACAAAATCTCTTTGGCACTGTTCAAACTATGAACCGTTCATAATAATACTGTGCAAAGCTGAGCCACTTCGTGCTTTGGGAAAGGATAGCGCCGTTGCTGTGTGGTGATAAGATAAGTTCAGTAGCGAACTGATTTAGCAAAACCTCCCTATTGATCAACAGTGATTTTACTTGGCATGTTCGCTCACCCCCCTCCTAGTCTACCCCAAAAAGCTATCATTATTTAATTGAGGTATGATAATATTATCATAATATCACAGCAGATAAAATCTAAGGCAGCGTTTGGCACGCCGGGATCCGGACTCAAAATCCGAATGATCTCTAAAACTTGGATTTTCAGTCTGACCGTGTTCGGTAGGCCCAGTATTACGACTGGATTTTTGTCTCCGGATTAGATCAGGATTTTAAACCAGGATTTTGTCTGAAGCCCGGCCACAGAGTATCATATCATACCAACCGGAAAAAAAGGCATTAGCCCTAACCACTTTCTCAGGTTTTGGGATCCCAAACGAATCATATACTTATGATTTAATACATAGATCTTGTATTTATTGTTATATTATCAGATACAGATATTGTTACTAATTTTCCAAAGTCCAAACCTAAATCCCGTTGTGCTTGGCACGCCCGATTTACAAAGTCCAGATTTTGAAGTTCCAGGACCTTTGTTTCCAGACCCGGATTTTATATCCATTTCCTAGTTTAATCCCGGAGTACCAAACAGGGCCTAAATTCTTACCCCTTAGCAGAAGCACTGTCAAAAATGCACTCATGACGTTCGCCTACCCAGCCCCTGGAACAAAGTGGCAGAGCTGAATGCACAAAACATCACTCGTGCTGTCCCCTGCCCCTCCGATGGTCACCCCCTCTGAACGCCACAACCGGTACTTCGTTATGCTTCAGCGGCCTCCTTATCCCGAGGAGCCATTTGTCATTCCATACCCTTTTCTCTCAACCTTGTCTATGGAAAAAAAAGGCTTGCCTCGAGATTGATTGAGAATCCGATTCGAGCTCAACAGCTATCAAAGTGAGGCGTTGCTTTTCATGATATCTCGATCCAGCACGAGAAGATAGGGCTGACCATTCGCCCCTTCTTCCCTGCCAAGCCAATTCCCTTCAAGTTTCTTTTCCCCCTTCCATACCGGTAACTAACGGCGGGGAACGGTCGGGGCCAGGAAGTGGCATAAGACCCGATTCCGATGCGATGATTCCATTCCGCTGCCCCATACAAATGGCAGCATACCTTCCGTCTCACAATTCGGAAACAACCGCTTCTACAGGTGAAATAGTCACAAAACGGAACGGTCCCGTTTTTGCCAAACAGGCTCAAAATAACCCGCGTCATAATATCATATGATACCCGAAATCGTAGGGCCGCAGCAAGGTTACTAGGGCTTAGTATGATGCGAAGTACTCAGGTATGATATGATACAAGTTCAGGTTTCTCGTGTCATAGGGTTAGGGTAGCTGAGTAGATGGGCAGATGACAAAACAAAGGAAAAATTAAGATGCCAGCCATGGAAGTCAAGTACCGTGCTTTACTGAGCAGTTGGCGTGCAATCCGCGAGGTTGGCGGAGAAAGTTTTTCAAAGAAAACTGGCAGATGGGTTGGGCCTGGCAACATGCAGGAAGCAACAGGAAAAAGGATGGTGTGTTCTTGCTTGCTCGTTTGCGGTATTCGGGTATCAATGCATGGTGGGCAAACGAGGGAGGGAGGGAAAAAACAAGCTAGTGGGAGAAAGGTAGAAAGAAAGAAAAGCGTGACCAAAATTCGAATTTCCGGGAGCCCCCCACCCTTCCGGAGAATAGTTGACTCCCGGTACGGTACTCCCACATCTTAATTTACGAATAGTGATAACATGGGGATCCCTAGATTCTCAGTCCCTTGCACACATATTTTCGTAATAACCCAGGAAGCTGTTGACACTGTGGATATGATTTGCTTTCACTCTATCGCGAAATGGTGCTCTTCGGACAACGACCAGCCGAGGAAGCAAAATTCACAGGGCAGTCCCTCTAGCCAAGGAATCCCCACCGGCACTAACCTCCACAACCACCGACCCGTTTACAGCATGCCGGTACCGGCGTGGCACCGACCATTGAGCTGGCATAATCACAACCCTAGGGAAGCTTCTACACATGGATTACGCGATTTCTATTCCAATAGGCTCTAGACGCAAAACAACCTGGAAGAAAAGTGGACTAGTTGCATTCTCCCTCTCCCAGCCGAGGACAGGCCAGGAGATATCTCTCTCCATCAAACTAACATGACCACAAACTCCCAAACTCAACCCCCAAAGACAAACACTAACCTAACGAATCCTAAACCCTAACCACCTCAAGCAATCTGAAAACCATCCAGATATGGTTCCAGCCACTTATACACAACACCTCGATTGAAGCAACGGGGGACGCCTTGGCATAAAATCAACTATCATATGAAAAAATCTTGTAAATGTTCAAACCGCTACGGGGGAAGAGTTTTTTTTAAATTCTTTTATTCTAATTTGGTTAGGGCTAAAGGCTTAATTGCTCCTGTTTTTGAGCCAACCTTCAAGTTATGCCAAGGCGTCCCCCGTTGGTTCAATCGAGGTGTTGTGTATAAGTGGCCGGAACCATATGATACCCATATCAGCATATGGTGCAAAGCGTCTACAGCGTGTACCAAGGTGGGTGCACCTATGACATGCCTTTGGTAATCAGGGTCAGGGGTATTCCACCACCGACTAGAATTCCAGAGGTTTGATGTTCAACTCATGCCCCCGAATTAGTATTTTTTATTATTTTACAATTCAAGTCCATGATCAATACCCCTGACCCTGATTATAAGGCATGTCATGGGTGCACCCACCTTGGTACACGCTGTAGACGCTTTGCACCATACCCGTTCAATTACATATCTGCATAACTACATAACCGCATACCCTATAGGCATTCCAGCATAAACCAGCACAGTCTCCTTGTGATCTCACCTGATGAAACCTAAGGGAAAGCACAACAGATGAAGCGAACCAAAGTGCGATCACAACAGACTCTAAGAGGAGCGGTCAAGGATGGAGGAACGGTGGACTAGATGGCTGCCCTCTCTAGCTAAGGAGAGGCCAGGAGATATATTTCTCCGTCTAACTAACAACAACAAAGCACTCCAGAAACTCAACGCACTCTAAAGAAGCACACGCAGCTAACTAACCCTGATCCCTAATGATCACAAACAATCTAGACTCATCCTGATATCCCTCGATCCTCCATAATCCTAAGGCCTATGCCCTGCCGGTGTGCTAACTCCCGTATGCCTAGTAACATAGGGTATGAAAAAAACAATAAACCAAATACCCGATGCCTCATACCCTATGGCTAGACACACCAACAAAACCATGAAACAAATATCCTATGCCTAGCAGCATAGGATGTGAGAACAACAACCCACGGGAAAATACCTGACCGCCGGAAATCCAAAACACCGCCTGCCCTAAACCGTATCTCTCCTAGCCGCATATCCGCATATGATACATGCATATCGGCACAACCCTCTAACCGCATGCCCTATAGGCAATCCAACAGGTGGGAGGGGATAAGGGAGGGGGGGGGAAGGAGCGCGATAGATCTAAATGATATTCTAGATAATGGCATTTGTCCCCTCATTATACCGTACATATAAGAGGTATGAGAGACAAGATTAAGAGATCCCCAGAAACTTTTCCGCTATGATACAATATGATACACCCCAACCCGAGTTCGTCCCACTATTTAACAAAGGAATAAAGAAATACAACAGCAGAAAGCCGAACCCATCCGAGAAAACCTCTAACACCAGTTCCCGGAACACCAGAAAAAGGAAAGGGGAAATAAAAAAGCAAATGTAGATATCTGAGACCTGACGATAGAAGCTCTGCCTATCCACCTGACATTTTTGGTACTAACAAATGGCGATATCCGCAAGACAATCTCATCGCTCTAGGATCTCGAAGGAGAACCAGGGGAGGCGATAGCAAGAGTAGTAAACCGTTGATTGATTTTGTAGACGGGACGCATGGTCAGACTCAAAAACGCCGAGAGGGGTTGTATCTCAGAGTCTTATACCAGGCGGGCGAAGCTGCCGTCCGGGCCCTGAGTAGCTCCACTACTACATCATGCCCATTCTCGGCGGCCCACGAGAGCGGTGTTCGGCCATGATTGTCCGCCCTATCGGGACCAACGTCTTCCCGCTCTAACAGTAGCTTCACTACTCCCCCATTCCCACGCTCGGCGGCCCACGAGAGCGGTGTTCGGCCATCATTGTCTGGCCCATCTGGGGTGACGTCTTCCCGTTCCAACAGCAGCTCGACCACTGAATCACACCTACACTGGGCAGCCAACGAGAGCGGTGTTCGGCCATTATTGTCTGGCCTATCGGGGCTAACGTCCTCGCGCTGCAACAGTCGCTTCACTACTCCATCCTGCCCATCAATGGCTGCACACCAGAGCGGTGTTCGGCCATCATTGTCTGGCCTATCGGGGCCAACGTCCTCACGCTGCAACAGTAGCTTCACTACTCCATCCTGCCCATCAATGGCTGCCCACCAGAGCGGTGTTCGGCCATCATTGTCTGGCCTATCGGGGCTAACGTCCTCCCGTCCCAACAGTAGCCCCACCACTCCATCATGCCCACCCCCGGCGGCCTGCGAGAGCGGTGTTCGGCCATCATTGTCTGGCCTATCCGGGCTAACCTCTTCCCATTCCAACAGTAGCTTCACTGCTCCATCTCTCCCACGTCGGGCGACCCACCATAGCGGTGTTCAACCATCATTGTCTGGCCTATCAGGGCTAACCTCTCCCCGTTCCAGCAGCAGCTTCACTACTCCATCATGCCCACCCTCGGCGGCCCGCGAGAGCGGTGTTCGGCCATCATTGTCTGGCCTATCAGGGCTAACCTCTTCCCGTTCCAACAGCAGCTTCACTGCTCCATCTCTCCCACGTCCAGCGACCCCCAATAGCGGTGTTCGACCATAATTGTCTGGCCTATCGGGGCTAACATCTTCCCGTCCCAACAGTAGCCTCACTACTCCATCATGCACTACTCCATCATACCCACCCCAGGCGGCCCACCATAGCGGTGTTTGGCCATCATTGTCTGGCCTATCGGGGCTAACGTCTTCCAGCTCCAACAGTCGCTTCACTACTCCATCATGCCCACCCTCGGCGGCCCACGAGAGCGGTGTCCGGCCACCATTGTCTGGCCTATCGGGGCTAACGTCTTCCAGCTTCAACAGTAGCTTCACAACTCCATCATGCCCATTCCTGGCGGCCCACGAGAGCGGTGTTTGGCCACCATTTTCTGGCCTATCAGGGCTAACCTCTTCCCGTTCCAACAGCAGCTTCACTATTCCATCCCTCCCACGTATGGCGGCCAACAATAGCGGTGTTCGACCACTATTGTCGGGTCTATCGAGGCTAACGTTTTCCCGTCCCAACAGTAGCTTCATAACTCCATCATGCCCACCCCAGGCGGCCCACCATAGCGGTGTTTGGCCACAATCGTCTGGCCTATCGAGGCTAACGTCTTCCAGCTCCAACAGTAGCTTCACTACTCCATCACGCCTTTTCTCGGCGGCATACGAGAGCGGTGTTCGGCCACCCTTGTCTGGTCTATCAGGGCTAACATCTTCCCGCCCCAACAGTAGCTTCACAACTCCATCATGCCCACGCTTGGCGGCCCGCGTGAGCGGTGTTCGGCCATAACAGTCTGGCCTATCGGGCCTAACGTCTTCTCGTCCCAACAGTAGCCTCACTACTCCATCATGCCCATTATCGGCGGCCCACGAGAGAGGTGTTTGCCCATAATGGCCAGGCTCGTCGGGGTTGATATATTTCCTTCCAAACAGTAGACTCATTGCTTGAGGTGTCCCCCACCGACGGCCGATGCTCCCAGGATTGACAAATGGCGGACCCAGGAATATCCTGACCACCCCTTCATGTCCACATCGAGCGGCCCATGAGAGTGCTGTTAGACCATATCCCGTGTCCTGTATATCAGGGCGAAGAAGCTTCTGCTGCAAGAGTGATTGTACTACTTCCTCACGCCCATTCCTTGCAGCCCGCATGAGTGGCGTCAGACCCTTACTATCTCTTTCGTTTAGATCCCACTTTTTCGTCCTTATCAAATCAATTGCAACTTCAGCAATACCAAAATATGAAATACAGTGTAGCGCAGAAAATGGCTTGAAGGATCGAATGAAGTCAGCATCCCAGTTCTTGTAGATAGATGCCCAAAGTAACCTGGAAGATATATGATTACCGTATCGCCCAAGAAACTCGAGTGCAAGGGATCTTGAGGAGGCCGAGAGCTCCATTCGCATGTGGGTTCCCCAATACAAAGATGAATATTCCAGGAAGGGTGGGCCTCGGAAGTCACGAGAGGGGATGGTCAAAATATCTCCGATGGCCTGGAAATTGAGATGCGTCAAACAAGTCTCAGCCATCCTCGAGTGAGGTCTGTCAAACAAGGTGTCATGACGAGAAAAATACTCTTTCAGCGTGAAATGGATCAGCCTAACAGTCGAGGACCCCTCATCGACGGCAGCAAGTCCTTGACAACAGCTTAACACTGTCCGGATCGAAGGCACACTCTTGGCATTCATTTCAGTTGATCCTGTCTCGATCGCTAGGGCGTGACATATCTCATCTACATTCAATGGCCGCTCAGAATTTGAAATCCACATCAGGGCCTCCATTCCGAGTCTTGCTCTATCCCCTTCCTGCGCCTTTATCCGCCCTATGGTCGTATCGTATGCATCCCCCAATCCCAACCCATTTGCCATTGTACTAAGCCTCTCTCGCCTTCGATGGAGTGTCGTTTCCTGCAGGATGGCCTTGATATTTAGAGATACCAGCAGGAATCTAAACACAGATCTGTCAGCTCATGACCTTACCCATTTTTTCCAGCGCCTCTACTTCCTACTTACATCTCCGAAACTGTCTCGGGAATGCTCTTCATGATGTCCTCCTCCAAGGTCTTGTCCATCGCGTCCGGTATTGTGTCCTCTCCCAGCCTCGCTCGTAGGAATTGGATGATATCATCCTTGGTCGGTGTAACCGACACAGCCACTACCCTCCCACCAAGATGGTTCTCCACCTCATCCCGGATATGCAATCTCCCGGTCAGAAATATCCGAGTGTCAGGGGACTTCTGTAGAATTTGTTTCAATGAATCAAGCAGCTTTCCCCGATACTCCGCCACACATTCGTCCACCGCATCAATACATATGAAGGTTCGCCGCGAGGACGAAATATCCGAGAACATCTCTACGATTTCGCCCAGTCCCAGTTTCCGGCCCCCAATCACCTTCTCCTGCTTTTGGAAAGCTTGGACGATCTTTGCCGGGATGTTCTCGAGTCCACCAACCACCTGTTTTAGGAGGGAACTTAGGACATCCGTTGGAGATTGCTCCTTCTGAGCCGCGAAGTCGAAATAGAAGCACGCAACTGCAGAATCCTGCCCCTCTGCCCAATCGCATAGCCTATCTACTACCAAAGAGCTTGCATCACGGCTTCTTAGCAACACTTTCGCTTCTTGGAGGATATGATCTCTTACCTGATGTAGGTCTTGCCGACCCCCGGAGCTCCATGGCAAAACAAGGCCGAACCACCGGATTCCCCATCGCGAATACCATCGAACCAATTCCGATATTCCTCTGTCCGTAAGAGCCAGTTTCCCACATGCTCGACTCGGTGAGCTCTAATATCATGGTGCCGTATTCGGGGTTCCAGAGGGGATAACCATGCGAGAATCTTATCCCTCTCGTCGGCACCACCATAGTTATTCACGTTAGATATATGGTTGGTATTATTGGTGGTGGTATTGTTGATGGTATTGTTGAACGAGTTGGTATTATGATTGAAGGTATCGGTATTGTTATTAAAGGAATTGGTGTTATTGAAAGAGTTGCTACTTTCCCCAGCACGGAATTGCGACATTTCGCTTTTTTACTGCTGTTTGGAAAGTTTGCAGAGAAGGTAGAGGATTTGCAGGATTTGGAAGATTTGGAGGGCTTAGAGGGCTCAGAGGATTTAGAAGATAAGTTCCCGAGTACAGCAGTGCCAATTGATAGAGTTCTCGAGGCAGAAGAAAAGCGGGGTCACCATTATCCTGCCATTTTGTTGATGAACGCCTGGTCCAATCAGTGTATGCAGAGAGCCTTATTTGCAGGGCCGAACCCTACCGACATAACTGCAGCCGGCCCTTGCCACGCATCCGCGACAGAAAAAATCTCTTCTTTCGTAGCGTTACAACACAAGCACAATCGGTTCAACAAGAGCCATCTCTTATCCTACTGAAAGAAAGCCCCCACCCTCGCAATAAACACATCAACATCCAAATCTGACTCCACACTTGCAGCTTGTGCCAACTTCTGAAATTATTAATCTCCGAAGAAAAGTATGCGAATACCAGTACCACCGCAACCCAGGCGCCTAAACAGGATTTCCGAACCCTTCCACCGTTCTGGGATAGAGCCTCCCGGTGCTGCCACATCTGTGAACATGCTGAGCGATCTCTAGATCTCCAGCTCCTCAGACATATTTCATATAATACCAACCCAAGAGGGTGTTGACATCACGTATATGATTGGGTTTCACTCTGTCTCCAAATGCCGCGCTGGCCGACAACGACAAGTCGCCGATGTAAAATTGATAGGGTAACTATGGTTCCTCTGGCCTGGGAATCCTTATTTGCGCCAACCTCCATGTAAATTTAAACCATCAACCAGTTCAAAGCATAACCCACCGGGATAGCACCGGCCATTGAGCAAGCGCGACCAGGGCCTCAGGAAAGACACTAAGCTACGCACAGATCGTACGGGGAGCGGAACCGGCAAAGACAACCATAGGCTCGTCTCAAATATGCAATCAAGTCCACCTATCTGAGAACTACTCGTAATTGCCTGACGTCCGTAGAAACGACTGCTATTGCATATGGGCAAAAAATTGCCCGGAACCACAATATTTTGCCCATATGCAATAGCAGTCGTTTTTACAAACTTCAAGCAATTACCGGTACGAGTACTGGCCCCGGGAAACATTTTTGCTTGCCTTCCCATTGCACTATTGGGTAAAAAAATTGGGATAAAAGTCTAGAATGTCCCTAGAGGGATATTAGAGCCTGTTTCACGAAAGGCTCCTGCTATTTTATTCCCGTTACCGGATGATATCTTGAGGTACAAGGTGGAGCACGATAACTTTACCCATGTGGATAGATACTCCCAAAGCGTAACATCAATCCACAGTAGCTACCATACAGCGACAACAGCCCGTGTATTTGCGTTGCTACCAGGCTTTACTAATAACGAGCCCACCGCCTTAATGTTTGAATAATACTGCATGTTGTCGGGCTGCTAACAATTGATACCGGACGGCAAATCACAACTTTGAAGTAGAATGCCGGAGACCAGAATCCTGAGCCAAAAGATTTGATGCCCGGTAAGGCCCATTTGCCAGAGAAGCCCGTGTCACACAAGGTGCTTATATATTAAGTCTCCTCACAACAAATGGATTTTGAGTTGTTAAGCTGCTGAGGTGAAAGCATGGTTAGACAAAAGGCTTAAACATGGGGCTTTGGTAGTATATGAGGAGAATTGTGTGCAGACGAGAGTTACTGAGGAAGAGCCTGTTGGGTCTGCGGTATATGATATCATAGTCATTTTTGGTGCTAAAGACTGATTGTATAATATTTAAAACATAAATTAGGTTTCCTATCCTTCATCCGGACCCCTTGTATAAACCCTCCCTGTTCTTCCATCTCCCTAAGGTCTAAAATGTTTTTTTATTCCGGGCCGGCTGACAGCGTCTTGTAGGTTCACAGTAAAATTACCGTAAAGTAGTTTACATCATGACCACTCCCATTCGAGCTATTCGAATCTCAGAAATTTGGTGCGCGAGGAAGAGAGCGAAGCCTCGAAAGTAAAGACGGGTCGGCTGCGAGAACAATCTAGTTTGTAGAGAAAGGACAATAATTAACCGATGTCGCTTCTGTATTGCTACTTGGGTACCGGCACACGGTATTTATACCTGTAAGAGGTATATATATACAGAGACAACGAGTATCTAAGTTCCACTGGCACTATTGCCCGCCAGAGATACTTCCGTCTCATTGAAGCCATTTTTCCAATATCGAACTCAAAAGCTAACCGAGTGATCGTTTATGATTGCGCCCCCAGGTTGATCCATACAGTGAGCAAAAGCATGTCATGATGGGAACACTCTGATGGCAACCCGCCCAGAAACCAATGGTGGCTGGGGCAGGCACGCGTGTAGCGCAGGATAAAAGCACTTCGGTGGTGGTGATGGCGTTGGAGTGAAGACGTTCGACCAGGAGCTCTCAACTGACTATCATAACCAGAGACTAAATACTGGGAGAGAGCGCACTCAACAAAAGTCCAACCCTAGGATGCACAACATTAGTACCAAAATAGGAAAATATGCTGCCCAGATCTATCCCCACCGCTCCAATACTACCATTCCCTCATCCTTCAATAAAGACAAGACAACCGGCCGCCCAAAGGTTTTGATTTCCAGAACCAAAGAAAGGCAATGCCGGAGTCAGATATTTAAAACCATGAAGATGTTGAATTATTACCGATGCATTTTGAAATTAGGCAGAGAACCAATCATATCTTGGATTAATTTTAGTGATAGTTTATTGCTGAAGGTGCCGGGAGTCAGAGAGATGTGGGAGGGTTTGATAATAATATGGTGGTGAATTCAAGCACCCCTAGCCATTCAGTTCACCTGCAATATAGCAGGATATGGCGAGCAACGCCAGTGGGTGATGGCCTCTTGTTTTCTCAGATGCCCAGCCACTCTGCTATATGATGAGGCAAACCAGACCTATCAGCCACTGTCCCATGTCATCCTTTACTATACATTGCATGGCTAAAATATTCCTCCCACTTCTGTCCGAAACTTTATAGTCATTTATTGTCGGAAATGCGAATACTATACCAATTATTCCCCCGCTTAGTCCTGGCTTCCTATACCCCACTTCCTATAGTTGATACTTTTCGCATCCGATTGTGACTGGGGGATAGCCACTACCCCTTGTCCACTAAGGGCTTCTTTTTTAACAGTATGATAGATTAGGAGTGGGCTCAACGAACACCGGGGCTCAGCAAACAATACACTAAAAGTGCATTGACCAACAGTGATTTTACTTGGCATGTTCGCCGAGCCCCCGTGTTCGTTGACCCCCCCCTCCTAGTCTACCCCAAAAAGCTATCATTATTTAATTGAGGTATGATATCATAATATCACAGCAGATAAAATCTAAGGCAGCGTTTGGCGCGCCGGGATCTGGACCCAAAATCTGAACGATCTCCAAAACCTGGATTTTCAGTCTGACCGTGTTCGGCAGGCCCAGTATTAATTACGACTGGATTTTTGTCTTTGGATTAGACCAGGATTTTAAACCAGGATTTTGTCTGAAGCCCGGCCACAGAGTATCATACCATACCAACCGGAAGAAAAAAAAGGCATTAGCCCCAACCGCTTTCTCGGTTTTTGGGTTCCCAAACAAATCATATTATATCATACATGGATCTTGTATTTATTGTTATATCAGATACACATATTGTTACTAATTTTCCAAAGTCCAAATCTATACCCTGTTGTGCTTGGTATGCCCGATTTACAAAGTTCGGATTTTGAAGTTTCTAGACTTTGGTTTTTAAATCCAGATTTTATACCCAAATCCTAGTCTCATCCTGGAGCACCAAGCAGGGCCTATTCTTACCCCGTACCCCTTGGCAGAAGCACCGTCATAGCTCTAGCCCAAAGGCTCTCAACAACAATGCACTCATGACGCTCACCCACCCAACCCCTGGAACAAAGAGGCAGAGCTGAATACACAAAACATCACTCGTGCTGTCCCCTGCCGCTCCGATGGTCATCCACCCCCTCTGAACGCCACAACCGGTACTTCGTTATGCTTCAGCGGCCTCCTTATCCCGAGGAGCCATTTATCGTTCCATACCCTTTTCTCCCAGCCTTGTCTACGAAAGAAAAGCTTGTCTCGGGATTGATTGAGAATCCAATTCGAGCTCAACAGTTATCAAAGTGAGGCGTTGCTTTTCATAATATCTCGATCCAGCACGAGAAGATGGGCTGACCATTCGCCCCTTCTTCCCTGCCAAGCCAATTCCCTTCAAGTTTCTTTTCCCCCTTCCATAACTAACGGCGGGGAACGGTCGGGGCCAGGAAGTGGCATAAGACCCGATTCCGATGCGATGATTCCATTCCGCTGCCCCATACAAATGACCGCATACCTTCCGTTTCACAATTCGGAAACAACCACTTCTACAGGTGAAATAGTCACAAAACGGAACGGTTCCGTTTTTGCCAAACGGGCTCAAAATAACCCGCGTCATAATATCATACCCGAAATCGTAGGGCTGCAGCAAGGTTACTAGGGCTTAGTATGATGATGCGAATTACTCAGGTATGATATGATACAAGTTCAGGTTTCTCGTGTCATAGGGTTAGGGTAGCTGAGTGGATGGGGAGATGGCAAAACAAAGGAAAAAGTAAGATGCCAGCCATGGAAGTCAAGTACTGAGCAGTTGGCATGCAATCTGCGAGGCTGGCGGAGAAAGCTTTTCAAAGAAAACTAGCAGATGGGTTGGGCCGGGCAACATGCAGGAAGCAACAGGAAAGGGATGGTGTGTTCTTGCTTGCTCGTTTATTCGGGAATCGATGCATGGTGAGCAAGCGAGGAAGGGAGGGGAAGAGATGGAAAGAAGGAAAGAATGAAAGAATGAAGGGGGGAGAGGCTGACATTCGAATTTCTTTTTCTTCCCCCGATCCCTCTCCATCTCCATCCTTTTCCTGGCTAGGGGGCGAAAATGTGATGGATGATTGCGGGTGCTCGAGTGCCTTCGGGTCGCACAAATTATGTAGGAAATCGTCATTGGCGTCACATTTCCGCAGCCTTGTGGCAGTTTCTTTTGATGTCGCGGTAGGACAGCGATGGCGGAATTATTGTGGAATCACCGGTATGTGCATATGTCCGGTGGGTTTCGATCTCATTTTTATCTTTGGAGGGAGAGACAGAAAGGCAGATAGATGCTCGAGCAGAGCAGACGGATAAGAGGGGGGATGTTGATTGACTGATTGATTGAGAAATTGTTCACCTTACACTCCCTCAGACACCGGCAGTGCAGGGTGTGCTCCTGATGGTCAACGGTTGGTGGCAGATGCTGACTGCGCGCCGTGTGTGGTTGCCATTCCGAAGTGTGTGTGGCTCAATGCCGTGCTTGGATCGAAATCTGCCGCCCGAGCTTTTTCTTACCGGCAGCGCCGCAGAGGGAGAGAAGAGGAGCCACCGTGAGGAAAGGGGAGAACATGTCGTCTTCCTCTCTATATAATCTCCTCCGTCTATATGCACCGGTATTGTGTTGCTGTGTGTTGTGTGCTGTATGCGCGAGGATTGGGGATACCGGTAGTTGGGTGGTTGCCGGTATGGGACATACAAAGGTACCCGTGGCATTCAGGCCCACAATTGTGCTAAACGCCAAGCGATGGAATATGATATTATCTTCACAATATCCACCACGCTCACTCTGTTTCACGGACACGACAAAATGCGATAGGAACGAGGAGGGTCTCCCGGTAAAGCTGCAGGTGGCTCCTCTAGCACCGGTATCATAGGTAACTCGTCAGTATCAGCATGCGTTCCAATTCAGTTATGACCCTTATGATGATATCTCTCCCCTCCATCTCAGCCCCCCCTGACTCTTCTCCTCTGAGGTTTCCCGTAAGATGCGATAGGCCCTCGTTCATCCATTCAGATCCCAAGGCCCACAACCGTCCCCTCTTCCTCTTCCTCTCGCTTTCGCTCCCCGCTGCGCACAGGAAATAAACCCCTGTTACATTCATCGACATCGCTTCTCCTCCGTTGATTTCGCTTCGAAGCTTGTAATTCAGCAGAGTAACCACATTCCATGCAGGCATACCACTATTATCGCTCCAATTCGCCACGATTCACCCTACCACCACCATCTGCGAGAGCAATTGCTTCTCCCACTGCCACAATCCCCGTTTCTCGCTACCCGAGCACGGCAACTGTACGCTACGCTATCTTATCCATCCCTCCACCCTCACATCACTTCCAAACTCCCCCAACGCCAGATTCTTCCAGAACTTCTAGAAGCTTGCCGCTCACTTTCCCCTCCTGTCCTGTCTCGTGCCACCTGTTTCCAAAAGCCACGATCCCGTATCAAGATTTACCCACCTTGTTCCCTCATCCTTCCTCCTTCCCTTTCCAACCCCCCCTTTTCCCATTCCCTCTCCCTCTCCACCGGAAAAAAAATCAAAATCAAAATCAAAATCCATCACCATCACCATCACCATCTCATCCTCACCCTCATCCCCTCAACTCATCTCCAGACCATTACCACCGCCATACCAAAGAATCCCTTCTTCAGCGCCTGCGCAACTTCCCTTGCACCTAAGGATGCGGCATTGAGAAAGTGTGAAACAGGGGCCCCCCTTCTCCGCATACGCTTTAAACCCCTCCACCATCCCCACCCCACCCTTCCCCTCCCTTACCTCCTCTCCCCTTCCCCGCCCCCGTTATCCGTCAACGGCCCTCCTTTCCACTATATCTCATACGGATCAGTATTGGCGACCCGCGTCCTCGGTGAAGCCTGCGCGCAGGAACAGACTCCGCAACCCAACAGGTTGAAAGGGGCTTGCTTGGGATACCTTCGAAAGGACCGAAAAGAGGCTTAAGACTTTGGAGGAACCGAATAGGCAAGAGGAAATTAAGCAGCAATAGCAACAATCGGGGGAAAAGGAAACGAGGGAAAAAAAAAGGAAGGAAAAAAAGAAAAAAAAGAACAACTACCCGCATCCCCCCCCCAACTCCATCTCGAATCTCAGACCTTTTTTCTTGTCCACCGACCCAAAACTACGCAACTCGCCTAGATTGAACGTCTTTTCTTCTCCCCGCCAAATCGTCATCTATTGCCTCATATTGCTGGGGGATACGGGGGCTCATAGAGCTGGGCACTTGCGTTGAACTGGTCCTGGGAGATTCTTGCCTCTTGTCGTCGCACCACTCCCCAAAGTTTAATATCGACGCTAGTTTGACGTTACCTATCGGGAGTGTCTACATTCTATTCGTCGGACAGAAACTTGAGTCAGCTGCTTGTTCCGGTTTTGGCCCGCGCGTCTACTTTCTCTCTACTCTTTCTCTCTCTTCCTCGCTGTCCGTGTGTGCGCGTGAGTCCGTGCTCTACATTGCCTGGGTTTCGGGGCTCGGATATCCCCCAGAGGGCATAAAGAACTATTCTCGCCTCTCCCCCAGTCGCTCCCGCCACCTATCCTATAATATAGTTTACCTTGCAGCTTCCCCCGCAACGTCCTACAAACGATGCACCATAGACGACGCGCACCCCCGATAGTCCTCTCCCCGGCTCCTTCCCCTGGAGCTGACGACTCTAACGGCCACGTGAACACGATTGAGATTGTACATCACTTCGAGTCCCAGGCGAATCCTGCTAAGCCCGCCCGTCCTTCTCCTCTTACCACTTCCAATGGCATGCCACTGGTGCTGCTGGAGAGGCTCCGGTCGTTCCCCTTGTTTCTTAGCGCTCCCGAGGAGTTCTTGTCAGCCGTTGCAGCACACCTAAGGCCCCAGCCATACTCACCGCGAGATTATATCCTCACCGAGGGCGATGAAGCAAAGGCCATGTACTGGCTCGTCCGAGGTGCTGTGGCCGTCACTTCGAGGGATGGGGAGAGCACCTATGCCGAATTGCGGCCGGGGGCATTCTTTGGAGAAATTGGTATACTAATGGACATACCACGAACAGCAACCATTATTGCTCAGAGCAGGTGTTTGCTTGTCGTTTTGACAAAGGAAGCGCTCCAGCGTGAACTACCCATGTTCCCCGAAGTGGAAAGGGCCATTAGGGAGGAGGCGGAGGAGCGCTTGACGCTGCTCAACAAGAAGAAAAAGGAGAGGGAAAGCAGTCCGAGAATTGGGGGGGTAAAAAGGGCGGTCGACCCGGATGGAGATGTCGAGATTGGGGATGACGTGGGTTCCAAATCCGACGCCCCAAGGGCCTTTGGAGGCCCCGGCCTCGCCCTGAAGCCCGGGAGTCCATGGGTGACCAATTCAGCTCTTGCAAGTGGGCAGGTCAATATCCGACAATTGCTAAAGGAACTGCCATTATTTGCAAATCTCCCCCAGGAAAACCTTCACTTTTTAGGGTTGAGCGCAGCCCCCCGGACATATGCGCCCTTTCAGACCATCATACAGCAAAACTCGATGGGAAGGGAGATCTACTTTATTGTGGGCGGTGAGGTTGAGGTGGTGGATGAATTGGCTATGGATCCGAAACAGAACAAGGTCAAGGCACGATTGAGGAAGGGCCAGCATTTTGGGGAGGTTGTAGCTCTATCTTTGGCGCCCAGGAGGACAGCCACAGTTCGCGCGATAACACCCGTAGAATGCCTGGTGATTGAGGGTGATGTACTGGAAGAGTTGTGGAAAAAGTGCCCCCCAGAAGTGCAGCAACAGTTGGAGATGACCGCAAGGGACCGCATGGATGGGGATGGTGAAAACATTCTCATGAGGGACGCGCCTGCAACCCCTACCCAGTCAATTGATAGGTTGGATATATCGGATCTCCCAAAAGCGTCCTCAATGAACTTGACAGTTCCGGAGTCACGGTTCATGGGATCAAACGACCCGAACGTCGTCGAACCTTTCGATCCGGACCCATACCTACCTGCGGACTTTGAATCGCTTAGGTCGAAGTCTAGGCGAGGTTCGCTCGCCCCACCACCCCCACAATCAAGTGCTGCATCGAGCAGCTCTTCGCCAACAGAAGAGAATCCAAGCCCCCTTTCAAGATCTACAACACCTTCGCCGGCAAAGACCAAACATGTGACCACTCCCCCGGAACATCACGCCACGGTAAAGCGGGCGCGTATACTCTCTCGGAAGCCCTCCAGGTTCAATATTGGCCAATTCAAGGATGATATCTTGATCCAAATATTCAAGCACATGGAACTTCACGAGTTGATGCGAGTGCGTCAAGTGTCGACACATTGGTCAAGGCTGCTTACCAATTCTCCATACCTACTGAACACACTCGACTTGAAGCCCTATAACCGAGTGATCAATGACAACGTGTTGATACATGCGATTGCACCCTTTGTAGGGCATAGGCCCAACCTGATAGATATATCGAACTGCTTCCACATTGGTGACGAAGGTTTCACGGTCCTTGCGCAGACATGCGGCGCAAACGTCAAAGTTTGGAAAATGAAAAGTGTTTGGGACATTACCGGACAGGCCATACTTGAAATGTCAAACCGTGCAAAAGGGCTCGAGGAAATCGATCTTAGCAACTGCCGGAAAGTGAGCGACACACTCCTGGCGAGGGTTGTGGGTTGGGTTGTCCCCGAATTCCACCCAATGTACGCGGAACAGCAACTACAGCAGGCACAAGCTGCGGCTGCCGCGGCGAATAACCCTTCAAGATACAATCCCGGCCAGCAAGCCCCACCCCAACCCCCGCCAATGTACCCTGCCCCTGGTACCGTGATTGGATGCCCAAACCTCAGCCGGCTGACATTAAGCTATTGCAAACACGTTACCGACCGTACCATGTCCCATCTTGCAGCGCATGCAGCCCGCAGGTTGGAGCATGTGGATCTTACGCGATGCACTACCATCACAGACCAAGGATTCCAAAGCTGGAGCATGACCCGCTTTGAAAGATTGCGAAGTCTATGTCTAGCAGATTGCACATACCTCACCGACAGCGCAGTGGTCTTCCTCACGAACGCGGCCAAAGGGCTCCAAAGCCTCGATTTGGTAAAGTTTTCCCCACTCCCCTCCAAAGGTGTCCTTCCTCCTCGAAGCTATAGCTAATTTCACATGTAGTCCTTCTGCTGCGCCTTATCAGACACAGCAACGGAAGTCCTCTCACTTGGCTGCCCACACTTATCCATCTTAAAACTGTCGTTCTGCGGATCCGCCGTGTCGGACTCATCGCTCAGAGCGATAGGCCTGCACCTACTTGAACTTCGCGAACTCTCCGTACGCGGATGCGTGCGCGTTACGGGCGTCGGCGTGGAAGCAGTCGTAGAAGGTTGCCACAATCTCGAAGTCTTTGACGTGAGCCAGTGCAAGAATCTCGCCAGGTGGATAGAGAGCGGTGGTGTGGAAAAGTGCACACACACGTGGAAGCGGAATATCAGGTTTGAGACGGTAGCCGTGGATGTTGTTGCGGGCGACAGGAGGCGATGACAATGATAGATTCTCGGGGGAGATGAATGCAGCCGTGGCGTGGATAAGGGGCGTGCGGTGGTCCAACTTCTGTCGCGTTTTAGGAAATTATGGTAGAAATATGGCTCTTTTTTCCCCTCTTTTTTTTTTTGGCTCACGTTGGAAGGACCCGAGGGCTATGGTATGATACCGGCTTCCCATTTGAAGGGGAAAAATCGCGATGGGAAGTGAGTAGAGATAGTGGCGATGTCACGGACTGTATGGATGGATAACTTGGAAGAAATCCTTCAGTTTATTTTCATTCTTTTCCTTACTTTTCTTTCCATACATACCTTTTTTGCTGTCAGGGTATTAGATTATCTGCATTATCCCACCCCCACCCCCTCTTTCCTTTTCCCTGTTCTCCACCTTTAAACTACGCATTATGAAATGAACGGCGGCGTTCTTGGCAAAGTTTTCATTCATCCATCTGTTTATTTACAATATTTTACCACTAGAAGAGTTGGAGGTGGGGACGAGGATCAGCGAGAATCCGTTTTTTTTATAGAGCGAGTGATATGTTGTGACGGAAAGTGTCTACTGTAAGTGGGGGCATCACCATTCCAGCACAACAAACGCTAGAGTAAGGAAGGAAGGAATGAAGGAAGCGAGAGCAAGGGTAAGCGCCGAGAGAGATATGAACAAATGCACGATACAGCGAATTCGCTCGCAAGCGACGGTTCTGCAGATGTTAATTTAGTATGATAGCCAGGATATACTCCTCCCACGCCACACAGATATACACCAACCTCCAGCCACCCACGCGTAACCAGCGACCGGGCCCCCTTCCACCGGGGAATCCCCCACCCTCTCGCAGTCATCTTCTCCATTACCACTGTAACATTCCACATTGCGATTATTACCCATGCTCCCGCACTAGCCTCCTAGTTGAGATATGGAATAGCCTCACCCCGGCCCATATACTCTACACCCAATATCATGCCTCCGGCTCGTATCGTAGGTTCCCGCTATTGCTTTCGGGAAACACTCGGATTGATTTTGTCCATTTTTTCTATTGTTTGTTTCTATTGTTTTGGTTTTCTTAGCTTTCCAATAAGAGGGAATAAATAATGTGAGTAATTTATTTCCCGGATTTTAATACCACAGTCGTAGAGAATAAATTTACTATCATACTTTTCGTAGGGGTTCCGGGTTTGCTTCTCGTGGTGGATTGGGTGTGGTGCTTTCCTGGGTGTGGGATTGTGTGGTGGGTTGCTTGAATGCCTTCTGTTTTGGATGCGTGGGCTGGTTTGGTAGTGGGTGTTGGGGGATTCCCGGTTTGATGGATGGATGGATGGAGGGTGGATTGGGGTAAAGCGGTGGGGGGATGGGGTGGGGGGTATTATTCAATTCGAATAGGGGTGTGGTTATTAATAGAGGGTATCGAGAGCGCTTTTGCTATCTACCTTGTGTGATACGATACGTGAATCCCCCGGGCTTCTCTTGTGCATTGTGCGATTCTCATTTCCGTTGGTGTATTGATGTTCTTGCTCTTGGGATTTCTCCGAGAGTGGGGTATGGAGAGGGTGGAAGGCAAGTTGTTGTTAATGTATGATATGATAGATATCTTTTCCTTTCTTTAGGTTGTGTTTCTTTGCCATGTTCTGCTGCATGGCCCGATAGATACATGTACAGTGCTTGAGCCCGCTCGTTCGTCGGAGGGAGCATAGCTAAAAACCCAACGCAGATAAGCTGGAGTATATAGAGATATAAATGCAATTTGACCCCCCCCCCCCCCCCCCAAGTATACGTACCTAACCTACATTCCCACCCTCCATCCCACCCCCAACAAAGCACAACTCCTCCAACTTCCATTATCAGTCCTGCCATCGGAAGCACATAAAACACAGCACAGCACATTCCCCGGGAAATTTTTCCCAGTGAAACAGCCCCTTCTGGCGCTGAAAAAGGCACCAGATTTTGGCTACTTATGCATTGTGGCTTATAAAACCACCGGAAAGTCTCCGGCAGAGACTACTTACTATAGGCCATGCCTCAAGGTGACTACGATACCATGATTTTCCCGTTACTGGTACGAATGTATAGCGGATTTAACAAAAAGAAAAATTTTCTGGCAGGTTACGCTATGTATTAATTAACCTCCCAGCCCCAATATAGATTCTGCTCGCTTTGGTTGAAGGGGTGGTGAATTCCCACGCATTGCTAAAGCTTTAGAAAGTGCCCCTTCAGAATGAAATTAGAGTGCGATTTGTCCCGCCGACGCGAAGACTGTGATCCCACGGTGGTAGACAGACCTTGTGACTACTGATTCCCCGGCGCAAGTCTGAAGGAAGAGGGAGAATGAGAAAAAATGTGAAATCAGTCAGGGTTTATGTCGCCCTCCGGAGTATCATACTAGTATAAATACTTCTAGTCCCGTAGCGAGCATGGGTGGGTTCTAGTGTGGAAATTGCGGTCGTCGAGGGGGTTTGATGCATATCGGGCACTTCACTTTGGTTGGTTGGTTGGTTGGGTACTTAGCGTGTTTGAGCAGAGTATCGTGCGGCACTGACTGTGCCGAGTTAGTGCAGGTGGATCTGGCTCGAGATTGGGATACTTGGTCTGTGTGTGCTGTTGTTCTGTACTGTTTATGGTAGAGCATTCGGCTTCTTGGTTTGTATTTGGCCGTGAGCTGGGGGGGTATTAACTGCGGTGTGGATAGTAGTTTGTTTAGTACGTATACCATCCTGTTTTATATTGTGCGGGTAAAGTAAGCTAGATTTGTCCGAGAATTCATGAGACCTTCATTGGGGAGGGGGGGGGTTCTCTTCCCTCCCTGCGAGTAACGATTGTGTAGCTCAAAGGGGTGAGATGGGCTCTTGTGGGGGGGGGGGGATAGGCGGATATTTCCCTCTCAAGTCTTGGGTGGGCGGCCACACTAGGTATGTACCGTAAGAACTCGAATGATTGAACCTAGCTCTAAGACGTCTAAAATTCCCTCTCTTAGATGGGGGGGGTGAGTGCACAGCGACCACCCCCTCAGCTTGAGCTTAGGACGGGAGAACAAAGAAAATAGAGCTAGGCCTTGCTTACTAGCAAAGGCAGCTCCAATTCCCCAGCGTGAGGTTCAATTATTCGAGTCCTTACGGCAAGCTATTTAGCCCCGGAATCAATGTTGGTCACTGGTGCTCGTTACGATACGCAATGTCCCACCGAGTGCTCATCCATGAATCCCAGCACTTTTAAAAAAAATGGTGCCCAAACCCTAACCCTTGTATCCTCGCTAATCTCATCGAATCCAACGCCCCGATCCAAACATGATCCACGAACGTTAGGATCCAACGGAGAGATCAAAGAGGGGAGCATGCCCAATGCCCCCCATACGTGCGTGCCGTGGGCAGCGGGTTAGGTTAAGGTGCAGGATCCGCTACGCGTCGACTCCGATCCGTTTTCCCTCATGGCAGAATAGCTGCCATAAGTGCAATGCTACGATCACACCCTTGAACCCCTGAAGAAGATTCTACGGGTGTTAATTACGGATACTGGGGGTATAGCGAGGAGACGGGTTTCTGGCAAGAGCTCTAAGGGGAGGCCCTTCAGGAGGTGGTGATGATGCTGCCAGCGGTAGCAACATGAGTAAGAAGAAAGTGATCCTCTACCCCCCCCCTCTCATGTTCCCTCTCTCCCACCTCCGGATACTACGCCGATAAATACCTACTGCCCACACGAGATCTCCAGCGCCCACGTGGAGGAATACGTGGCTGGTGTCCGGCAAAAGCCTATTGAAACGCATCTCTCTCGGCCCTCTCAGTCACTGGCCCCGCACGTGAGCGCCTTCCCACCGGGGATTGCGTGGTGCACTAGTTCCGTGGTGACCTGCGTTTAATGGACAATGCCGCTCTCTCACTCACATCCCGTGCCACACGGGCAGCAGGAGAATGAATCGGGCTGGTGGGGTTGTATGTGCTCTCACCGCAAGATTTAGTGGCGCATGTCGTGTCGCCGGCAAAGTTGGATTTTGCATTGCGAAGCTTGAGGGTTCTGAAGGGAGATTTGGAAGGAAAGTTTGGAGTGCCATTGCGGACTGAGGTTGTGGAGAAGAAGGATGTTACAGAGAGGGTGCTGGGGTTGTGTGGGCTGTGGGGGGCGTGAGGTTGTTTGCTAACATGGAGCACGAGGTTGACGAGCCTAAGCGGAATGCAAAGATTGCTAAGGATGGGGTGGTATATGGAGTTTTGGTGGAAGTTACGCATAGCCTCTGTGTGATTCTGCCTAGAGATCTAGTGACCAAGGTATCTCTTCCTCATTCTTACTGTTACTGTCCCCTCCTTCCCTACTCCTGTTGGTCGGTTGAGTGATTGTGAATGATGCCAGCCGATATGATATGACAAAAAGGAGCAAAGGAGTCCCTTTTGTAGCCTATGCCCCCTGTCTCAAGGCTTGGGTCGAGAACATCCACTCTCGCCTGTCCAGGTTGGAGCCCTGGCCGCCACCGGAGCGGAACCCGGACTCGTTCCGAGAGGCTCACGCTTCCCTCTTCGACCCACCTATTCCACCCGCACCCGCGGGAAAGCCCTCGAGGAGAAGGAGCAGGCAGAATACCTTGCTAGCCTGTGCCCCGCCGGTGAGCACGCCGCACAGGCGAGGCTCATGGGGTTCCTGAAGGACCAGGTAGACGCTTACCATGATCATAGGAATAGCCTCGCAGGTAGCGGGACGAGCATTCTGAGCGTGCATTTTGCTTCCGGCACGCTGCTGGGCAAGCAGTGAGAGCTGTGTTGGGTGCGAGCTCTATCAAGGCGTTGGATCGGGGGAAGAAGAGGACTCAGGCGTATGCTGTGGCCTCTTTCTCCCTTCTCCCCTTTTATACATACCTTACCTTTGCTTGTTGGCTGACAGCCCCCACCCCCCTTCTTGAACTTACCAATAGTTGGGCATCAGAGATTGCCTGGAGAGGCTTTATAAGCACATTCTAGTAAACTAGCCATTCGTCTGGTATGCTCTCCCCCATCCTCAACCTACCATAAGCTAAACCCCCCCCCTCCCATAGCATGAACAACCCCTTCAAACTTCACTACTCCATCATCCCCTGGTCAACGACCTCGCTCACAGAATCCTACTTCCGTGCCTTCTGCACCGGCCACACCGGTTTCCCAATAGTCGACGCCGCCATCCGCCAACCACTAAAAGCCAATACATGCCCAACCGTGCACGCATGATCGTGGCCTCATTCCTGACCAAGGACCTGCTAGTCGACTAGCGATGCGGCGAGCGCTCCTTCATGGAGCACCTCATTGATGGTGACTTTGCCAGCAACAACGGTGGTTGGGGATAGTGTGCTGGGACGGGCGTTGACCCGCAACAGCACTTTCTGGTATCCAACCCAACGAAGCAGAGCCTGCGGTTTGATCCCAGCGGCGAGTACATTCGCACCTGGATGGAGGAACTAGGGGAGCAGAGGAGGAAAGGGTTGTACACGCACCTTTCCAAGTGCTTGGTGAAGAAGGGTTTAAGCAGGTTGGGGTATGTTGCGCCCTCGGTCGAGCACGAGGTTTCCAGGAAGAGGTTTTTGCAGGTTTATAAAGGGGTGCAGGCGGGAAGAAGAAGAAGAAGGAGGAGGGGTAGGAAGTCTTAGGTGGCAGAGGTGTAGCTGCCGGGAAGTGATCATGTGTCCTTGTTTTGTTTTTGTGTTGTTTTTGCTTTTTCCTTTTTCTTGTTTTTTTACCCCCCTCCACAAAAGACAGGGGGGGGGGGTAAAAAAGAGGTTGATAGACAATAGTTACGCTCCCCTCCTCCTCCTCCTCTCTCTTTTTAAGTTAAGTTACGCTATCATTGTTATCACGGCTCATGCCGTACCGTATTTGTACTACAGGCACAAACTACGGTGCTACTTATTACTTACTTATTGCTACGATACCGGCCGGGTACTACCAATACCATCATCATAATATTATTATCATCGATAGGATAGGTAGATGCGCCAATTTGTAAGACACAGATCATCACCATGCTTACCGTATTATATCATTCACTCTCCTGTGCAGTACGCATTGCACCTGTCAAATCAATTTACCGTCCCGCAGTTCCTGCGCAGGAAAATTGAAATTGTGAGGGATTTTTTATTTATTTTTCTTGCGAAAGGGGGGGGGGGTCTATTCAACGATGCCGTGAAAAAATAAATAAATAAATAAAAAATTATTATTATTATTTACTTACCTCCTACGAGTAAGAGAGCATAGTCTAGTAACTGTGCTATATAACACGATACAATGCCGCATTACGAGTATAGATGCCACCACCACCATTCACACCCACCAACGCATCAGTTACGCATAAGGGATTTTGATAAGTTATAAATATCATACCTACTGGACCTTCTTAGGTTTTGCTATTATAATGTCCTATGATAATATTATGATACTAGTAGACTGGTGTGATGTGATACTTGTATATATCACGAGGAGAGGGAATAAGGAATAAAAAATAAAAAACAGGGCAGGGGGGGGGGGTCTTTGGATTCTGTATTATGGGGTTTCGTATCGCACTCGCTGGTATGATATATAGGTAGGGAGGACATGATAGAGTAAATAAATACTGGAATCGGGAAGTTTCCCTCTTTTCTTCTCTGCTTTCTTCCACCACTCTATGATACAGTAACTCAAGCCATCGAGCCGTCATCAGCTCTCATTTGTTTTGTCTCGTTTCGTTCCGTTCTTTACATCTGGTGACTTGTGATGGACGGGATGGGCTGTGGTGTACTTGCAATAATAATAAGTACGATAATATTATTATTATCATAAGAGAATAAATCCTCAGGAAACCCCCACACACACCCCACTCACAAAGTAGTTACCATGGCTAGCTAACCACCACACTTTCCCATTCGTTCCCTTCCTATCATTCACTCTACGCCGTGGTACAAGCACAAGACCCTTTCTTTCTTTCTTGCTTCCTTTCCTTCGGTCAAGTATCATACCACATACCACTACTAATCCCGCCATCATAATAATATCATAGCACCCACAATAAGCCATGATATCCCAATAACTTATAATGTGTCTCACTTCACTTACTTACCCACTCCCACTACCACTGCCACCCATTTTTCTTTCCGGAATAACTCCACCCCATCTTCCCCCACTCCCCTCCCTCGTCCATCTATACCACCATACAGGGATCACCTCCTACCACAACACATGACAGCATCCAGGTATGATAAACACCATACCGCACCAACCGCGCCAACCGCACTCCACGGTAGTCCCAGTGGCATCATACCACGCTGACCGATCGGATATAATGGGGGGCATAATATCAGATGTGCTTGTAGGGGATTGATTGACCGAGTCTTCGCTCAGTCCATCTTGCATGGCGGATGGGATGGGATGGGACGGGATGGGGGCGGATTTTGAATGAGTGGGTGAGTGGTCGAGTGCTGTAACTTAAAAAACTCGCCCGAGACTGGCATATCGGTAGGTGCAGACTCCGATTACCGGGAATTGGGCTGGGTTGGGTTGGGTTGGTTGGTTGACGATGGTCAAGACTTCAGCTGAAAAGACGGATAACTTAATTATATAGTAACCTTTCCAATGGAAAGAAAGGATATCTTGTCTGGGGTGACCGGACTGATATGGCCTATCATACCCGTATGTCTAACTGCCCAACCATTGGAAAGTGTATTTCTGCTGCCAAGACTCGTTTCACCAAAGAGACCTATTGCGTGCACCATATATATATACTGCTCGGTACATGGCGAGAAGAAGGGATATATAGTTATTCTTTGTTTTTCTGCTTTTTCAAATAGAAATCCACTAAAAAAACTAAAATAAAATAAAAACTTGAATGGCTATTCACAGCGACGCCTCATCCTGCACGCCCACCACCCATTCCATGCACAACGTATAGCCCGCAAGCCCAGACAATGCACCCAGTGGTCACCCCCGGCCGGAGGACGAAGGGAGGGTAATGGCAAAGCAAAAAAACCAGAGGAAGAAAGAGAGAGAAATGAAGAGAAGGATGGAAACCAGGGCTCTCCACAGGTCGAGCCTATCCAGCTATCTGTCTATCTATCTATACTCGGGCTTGACAAAGTCGGCCATAGTTTTTGGTTCGACGTAGCCGTGGTCTATGCAGCGCATTAGTCTATCCAGTTCCCTTCCACCCCGCAATAAAATCAAAAAGGAGGGGCAGGGAGGGAAAGGTAAAACCCACGATCGTCGTGCCCATGGTGCTCCTCCTCAGCTCCCACATATTCCATTTTGTACACACCCCCACACTCAGGACACCTCTCAATCGGCCTATCCTTGCTGACGGTCAACCAGATAGTGTTGTGGCTGTCAGCGGGGCATCCAGTGCAGCCCAAATACCTCTCCTTCCCAAGGCTCTGTATAACGATCGGGTTATCGAGGGTGCCGCGGCGGGAGGCGTCCAGCGGCTTCATGTCAAAGATGTCGATACCCTCGATTTTACCGAGGATCTCGAGACGCTCGAGACCCGTAGCTTGGTTGTAATCCGTCGCGACCTCTCCCGGGGCGGCGCCGGGGGGGAGGAGGTCTTGTTCTGTTTTGATCTCTGTATATAATACGAACGAAGGAAGGGTCATTCAAGTGTTAGCGGATGTAACTTAACCCAATGGAGACAAGGCAGGGGGGGGGGGGGGGGGGGGGGGTGGATTTGTGTTTTGACA
>Ga0307513_10001520_pt1 | contig 33318 bp, 26 predicted proteins | sample 15_EM_MG_FD_202174 | JGI IMG/M metagenome (GOLD analysis project Ga0307513, IMG submission 202174) | Populus trichocarpa ectomycorrhiza microbial communities from riparian zone in the Pacific Northwest, United States - 15_EM | ecosystem: Host-associated > Plants > Roots > Unclassified | place... | reverse complement strand
CAAACCCATACCATTACTAACCGAAGGAAGGAAAGACCTAGGGCGAAGGGGATGATATAAAGGTAATAAGAATACCATGAGAACGAGAGAAGGGTGATGAAAGGAGAATAGTGCCAGACTCATGGGGAGGCGCGAGAGGGATGGGAATGGGTATCTACACTGAGTCCGTATTAGCTATATGTATCACAATAAATCGCAGAGAGAAATTTTCCTTGAGGACCAAAAAAGACACGAGGGAAACAAAAAAGATAGAGAAAAAAAACAGTAGACGTAGATACTTGCGATCCGCTTCCTAGGTTGGCCGATCCTCTCCCTCACATCACCCGCGCCCAAAGCTCAAACTCCCAAACTTCGTCGATAACCTCGCCTTGATGGAACTAGAACCAGCCGCAGATGTGATAGACGCAGGACCTGGAGCGTTCCCGGACAAGTTCACCGACTCGACCGGTGGCGAATGCGACAAGTGCGAATCGTTATCCGGCCGCGACGCAACTCCATTGAACCCGTGCCTCACCAAATGTGCGAGGTGCCTCTGAAGCGGGGTCAACTGTGTGGGTGAGTGCCCCTCATTTTGGCTCTCCGTCATGCTAATCCCAGGACTGAGGAGACCAGAAGGTGGTGAGAGTGGGGGAGGCGTCAGCATCGGTCTGGACAGCTGAAGAGGTCCAGTCTGGATTGGGCGGCTCGTCGAAACGCTCGACAGCGATAGGTTCGCCGATCGTTCGTACAGGGAGGGCTTCCCGGGAGACCTCACAGATGGAGAGATCGGTGTAGCGTCTGTTCTCCCATCGTCAACAACCAAACGGCGGATCTCCTCGTAGAAATTCTTTCGGAAGAGCTTCTCGAGAGTGCCTTCGTGGATCGTAAGCATTTCCGCGGGACATATCTGCCCATGCAGGCGGAGGCAGGTGTCGACTATCCGAACCTAAAGGTGTGAACAAGGTTACCACAGTCAGAGGTGGTTGATGGTCGAGATATATACATACATGATCGTCGATCCCAATACGCAGCCTTTCGATGACCTGGATCTTATCTGGGTTCCTCATGATATACTCGTTGCTCAAGAAGTGTCGGAAGGATGGCACCCCGTTCTCCTGTGGCGCGTCAACAGCCGTATTTAGAGCCATCGTCAACGGGTTCGTCGACACATGTTGTCCGGTCTTGACTGCAATCGAGTACCTCGCGTACAAGCCCTCTAGCTCCTTTGTGCGTTGCTCGACATCGTTGAGCACCCGTTCGATGGGTGAGATCTCGATCACCTCGACCGCGATGATCTCTGACCTGCGCAGGACGGTGGGGAACGCTTCTTCCGTAGTGAAGTAAGTCTTTTCGACCCAGGATTCCTCCAAACCATCCCGCCCTTTGGTGATGGGCCTCGAACTACTGAACAAGTTGATAGCACTGTTGGTCAAAGCAGTACGTCAAAATACATTAACGACCCAACAAGAATCGATAAGACAGACCTGTGCTCGTAGTACGACCGTACAGAGAGCGGGACGTCCAGATTAGAGAATATCGGCAGGGTACGGTCTGGTTCGGGTACCACGGAAGTACACTGAATGTACTGATCCGTCCCGAAACGGATATCAACAGGAGCGTCGCCTGCAGTTCTGAGCAACTGTGCCCCGGGATGTTTGTTGAGCATCCGTTCACAGAATGCACCGAGTTTCTCCCACTCAAAGCCACGATACTAGTGAGCAGGTCAGATACAGTAGCAAACCAAAGACCCGAAGAGATCTTAATACATACAACGAATTGTTTGTTCCGGAGGGCCACGGGGAAGTTTCCGTAGAACGCGACCCTGAAGTACTCGGCGTAATAACGTTCGTCCATCACAATATGTTCCAGAAGCGTAGCTTGATGACGGAGGATCTCGGCCAGTCGAGCACTTCGAACGAATGAGCACACTAGAGATATGATGGGGATGGGGACAAATCTTACTAGTTGAATGTGATCTCCGCATGTTGGTATGCGAGTTCCTTGCAGATCTCGATGGCGCTTTCCCAGGCCTTGCCCTTGCCCAAGTAATCAAGAATGAGGAGATACAACGTCTCCTTTCGATGGAATTGCGACTGCTGGGGTAACCCAAGATCTTCCATCGGTTCGACGAACGAAGTGAGATCCCACTCGTGCATTTCTGCGTGGAGTTTGAGTGTGAGTGCCGCCTCGACATAATTGGTGGATTGAAGGTGCATCTGAAGAGTCGTTTTAGATACTGAATCAAAATACGAGACGAAGTCCTCACGTTGACTAGCTGATGAACATACTTGATGTACATTCCATCCCGGCCGATTCTCCGTATGAAGTTCATGAGACGAAGCTGCAGGCAACGCATCAGCCGGAGATTATTGAAGCAACCAGAGAGACCCTACCGTAGCAATGACACGGTCATCAGAGAATTCCTCGCCTTCAGGAAGTGCCCTGACGCTGAGCAATAACTCCAGGAACAGATCGACGGAATCCAAGAAGTTCGCAACATTTTCGCGCAGCTGCTCATCAACTGAGGAAGTTTCGAACAAGTGTCGGAGGTGCCCAATAAAGAAAGCGCGGGAGATGTCATCCCCTTTACTATCAGACATGAACAGCTGATCAAGCTTGCTGACGAGCTCGTTCTCGATGTGGTCGAAGTGTTGCGAAACATGATGCTCGGAAACGATCATGCTGTATAGGATCTGGACAGCGTTGTTTCTGAGCAAGTCATGGTGGCTGAGACACAGGTTTACAACTTGTCCCACGAGGGAGCTGAGTGCGACTTGGTATCCCTGAGAGCGGAGTTAGGATGAATAACAGGGGGTAGAATGGATAAACATACCCCGTAGCGGGGGATGCCTCCACCGCTGGACGACACGTCCTCTGGCCACCCCAAGGCATCCCACAGCCGGAGCAGGATCGCAGCACCTTCACCTCGGATATCACCGGCTAAGCGCCAGACTGCACGGCGTTTCTAGATAACATGTCCAGTAAAGTGAACACACGACACAGGATGCAATTACCTGTGGGCTGAAGTCCTCGATCACGAGTTGTTCAGAAGATAATAATTTCAGCAGCATATGGAACCCTTCCGTCCACAAAATCTTGTCAAACTCGAAACCACCGTCAGGCCTAGGAATAAACTCTCGCTCTAAGATCGTCGTGACGGGATCCCAGAATCTGATCAAGACCTTGTGAGCGAGGATATTCACGTTGAGCCAACTTCCGGGGAATGCTTCGTTGTCCAATATTGACGAGGCGACCCTGAATATTGAGATGAGCATCTTGGAGAAGTTGTCCCGTCCCTCAATCTCGAAGCTTGACTCGAGAAAGTCCAGTAGTTGCTTCTTCGACGTCACGGATAAAAGAACCAGGAAAATCATGGCAGTTTCGCCGAGCCCAGGGTAGAACATAGATGAGATATCGCCGCTCGAAGATCCATTGGATGACCATTTGGGGAGGTGTGATAGGAGAGAGAAAGGGTAGGATTCTGGGAATGTTACCGGGATGTTTGATGGCAATGTACTCGTTGATCGTACTTGTTCCATCGCCCTTCGCGAAGCGGGACTCTGATACTCGTGGTAGGATTCGACTAACCTGTATGTACGGATAAGCGTTTACCCAGCAAGGTACAGTGGCTATTACAAACCTGGGGAGCAGCGAGAGCAAATAATCTACGTTGTCCTGCTCCTTCCTTAGTAGATTCTTGTCCGCCAGGACCGTGGGCTGAACAAGGGATGTGCAGAGCTTGTCCAACATCACAGCGATGACAGTCACGCACAACCTGATATTTTCCAGCCAGTTGATCCGCGCAGCGTCCTTAGTTGCCTCCGAGTCACCAGGGTTTGTCTGGACATACTCGTCGAATCGGCCGAAGTGGGGCTTGATCCAGATCACGACTGCCTCCAGCAGAAGTGAACGCGAGTTGGAAGTATCGAACAAGAATCCCCTGACGACCTGGAGGAACATGATCAACTTCCAGACAACGATCTTCCCCTTGCCTATCACGATTGCGTTAGCGAAAGTGCGAACGTGGGAGACGAGTTCTGTGACGGGGAAGACCTTCCCGAGCTCTGGGAGGATGGAGGTGAAGTTCTGCAGGGCCATCGTTTGGGTCCCGATGATCGAAGCAGGTGTTGTGGTGGACAGCATCCTGTTAATCTCTCCGAGATGAGCACGCAGCTCCCGCCTAAAGGTGGACTCCAAGTGCTCGGCAGTAACTCCTCTAGCGATCCCAAGTTCCTTGACTTTCTGCAACTCCCGTGATCTAGTGATGAACTTGAACACATAATCCCACACCGTCAAGGCAGCTCGGAGGGAGGATGCGGTGTCCAGGGAAGTGGGGTCGGTCAACAGGAGGTTCATAGAGCGCATCATATGGCTGGACGCAAGAGGGCAGTTGAAGTGATTCTCGATGTAGACGTCCAGCACCGGTTGGAAGTTATTGAACCTTCGATCTTGGACGATCCGCAGCACTGTCACGAGTGCGTTGAAGACGAGAAGGTCAATCTCCCCAGATTGGTTATGTTCGGAGACCATGATGCCGAACAACGAGTTGAAAATATCTCCGAGGAACTTGACGATCTCTACTTCGCCAACAAACGTGAACTTGTTGAGGACGGTTGTCAATTCTTCTTCATCAGTTATTTGCTCCCAGTAAAGCAGGCTCAACAACACGGGATTCTGTGTGTACTTTGTCGAGCAAAGGGAGTTCCGTATCGTCAGGGAGTCTCTCATGACGGGGGCGATTCTCTGTAGTTCCGGAGGGATGAAGATTTGGTCAGGTTTCTGACCAGGCGGGACCCATGACGGTGCTCCTAGATACATATCTGGCGTAATCTGGTTGAGTCGATCGGCGCGGTAAAGCAGGAGGGTATGAGGGCCGTCTTCGAGAGCCGCGCGCCCGTCGGGGAAGAGGGGTACGAATGCAAACGCGAACGGTCGATCGGGGGAGTCGCTACTTCCTCGGGGCTGCTTGTCTCGTCCACGGTTGCGGAAGGTAAAGAACACGTGCCACTTTGTGATGCCGCCCAATGGGAGGGAGAGTTTGACGAGCTCCCCGAAGGTTGGTTGGTTGTTCCGTTGGAAGACCATGGAGTGAAAATGGGTGGTAGGAGGCTCTCCACTTCCAGAAGAAAGGATGGGAGGGGCGGATTTACCGTCCTGATCGCGAACCTCCATCGTGACCTGGACGTTGCCGTGTGTACTACTGACAGCTCCGCGGGCAAAGTTTGCTACGCTCCTACGTGCTTGGCTGTTCCCGGAAGGAGAAAAATCCGCACTCCATAGTTTGATGTACATCTCGTTCCTCAGGTCGCCTGGGAAGACCACATCAGGGAAGCTGAGACGTAGGGTGATGGATGCATCTTGTAGCAGGGAGGAATTCTCTCGTATGATCGTTTCAGCCTGGCCGCGGAAAACCTTGATCGATACGGCTATCATTTCTGCCCTAATAACTGAGTGTCAGTGGGAATGAAATGCAAACAGAGCACCAACCGTACCTCGGCGACTTCTCGTATTCTTTGTTGTTACCCACGATTATATCCTGGTGAAGTACGGAGAAAATGGTCTCATTGGTGGGGGCGTAGATTGGCATGCTGTGTTCTCGAGTGGCCGAGATATCCAGATTTTCTTGGACCATATGTGCGAGTTGGTAGAGTTCCAGGACGGCGCAGCCAAAAGGCCTTCGGTATGTATTGGTTTCGCCGGTTGGGGTTCTCCCTCCGTTGATCGTCAGCGCCAGGGAGCTCATCGAAGGATCCCAGGAGGCTGAGTTGCGGTCAGGTACATCTCGGAACGAAGCATCCGAACCACGTCGTCCGTTCCCATGGTCTGAGCCGACACTTGAACTCATCTTCATGGCACCATTCCGGACAATCCGACAAACGAGGTAAATGGGGTCCTGGACGTCCGACTGCACTAAGTCGGTGAATAAGGTCTTGATGCGGGCCGTGGGATCTCGCGCCAACACGCCGTTATGGTTTAGGTGTATGCAGAATTCTTCAGTGAGGAATTTGCCGTCGGCTTTGTTGTACAGGGAGAAGTACAGTTCCGCGAACTCCCCGGGTGAACAAGGAGACGCAACGAACGCGCGAACATCGAGGTACACATGATAGAACCGAGCCTTTCCTGAGGGAGTCGGGGTGGGTACACTGAACGAGCCGTGGCCACGAGGGATACCCCTTAATCGAGTTGAATCGGAGGGATTTGGGGTGAGGGGCGAGGGAAGGGAACCGAACGGGGTAGGAAGGTCGAACGCCGTCGTTAGAGAGGCCTTTGAAAGACTCGGAGACGAAAGAGGGTTCATATACGCCAAAGCGGCCTGCATTGCGTACATGCGTACAGGACTGACCCAGCTCCTGGGATCTACCTCGCCTTCGACATCCACCGTAACCAGAGCCCCCCAGGTTGGGTGTCGCACGATAACATCCAAACCTTGCATGATATTCCCTCCAACCAATCGCACAACACATTCTCTTCGGAGGCTAGTCGTTTCCTCTGAGCTAAGTGTTTGCACTAGTAATTGACGTCTGCCGAAATGAAGCGCTTCGATGTGCTCGCGTACAAGATGAAAAAGTTTGTAATCACGGCAAGCGAGGTAGTGGAACATGAGGGCATGCCATTCTCGCAACGCAGAGGCGATCTCATCTATGATCGGCTGAACGGCGCCAGATGCAGTGTCATCTCCAGACTTGAGGGAGAATCTCGGCGGCAGGGGTTTCGTCATCTGAGATTCGGTGGGGGAGGCAGACCTGAGACTTGTGGGATATACTGGAAGGGCACCCCGAGAAGTGTTCGCCTGGTCCGGGCGAGGGCCGACCTTGAAGGATTTACGAGCCATAGACCATACCTCTGGATCCTCCTCCTTGGCGAGTGGGTCATGGGGGGGTGATTGGACGCCGGAAATAGATGAACTACCGTTGAGGCGCGTTGCGACTTCTGCAAGTCGTCCTTGTGGGTCGGCCAATTCGTCTCGGACGTAGATGTGAGAGGCGGGAAATATTCCAATAAAAACTTGCTGTAGTTCTTCGGTTTTGGTGGCCGCTTTTGAGGTTGACGGGTCGGCTGACCAGTTTATTGGAGGCCTCCGAGATGTGCAGACAACGTAACTAGGAAATATGAGTACGAGATTTTAGTCCACCGAGCGGGCGCGCGTACCCTCGATACCATATCCCCTCCACCTCTTTACCCCTTGGCGTATACTTCTCGAATGCATAGATCTCATCACCAACCTCCAAGGAAACAATATCCCGATGAACTAGGGGGTCATCCGTCGTTGCAGAAACGTCGGTGAAGGCAGATATTCGTGTCCGATTCGAGTAGTGAGTGTCGCGGCGGGATTGAGAAAGCGGGTGGACTGCGTAGCCATAGACGATGAGTGGGAGTGGTTCCCAAACACCTTTCTTCCCGCTGACGGTTGAGTCCGTCATGGTGTTTCGGGTATGATGAACGGTAGAGCGACGGGACCGGGTCGGAGTGGCGGAGGAGGAGGAGCGATTGATCAGTGGCCAGGGTGAGATGAAAGAAATCGAATTTGCAGTTCGAGGGAGCGTTCCAGTGGGTTCAGGACGAGTACATCGCCAGAGAGAGCGGATGGGAGGAGAACAGAGCAGCTACCGTCACTCATGCTAATTCATCCGGTCCCTGATAGGCCTGATCAGCTACATCAGCGACGGAATAAACTTTGGTGGATCGATTGTGGGTACATTTCTATGTAGGGACAGGGAGAATATACGGGGGAGAAGCACGCAGAACGCTCTCGTGCACTTACGGCGGAGTGTCTGGGAGCCCCCGGTTTCGCCTGGTCTCGCGTGCCCTCAGCTGACCACGCAGAGGAGCCACCGCAGACGCGTTTCCCGTCATCGGTTGCTAGTCGGGAAGCGGAAGAATCATGGCACCGCTTATCCCGGGCAAAGATTCGCACGAAAGGATTGGCTTCGCGCCACCCAACGGGGCTGATGGCGCTGGCAGCGTCCCATAACAGATCTCCCCCTTTGGGGTGGGAACTCTGGTGGATGGTGGCCACATGTCCATCACTCCACGAGCGCCGAGCTCGAGGACAGATCCTGTCCACCCATACGGACCTTGTTCTCACACCGACACTAAGTGCGGAAGTGCAGTAACGTGGCAACCAATCGAATACAAGGCCATCCCCGACGCAAAATGACAAGGAGAAGCGGAGTCTGTAACTCGACAGGTTGGTGCTGATCCTTCTGGAATCCCCGGGGAACAACCTAGATCCGTCAGAGAACAAGGAACCCAATGGAGGATGATGTACACATTTCTTTTTGTCGGAATGCTCCATGTACATGATTAGTTATACGGCGTCTGTGGAGTGAGAAAGCTCAACCTAACGGCACGGCTAAAGTATAGGTTCGCGGAAAGTATGGCGCAGGGCCTCAAGGCATCTGCGCCCTCTGATTCCGACTCTCAGTCGAGGGCGGTCTGAGGGGAGGCTGCAAGCGTGGGAAAAGTCGGGCCCACTGCCGAAGGCCATCGTCAGCCCGCAGAACATACATAACGTTGGCCAAGAGCTACCGTCCTTCCTCAAACCACCACTTCCTCCAACAGTGTCTACCCTTTGCGTATGATTCGCTCCTTGAACGCCCATGGAATCGCGCGAAGGTCTGCACGCGGTTTTGTCTCCCTAGTCGCGTGGAAGTTAACCCATCCGCTTGACAGATCCATAGCTCGACAACACTTGTTAGTGACCCCTCGAAACTCCCCAAGATTGCGCTACGCGCCGATATCAGTCCACCCGTATCGACTTTTAACAACTCCTGCCACCCATCCTACGCCGAAATCAACCAGTCCGGACCTGGCCCCGTTACCCTCTGTGCCACCGCGGAAACAGAAGATTGAGCTTCGTCCAGGACCCGTGAAACCTTCATCTGCGAACCAGACTGCGACTTCTGCCGTAGCGACTCCTAGTCCTGCGGATGCCGAAAAGGATGTGAAGAACGTTGGCGACCCTGCTCCACAACCCGGTATCGTCGAATCGGCGAGGTTAGACTATGGAGAAGCCTCAAGACACGGTATTCTCGCGCCGCCTCCTGCGGATGCTTCGAAGATAGGGAAGTTGTGGCATCAGGCCAAGGAATACTTCGTATGTTCCAGCGAACCGATCACTCGATACCCTGATGCTCAACCCCGTTTTCTAGAAATTCTATCTCAGGGGCTTGAAGCTCGTCAACACCCACCGAAAACAAGTCGATGAGATATCCGCCAGAGTCAAGGCGGGCGGGGAGCCGCTTTCTCGATGGGAGACCCGGTTCATCGCGACCTACCGTGCTGACATCCGCAAGTGCGTTCGATCCCCTTTATTGGACTCGGACCTTGACTTACCTCGCCGACAGATTGGTTCCGTTCGTCTTGGTATTGGTCACCCTCGAAGAACTCATACCCCTACTGGTTCTTTACGCTCCGTTCATGTTGCCTTCGACATGTATTCTCCCGTCTCAGCGTGAACGAGTCCTGTCCAAGCGAAGGCAGAGCGTTGCCGTTTATGCTGCTTCCATGAAGGAGGACTTTCAGAAGATCGCCGAACGTGCATCCCCGCAAGTCCCTTCATCACTAATATCTTTGTCTCGGACGGAGCTGTTGGCCGTGTGCGGGTAAGCTTCTTGGACGGTGGCTCTTCATGCTCCAGCTCAATCCCACACAGTGTCCTTAATCTATCGACCTTTGGCCCCCCTCCTCTTCGGCGATACAGATTGACACGCCACCTACGGCGGATCAGTCAAGATGACGCTCTTCTAGAGCAAGAAGGTTTGGGTCAACGACTCACCCTTCCCGAACTTCAGGAAGCCCTTGATGAGAGGGGATTGTACGTTACGATCGCTATCTCTTCTCAAACCTGTGCTAACTCCCTTGCCCAGCGTAACATCAGAGTTGTCTCGAGAGGACATGCTTAGTAGTCTCAAGGGATGGCTCTCTCGTGTGAATGAGGAACGGGCGGACCTGGTGCTGAATCGTGTGCAAGCTATAGCAGAACTCCATGCCGGACAACCTCGAGGGGTTGGGGCGTAATGCATGCACGCTTGTAGGACCCCATCCGTCAATATCACCACTCCCCTTAAAGGTTTAATAGTAAACATGCACCTACGTAGCTACTGTACTCTTCCTATAATCACCACTGTTTACACCTGGGGCGATCATCTTTATCGACACTCGCGAAAAGGATCTTCCATTCTCTCCATTCACCAAGCTGTTGGTCATCGTTTGTCACATGAATTCAAAACCCGCGTTAGGAATGGAGAACAATGGGAACGCTACGACGAAAGACGTAATGTTAAAGTATCCGACGAGACAGGGGTTTCACCAGATAACAGATGATTGATATCATTATAGGCGGCAACTTGGGCATAATGCTATGTACAAGGAAGGTCGTACGGTACGATTACAAGGTTAGTCTATGTGCGGAAGGGAAGGTTCGAACATCAGACATATATAAGGTGTGCATATGATGGACGACAGGAACGGAGAAAAGACAGCTCGAACGAAATAGAGTGGAACACAGCGCGCGGTCGGGCTAGGGGCGGCGAGCAGATAGCTAAGCGAGATCACACTACACAAGAGAGCATCGACAAATCAAGTGGGGGGGGAGTACCTTGTGGGAGAAAGGGCGGAGCGATCGGACGAGAACAATATTCGAGAGGGCGAACGGAACGACCAGATGAGATCGCGGGAGCATGATTAAATTAGAACGGCGCCGTGTATGGATGGTATCCGTAGTTGGCCGGCGGATAGTTAGCGTCGACGGGGGTAGGGGGATAGGAGGCCGTCTCAAGACCGTGCCCGTAGGAATCGAAAAACGTGTACCTTGGCGCGTCGTATGGGGGCGAATATGAAGTCGGGGAAGGCGACACGGAATAGGGGGATAGGACCGGGGCAACCGCATGCGTCTGCAGCAAGTGGTCCGTGTAGGGAGGAGTGGTCTTGGAGACCAGGACATCGGAGGAAGCACCTTCCTGAGGGTCCAGATCAGAGGACAGACTCGTCGACCTGGTGATGACGTCCGGGGGTGAGGGCGAACGGAATAGTGGCGGCGACTGTGGTCGGCTGGTCAAACCAGAAGGTAAGATGTGCTAGAAGTTCGAACGCATCAGTCTGTGGCGTCACGAGGACCTAGATAAGCGCAAAGGACCCACATATTTCGAAGCGATCTTACTCAAAATATCTTTGAGCAGAACCCACCGAAATACCTTGATCTTCTTCTCAATCGTCCGTGGTTTAGGCGGCGCGAACTTCATTATCTGGGTATAAAGTTCCCCATACTCCCGATCAGCCTTCTCAACTCGGGTTGGAAGGAAAGACTGAATGTTCCTCCGCAGTCTCGTCTTCTCCGAAGTGCCGAGGGCCTCGTCCGCGACGTTCTCGAATAGGTAGAGAATGTCGACGGAGGTCACGTAGTACTCTTCGGTGCGCTTGTAGTAGATGCAGGAGATAACGACGTCTTCGGGGTTGTATGCTTCCTGATGAATGAGCTCGCAAGATAGAATGAAGTGGCTGCCCTCCCGAACTGTGGCAAACTTGGCAAGTCGCCGTCCGACCTCTAGTTCTTCGTCGGTCCAGTTCTCGCACGCGGTTTGTATGGCGCCGGTAAACTCCAAATTCAAGGGGGACCCCTCCGGCTCGGAGTGGCTGGGGGATCTAGGGACCCGAAGTAGGGTGTATGAATTACGGCGTATCATCCCTTGAGTGTGAAGTTTCCTTGCACGGCGGCGGCTGTGTGAAGACCCAGAGACGGTCCGTTTGACACGAGGGGACTCCGGTTTGGCATTCGCATCAGAAGGGGAGAAGTTGGGGTCAACGGGGTCCACCTCCGTGTGAGAGCTCGGCTGGTCTTCAAAGCTCTAGCGTCAGAATCAACGACCCTCGTTGTAAGCGCTGAACTGTACCTTGACGGGTATAATGAAAATCACCACAGTACAGGGTGTCGAGGAATTCTTCACGGAAATGAACCTGGACCGAGATAGGAGCGGTGAGCACGTTTTCCGCCAGACCCAGCTCTTCAATCGATGGCATGTTCGCCTGGAGTTCCCACTCGTTCGATGCTTGAGAGAGGCGCCTGACTGTCGTAGGGAGTGGCACCCTCCCCGCGATGAAACCGATGCACACCCGCCCGACGACATTAAAATGCAAAGTGGCGACGGTGGTAATCGCAGTCCCAGGGCCACCAGGAGCGAGAATGGGAGCTCTGGCGTGGAACTGCCCGTGTTGCGAGACCAGACGGGATCTGTGCATCGATGTACGGGGTGGGGCGAGAACGGATAAGGAATGGAGAGAGATGCGCGAATTAAGCGCAGAGCCAGAATAATATCCAGGATACTGCGTGTGTTTCCAGCTATGCCCGGTGTTCAGCGATTGCAGGGGAGAGGGATAGAGGAGCAGTTGAGAGATCAGGACCGAAACAGGAGTCCTTTAAATCAGTACGAAAATCGAGATTATATTGTCATCGGATTAAGGTTCACGGCAGGGGCGGAGTGGTTTGACAATAAAAGCGAATGTCGAATATTTACAAATTCGCGGAGGTGCTTCCAGTGTGTGGGGTTGACGTGCCGTTGGCACTCGGGAGGCGCGGGTGCAACAAAACGGTGTCAATCGGACCAAGTGAGGGGGCCGTGTGAGTGGTAATCGAGAATCGCACACCAGACAGAGAGATCGGCACCGGATCTCTCTGTCGGATGTTGAAGACAAGGGGGGGTACGTGATTGGGTGATCACGATGGAGAGGAGGTCGACCCCGCCTCCGTGTTGGTTCCGAGCAAGCATATCGATAATCCAGGTATAGGCTCGCTCTAATTTTCTCCAGCAGCCGCAGACGCTATCGATGCATCGATGAAACCGAAACGAAGTCGGAAGCGAAAGATGGAACGGTAATTTCCTTTGATAGCCTCGTGGTGGTTAATCCCGAGTTACGCGTATTGTTTGGACCGAACAAAGTCTAAATCGATATCAGACAAAACCGCCCAAGTACGCGTTGACAAGAAAAATACTCGGCCAAATTATTATATCTTTGGGAGGTCCGCCCCACATTTGGGGTTCTCTGCCGCGGTGACAACGTGACTGCCCGTACGCTAGGCTACGAAAAGCCACCAGCAACTGATTCCGCTGTTTTCGTGCACAACATCTCGCTTATAACGTCCGACACGGCCAAGCGTCATTCTCTGTTCTGCTGTGTGAATTTTCCTCGCAGTGGCGTTGTTTTTACAGACTTCCAAACCGGGCTAAGTTGCCGAATCACCGACACCGGTCAGTAATAACACGGCGATACGGTCATCTAAACAAGACCCGGCATAAGGGATGAGAGAACAATACCTACAGCCGAATCTTCCTGTATCTGAGCGAGATCTCTCTCCCCTCGACAATCCTTTGTGGGGCCCTTGGCTACCTGTGAGTCAGGCAAGAATGCTAGAGCCAAGATCGCACTGTAAAATTGGAGTGGAGGCTGCGCGGCCTGCCATCACCTCGTTGTCAAACCCAACACATTTCCTTTCTCCAGTGCGGTTATGATCGCCTTGAGTTCTTGCTTATCCTCGTACGTCAACGCAAACCTGCTAATCACCATCTCCATTCGTTTTATCCACCGGTCCACCGTGTTGTAGCCGAAAGGAATGTTCTGGTCGATGCACCACTCGAAATACCTCCTCATGTCCTTGACCAGAAGAGTGAATTCTCGGTGCGTTTCCGGCTTGTCGAATGAGGTTATCTCCCAGCGCGCTAAGATCCTTATCAATGTTGTAGATATCCCGAGGAATACGGGCCCTCTGGTATATGATCCGCGAGCTGCAGTTATCATATCCAGCAAGACTGTCATAACGATTTTGTTAAGATTGACCGGAGGCGAACAATGGGTAATGTCACCTTCTTGCAAGGACATCGGCGGTGTCCTATATGAAAGATACGTGAGCACGTCCAGCGCCTTGTTTTGGACCTGAGAAGACAGGGGATTGGCCGACAGATCTTGCTCGAGCAAACGGAGAAGGCAGATAATCGTTCTCTTCGGGAGATCGTCGTTCGTGGAAAAGGAATCTTGGAACTCGGGAAGGACATTTATCGTGGCGAGGATGTCCAATATCTTGGACAGAACCGGGGTGGTATGTATTAACTCTGACCCAATTGACCACTGCCAGAGAAGACTGTCCATCAAAATGCGGCGCAACCTCTCCCCTCGGAGCTTGTCGATCCTCAGCCGAAATACGACCAATGGGTGATCAGCCGACATATTTAAATGTGGGGTGGGGTGTAGGATGGTGTCTTTGAGGGCCTCGACCGGGATGCCCACGCGGTAGGCCATAATCCGATGAACAAACTGCACGGCCGGGTCGGAGAATCCAGTTCGCAAGTCTGCTAGGCAGAGGCCTATTGAGTTGAGGACCTCCATATCCCAAACTACCTTGTCGATCCATAGCAAAGCATCCATAGTACGTTTCGTGAGGGATGACCGTCGGAGTGGCCGGATGTCCCGGTCCTGCCAGCTCCTAAACCTCATGCCAGCCTCTCCAAAGATCATCTTATTGATCGACCATGTGGTACGGAGGAAAAGCCATGATTGAGGGGATTTGTACGGGCACGAGGATTGCTGGAAAGCGGGGAGCACAGTGGTAGAGATGTAGAATATGAATAAGATGGCGACGACCACGGTCAAAATGCCTGCTACCACGTGGTGGAGCGTCCACAGGAGGTAGAGCAGACCGACCAAAAAGAGGACCAATGAGAGCTGGAGCAAGAGGGGAATGAACGAGATGATCTCGACCACGCCCCAGTCCTTCATCGCCTGGTAGCGTGCTTGTCTGAGGGAGAGTGCGTCGATGGGAGTGGCGGAGACGGGTCGCATATATTCGCGTAACCATTGTTTGACGAGGATACCCATGAATGCGGACGACAAGGCGACTACGAGACTGACGAACCAGAGGGAGTTGATTACTATGGCCGAGAAGGAGATAGAAAACGATCCGACACCGGCGGCCAGGGAAAGGGGTTCCTCGAGCCTCTTGGTTGGGGTATATCCGTTCAGTTTTGTAGAGATTTCCTGCAGTAACATGACGGTTGTGTCTGCTGGGTTTGCTGAGAGCCATTTATAGGATTCGATGATGAAGGCGGTGACAATTGCGGAGAACAAACCGGCCTGTTCACCAGTCAGATCACATCAGGAACGCAAACATCAGTGACACGCACGAACACCAGGAGGGTATCAATTTCCTCCTTCCAGTTCTTCACGATATTCTCGTCGTGTTTTTGAACGGTTTTTGCACACGCAGACCAGCCGTCGGAAGGGGTGGGTTTTTCATTGATGTTGGCCTGCGGGCTAGTATGAGTGACACGCAACTGCGGCAACTCAGATAAAACCCACCTTAATCCATTCTGTTGTAGACTGTCGGCTAGTTGCGCGACACCGTTCCTGCAAAGTACTTCAGAATTGTGTGCACCGCCCCTCAAAAGCGAATTCCAATCACCCAGTACTCATAACTTGGTGTTGAAAGCTCCACCGGCCCAATACTATCCATCGCTTCGATCTGCACAATCGTAAGCCAGCGCTTCACTACATTCGAACAGGTAGGCTGACGACGGACCGTTTTCGCTGCCATATGCAACTGTAGGTAGAGGTTCCCTCCTTGAAGAGTGCTCTCGAGCGGTGGGCGGGATAACAGCTCCTAAGTTCGTTGACCGGGCGCGCCCAAATCAGACCCGGATGATCGGTATGGGAATGACCCGACGAGCCGGACCCTATAGGAGAAACCCAATCACTCCCGTCAACGCGATAAGGTTTTATTATGGTTACAAGAGGGTAAAGTAGGTGCAACTGTCTGCGGGCATAGAGAGAGCGCGGGGAAATAGACAAATCCCATGGCGTAGGACAACTATTGAACGTAAGATATCTATTAGGCCAAATCACGGCCCCTTCCAATTCGGACATGTTTCTTCGGAGACGACTCTGCTACAAACCTTCTGTCAGCCTCACCCTTGATGCATCCTCCGAGAGATTTCATTTCAGTATCTATTCCCCTTTCTAGTGATCCGATTTCTGGTGGTGGAGCCCCCAATGGACTGAGGATCAGATAGGCAGCGCGCGAAACGGCCACGTCTGTACGAATCGTGAGATTCAGCCTGTTCCTGCTAGACCGGTCGTCGGTCTGAGTGCGCGCTGGGGGCGGGGCGTGGATGATAGGGGACCCATGTACCTGGTCGAAGGACTGAAGGAGAATCGATGATTGGGGTATGAAACAGGCGGCGTAGGGGCGGGGAAGACTGAGGTGGTCGTGGTCGTCATTTGTGACAGTGAGCGTAGGATACAACACCTGGGACTGAATATTCCTAGTGGGTTGTCCTGGTCGCTGGCACCACCGAATCCTCATAGTCTTGCAGCTGCAGTATACCACTAACCCCAGCAAAGCTACGCAGCCGACCTCGATCAGCAACGGCAAAACAGTCCGTGGAAGATCAGTCGCTTACTGAGTGACAAAGTAAAGAGCGTAAGAGCGAGACAGATCGTTAGGTAACCCATTAACTCCTCCGGCTCCCAGGAAATGAAGCAAGCGGTAGCGTAGACCTCCAGGGAGTAGATACCAACGAGAGGAAAGCAAACCCCCCATTCGAATGACCAGGAAAGATCCAACAATTTGGCAGCGAAGCTATGAAACCCTTCAGGCATGAGGCAAAATACGCACAGGGAAATCGTACCAAAGGATGAAAGTTATTGCTGATGACACGCAAGCTACGATGTACACCCACCCAGATATATCTACGTGGATTCCACGTGAGTGCCTTGTCCGGTTGCAGCTGCACAAGTCTTTCGTACCTCCGTAATATATGCTAACAAAGACGATGACTGCTTGGGACGCGAATATACAGGCTAAAAACGGGTCAACGTCGGTCGTGGTTAATATCCGGAGAAGGAACCGACCAGTCCAGAGGAAAAAAGCGATCTTGAGAAAGTCCATCACGGTGGCGTTCAAAACCGGGATATCGGAAAGGGAAATAAATGTAAAGGAAGGTGCAATGTTGAATGGAAGTTGGAACGAGAGACAAACTGAGCAGCTGAGCGAGGGTTTGGAATGAGTGGGAGGGTAGGGGCACTGTCGTGAATAACTTGGTACCCCTCCGTTTTTAACTGTACGTTTTACCTGGCTCGAAAGGACTGGGGGCCACCCGCATTGTTGGTGTCAAATACACAAAAACGGTGGCCATGCTGGCCTCCTCCAAGGGTATTTTTGCGTCATTTGCCATGGCACGCGTTTTGTCGGCCAGCGAACTCCCACGTTTTGTGACCAAGTAGCGGCAACAGAACCCATATACGTTCCGCCACGTAGGCGAGCAACCATCCTGCCGAACCGGCGCCGTGCGGAACGAGCAGGATGGTTTATCCTAAGGCCGTGCTCTGGTGACATGGGCAGGAGGAGCTAGGAAGAAAGAAACGGGGGCACAGTCGAGATAGCGCCAAGGTCAGTTGTTCATGGCTGATCCCAGAATCCCAGGTCACCAGATTACGGATCCCTTGAGTGGCGTAGTATAGATATTTCAAGGAAGTGCCAGGTGACCGCAGAACTTTGTTGGTATCGGTACGGTATGGTCGTAACTCAAGTTGATGTCGATCGCTCACAGAACCCTGCCCCATTGGAAATCACCGGAAGGCGAGCCGATGGGGAGGAAGTCACTCTGCAACAGATCTCTATCATGGTTACAGTAAAACAACGTATTGGCGTGAAGAGGAAAAGGTAGGATATCTACGTCTGCTATTCCGATCCCAGCAGGGCATTCACCTGTTGGAATGGGAGCAGTCCTTCACTTGCGCTCGGCCTCAATAGAAGCCCCTAATGTTTTTTTCTCCCAAACATCTCGCCCCCTACCTCTCCAACGCTTCCTCGGTTCGGTTCCGAGTGAACGAAACTCGAATGGAGAGTCCATTGGGATGTTGGCGATCACAGTCAGACCAAGCTTGTTCATCTCTCTCTTCCGCAGAGGAATAGAGGGCAGTATATAAGAAGAGAGTAGAGTGGCGGACGGTTCGTACGGTGGGGGTGGGCAATAAACTAGCGCCTCTTCCTGGGGCTCGCCACAATCATTTTCGTTAGAGGATCCCTGCGTCTTTACCAGTTCCAGAGAATCCTGCCTCGCAGTCTGTTGCCCGTCATTATCTGGTCGAGGCCGTGGCTGTGCCTCAACATCGTACAGGTGGAGGACGAAAGACGCAACAACGCCGGTGAGAGCTAAAGGCGCGTGAGCATATCGATATAACATCCGGAAGAGGTCCTCACTCACCGACTGCCGTTGAGAACCAGGTCAGTGAAAGGTCTACATCTGGTCGACGATAACACTTTGGATTACGAAAGCCATCGGTTTCGCAGTTTTCCCCACCACAGGCAGTAAGGTAGCATGCCCCCAACATACTCAGCGCCACAATCGCGACGAAGGCGTTAACCTTTGGAACTCTGGAGCGGTAACATGTGATGACTCTAGTTCCGCAAAGGAACCTACATGGTTCGGTATCAGATGAAGTACGGCGGACGAAATTTCCTGACAACTCAAACTCACAGATAAAATACGGTCACCACTATCACGGAGGACGTTATGATTTGAACGATTTCCCCTTGACCAAGGATCAGCTGGTCGGGGTCAAGAATTATTTTGCGTTTTTGTTTGTTGTACGGGATTCCAAGTAATAGCGCAAGGGTGGAGTTGAGAACAAACATAAGAACTGTCGGTTCACCATTAGTATCACCCATCTCTTAGGGTCTCGGTTAACTCACAGAGGGAAGCAATCATATAGTGTTCGCAGAATTCTGCGGGGTGCATAGTAGTCTGTGAAGTGTTTATCAAGTAAAAAAGGGAACAAAAAGGCAGAAAGAGTGTGGCCAATTATGAGCAGGAATGGAAAAAGAGTGGAAGTCGATTGAGTTGATTGGGGTCTTTGGCAGTTGAGGTGTGGGTCGGGGGGGGGGGTTGAACAGAGTGGGACCTGAAAGGGCAGCATTCATGTCCCGATCCCTCTGGATTTAAATACCGTCCAACCAGGGAGTAGTCGCCGGCTGCACGGTGCTTTCATGGCGTTGAAAGGTGTATCTCTGCGGCATGGACATGTGGCTGCAGCCACACGGCCATCACACAAATTATCGAGGTTCCCGATCACGGCTGAAGGCTCGCACGTCGCGAGGGATAACCGCGAGAGATAGGTGAAATCCATTTTCCTAGGAGACAGACTGGGAGATAGGGCGATGAGAATTGTAGGTAAGGCGGTAAAATAGATCATTCCGTTGGTTCATCCTCATCTGCCTTGGAGGCGGCCGCCTTCCTCGCTTTCTTTCTCCTTCTTCGATCTCTTTCACGCTCGCGGGCCCGCTTAAGGTCTTCTTTCGATAAACCGGGATTGAAAAGATGATCAAGCTGCCGCGGTCGATGAGTTGGGCCGTGTTGCAACATAGGATCTTGTGAAGTGTACAGACCTTCTCAAGAAGAATCTTTCGGGCATTCTTCCTGTTCTGCTGTAATGACCGTGTTTCTTGACATTTCACCTGAATGCCTGTGGGTTTATGCAAGAGTTGAACGTTATTATTGGTCTTGTTTATTGATTGTCCGCCAGGGCCGCTCCCTACGATCCTGGCGGTGAGACAGTGAAATGACACTCGTGTATTAACCTGCCTCGAACGAAGGACTCTTCAAGATCTGACTCCTTCAGCTCTGGTGTCACACGGTTTGCATGGGCGCGTTTGAGTTGGGAATAGTTAAGTTTTCGAATAGGATTAGGGGGAGGTATTATATGTTCTAGACCGGGCTCGGGACTGGGTTCGCAACTGGGAAGTCATTCAGAACAGCACCTGTTCAGATAAGTGTCAAGAAGTGGAACAAGGGGAGGGGGTTTTACGCACTTAACCCGTCTGCCCTTCCCGCGAGTTGGCATCAGAGGGGGATTCTTGATGGAGTCATTACTTCCAAGTTCGGTGTGTTCAGTGATCCGGATTTCTCGAGAAAAGATCAGGCGAGGCAAGACAAAAAGTAGACAGTACCCACTCCATCTCTCATCCGCGTCGGAAGCGACACGTTGTGCCTGGACAAAGTTTCTACGAAGGACGGTCGCAACTTGGTTCCCCAACTTTACGGATTCCTCATAGGTCGTGGGATTCATCTGGCCCTTGTGCTGAAGGGCATCCGCGCGCATCTTTTGGCGGAATGCTGGTAAGTGCGTTCAGGACAACAAATGACAAGCGATAGGATCTGAAACCGACCCAAGAGGATCTCATCGTCACCTGCACGCCAGCGTGTTGGTTCAGTGGCGGAGTTCCGGTGTCATCCCTTAGCTACTCACCAGCAAAAGTCGAGGCGGATGCCCTGTAGAGATTCCTGTACGCAGAACGAGCTGCGGCCTGAAGTTGAGGGGTGATTCCGGACATGCAGGCTCACGGGGGACTTGAGAATGGGAGAACGCGATCGGGCGTAACAAGCGTAACGGAGGTGACACCACCAGGCTCATTGTCACTCCTCTGCCAATCATCTTCTGCGCATCGCCTCATCCCAGTTTTCACCCACGGCACTCTGCAACAACTGGCGACACATTTGTGGCTAATGGGACGACCCTACTTTCCAGGGTTGGTATTTTTTAGACATGCGATTATCTTGCGCAGGCCGTGAGACCCGAACAGCTGCAAACGCTCAGGCGGTCTTCGACACCTATCTCCCCAGGAGTCACTCACCCCGATGAATGTAGGGACTCAAAAAGCAACCTTCCACCTCACCTACATCCTGGATGACCTGCAAATATTTTCAAGATTTATTTCGCTCGCCAAAGTCTTTTGTAGCCTGCGCCGATAATGGAGAGTCACGTGGTCTTGTTTATTGCAGACACGGTCCTCACGGAATTTCACACACTCCCATCTTCTCTCTTCAACCCTCCCACCATCCGCCGCGCCCCGTTACCCGCGACTTCACTTGCCTGTCTTGAGTTCCCTCGACCCCTCTGATCCACATCGAACATCCTACCTATACGACTGTAAATCTCCCAAGAAATGGCTCCCAAAGCTACGTCCAAGTCTGCCCCCGCCAAAATCCCCACTCATCCTCCGTGGGTTGAGATGATTAAGGTGAGATACATGGCCGATTCTCCTCCTATATATCCGCCGGGGCCATACCACGCATCCTCTCTCGTCATTTGCCCTGCACTGCGACATTCCGTACGCAATTTCCAAAGCGGGACAAGTTGGATGGATCGTGGTGGACCGTGCACACTGAGCCATCACCCGTCCTCATCCCTTCGATAACCCCCCATTCACGCGATTCCCCACCCCTTGCTGTCTAAGCGCGGTAAAATTCACATATTTCGACCTGTTTTCAGGAGTGCATTGCAGCCAATCGCGATGACGCGCGAATTGGCGTTTCCAGGCCCCAAATCAAGAAGTACGTTATTTGAACACCCCGAACACGTCCCCTCCTTCATTTACCTGACAAATATGGTCCGCAGATTCGTAGAGGCCAATTACAATTTGGAATTGGGGCCTGCGCAGGTCACCCAACTTAACAAGGCAATTTCCAACGGAGCCGACAAAGGGACCTTCTACCTCCCCAAGGGTACGTCAGCTACCGTATACATTGGATATCTTCTTATCCTCCCTGTACAGGTCTCTCTGGACGCGTTAAGCTTCCCCCAAAGGCTGCTAAGAATAACGATACTGACACCAAAGAGGTAAGCAGCGAACTGGGACGTTGCAAATAAAGCTAATGCCTCGGCCAGAACAAGCCTGCACGGGCATCTAAACCTGCCACCACCAAGAAAACCCCGGCAAAGTCCACCACCAGGTCTAGGCCCGCAACCACTACTGCCAAGTCCGCAAGATCCTCGACCGCGAAGAAATCCACCACCAAGAAGGGCACTACCACCAGGGAGTCCAGAGACACGAAGAAAACTGCCGTGAAGAAAGAGGTCAAGGAACCCAAAGTCACTGCTAGGCCAGCGAAGACAGCTACGAAGGCGAAGGCAACTACCACGAAGGCCAGGTCCAAGGCAGAGCCAGTTACCAAGAAGGCGTTGAAGCCCTCCTCAAAGTCTACCACCAAGACCACCTCTACCAAGAAGACTACTACGTCTTCTCGACGAGACACCGCTAAGAAAGTACGCCAGTGTTGTCGTAGTATTTATATCCATCTTTCTCACGTCACAACTAGGAGGTCACCGGGAAGAAGCCCGCCTCGAAAACTCCTGCGTCCAAGGTGAAGAAGACTCCTGAGAGCAAGACCACTGCCACTAAGGGGGCGACCAAGAAGACCGCTGCCAAATCTTCTTCTAAGCAAGCTTCTAAGCCGGCACCTGCAACCAAGCGAAAGGTCTGTCATCTTGCTCGGTATGTTTGGGGACTTAACTGACGATTGGAACAGACTGCCGCTCGTAAGTGAGCGCAGTTTGGCACGTTTTTTCGACTGCCATCGCCCACATCCCACTGCATTCCTGGTTTTACATTCCCAGTTGACCTCTGGACCCGGTCAGCATCATTTTCCCGCTCGCTTTTCTTGTTTCCTATTCCCAGTGTACATGGTACAGTCTAGGTGCTATCGATTTTGTCTCTTTTTATTCGTATCTCCCCTATTTCTCCTTAACTGTACGCGTACAACGAATCGTAACCTTATGAATCGTGAATCACGATCTACGATCGACTGGGGGTTCGACGATCGGGATGTGTATGTTTGGCAAAGCCCTTGGAAACAAACAAAGCACTGATCCGATCACACGTGGCCCGACACGCCCGAATCGCGTGTGACGACATTCTAGAAGACGGCAGGTCTCGGTGAGGCCTCGAGTCTACCGGCCTGCTCCTGAACGTTCACGATGATTGAATCGTCTCCATACTCTTTCGCTCCCTCGAGGGCAACGTATCCGGTTTTCATTCCCCTGGCCGAAACGCTACTACTCCACCTGAACTGGGCCAAGGCCGGGCTCATTGACGCGTTCCGGTGGGATTACGCGGCGAAGCTGATTACAAGGTGAGGCGTTCGCTCCTTCCCTCTTCCGAGAATACCTTGGGATTGGAGAGCTGAACGAAACATGCAAAAGGAAGTGATGCGGAAATTCAGGGGAACGTCTTGAAATCCGGACTGTTGAATGGAGTCTCGCTCATCTCCATCTGGGTGTTCGAGTTTTTGGTGGGCCTCGCCTCGCGGAGACATGGAGGTCGGAGCGATTCTACGTTGGAGAGGGGATTCATCCATAAGAACCTGGGGTGGTTTTATCAAGCGTTGTGGCTCGCACCGATCGTCGGAGCTTCACTCTACCTGAATGTCAGTTGCGACTTTCTCTTTCACGATCGTCGTGCTGATATCAAAGATTCCCTTCTCTAGTCCGCCTGGTGCAGTACCGTTGCTCGACGTGCGTTTGTTCTCCAGCACGGCAACCGCGCGGTTGTTCAACAACAACCGGTCGGGTATGCTGGATTGCTCAATTCACTCGCAACCAGCGCATACAGAGCGGTGATGATACTGTCCTGCGCGTTGCTCTCTGTCGTTTTGGGCTCGATACCATTGACACGGTTTATGCTTGGACCTGTACTGGGCTTTGCGTTCTTCTGCTGGGTCGATTCGTGCGTCCGCTGAACGAGCTCTCATTTGACGCGCTGCTAATGTCAACGTTTCAGGTATTACTGTTTCGAGGGAGCCTGGATCGCAAGAGGCTTCTCGCTGCCTCGTCGGGTGAGGCATATTGAGGAACGGTGGGCGTACTACCTTGGGTTTGGTATGTTTTCCCACTTTGACCCATACTTCCCACTCAACATCTCCGCCACAGGTATGCCAGCCGCGTTCTTGTGCAACTGGGGGAACGCCTTCACGAATGCCGCGATCTTTGCGCTCATATATCCTTACGTGAGCACTGTTACACTCGTCCGAATCATGACATCGTCTAAGCGTACAACTGCGCTCGACAGTATATCATCATGGCCACAAGATCTCGCCCACTTCCTGCAGATCCATACAACCCCATTCCGTCTGACGTTTCAGAAGTTAGACACCCGTCCCCCTTCATCCCGCTCCGTCTGCCTATCTTCCGACCGGTCATCTTGATGAACGATCTGATCGTACGCGCCCTAAGCGTCGGAGCGGGTGGCAAACGAACGACCAGCCCATCCGATGGTGTTAGCCCAAAGTTCGGGAGAAAGAGTGGGGGATACGGACTTGCTGATGGATTTGACAGCATCGAAGAAGGCGATGATACAGAACCCGTCGAGCTCCACGCCAGGACGGCAACCCAACCCACACCAACCCCGGTCGCTGCTGGGCGCCGAAGAGTGAATTTAGGGAGGAAGAAGTTGGATTGATTCAGTCGGGATTGCGGCAATTTCATGATACGGTTTGTGCCATAGAGTCATGTAAGACACTGCGAAGTAAAATTAACGTCCCGCCCCGCTCGGAAGCCATCTGTAATCAACATGGTATAATGGCGAATATGATTTAACCCCGCAACGGCGACAGAAATTGGTTGTGACTGTCTTTGTGGGCAGCAGCGCAACCATGACGCTGCTTCACTCTGACGTTAACTCAGTGAACTCAGGACACATCACGCCATCCTCACCCGTTATAACGTGAAACAGGGGCTTCGGAGCATAATGCGGAGAAGCACAAGAACATCACATTGGGTCAACGGTGCCGTCCACCCGCGGGCGGCAGGGTACGAATGGGCCCAGGGTGAGCACCGCCAACGCCACGAAGTGGGGACGGAAACCTCGGATCCCGGTACATTCCTCGGCTTTGTCGAGATGTGCAGGGGAAGCAGGAAATATTCGATGAAGGTAGTAGCGATGTCGAGGAGGTGCTGAGCTTGGGGGAAGAATAGTTGTAGAAGCTCATCAAATTGACTTCTGCTTGAATTGTTGGGGTCGGGTTTTCGGCGAGGCAAACAGGGTCCACCAGGGTCCACCGCGTGTCGTTATCTTCGCATCACAGGATTTCTACAGCTCGAGAATCAAGAGGAGATGAAGCGAGCCGGAGAGAATGAAAAATAGATAGGAAGCACTGTTGGCCCGGCAATCCTCGGGTGGGGGAGCTTCTGGAAGGGCCCGTCCCAAACCACGCCACATCAACGTAAGTTAGGCGTGATCAATAACATACCCAACAAAGTTGGATGCTGAATCTTTTTTCGATGTTGAGCGCAGCTAGTCCAATCATATCCACTGTCGTCGGCGTGAAAGCCCGCGCAGGCTGATCGAGAGCGTTCCCGTCCCCAGATACCTGTTTGACGCCACCCGGATTCGGGACGCTTGTCTCGAGACCTAGCAGAGGTGTCACCAGAGGAAGCTTCAATAGGGTACTCCACGGTGGTACTGCGATCTCTATCGCCGACAGACTCCCGATGGATGTGCCGGACGAGTCTGAGGCGGATCTCATCGGTGGGTTCTGTCAAGACCAACTGGGAAGGAATCTCCCCAAGGATCCATTCTAGAGTGGCGTTTACAGGGTCCAGGTAATGATGCGCAGCAGGCCCCATCACGGTCGGGCATGATCCTAAAACCTTTTTGCCTATAATCTGGAATGAGAATGAACTTATTGGTGGTAGTAGATTGGATCATTCACGTCACCGCTTGGAAGAACGCGGCCTTGCCCCTGTCTGGGTAACGATAACGAGAAAAATAAGCCTTACGATTACCATTTCGCGATATCGGCAAATCCTGAACGCGTTTACGATATCCGCTACTACAAGAGGAGGAGCCAACCGACGGGGATGACTCGTTATACGCTAGCCCCCGCGCTACCCACTGAAGATGTTGCCAAGAACAAGAACGCTCCGCTCGACCGTGGCGCTCATAATAGCGGTGGCATGCATTAGACATATGTGTACAAGGGGCCTTTGTCGTTTCCACGGTTCAATGGAGACACTGGGTGACTATCCGTAAGACTAGATATATCTCTAAACATCGTAGAAGGGTGCCAGTAGCCGAGATTCGCGCTGCCCGTGACCCGACGCGACGGATGGGGTCCTGACAGTTCCCTTACAAGTCCTTTGATATTCATCTAGGATCGTATGTACACGGTGTAACTTTACGGACAGTCACCCACTGGACAGCACGGACTATCCGATTCTAGACTCCAGGTTGCGGACATCGATCAACGCTCGCACCGCTAAGCAATTTATCGTGTGCACAAAGACGTAGATGTACAATTTACAGCAAAACACAGGATGCCTAGCCAAAACCTGCCCACTCGATAGATATATGGTTCACTTTATTCGCCGTCTCATCCCAAGTGCAGAACAAATGCGTTTTCTTCGTGGCAGTCCCAAGCCTCCCATGAGCCACGATCTCCATGGGCATGACAGTCTTTTCAGGAGATTCAATCACTGTTGCCGTAAAATGAGAATGAAACCGTAGCGGGTCACCTGAAAGGGGTGAGAGCCTAGTCGAAAAGACGTTTGTCCTGTTGATCGACATACCTGGATAAACGAGAAAGTCTCCACCGAACTTTAAACCGCCACCCATGTAATACCCCTTGTCCCATAGGTCCCGAAAAACCGCACACTTTGCGCGTTCAGCGAGATCACATGGGTACGACCATATTCCCGCCTCCTTTGCGGATTGTATCGTAGAGTAGGTGTGCGGTGCTGGCGTGTACCACGAAAAGGTGGACGAGGTCCCAGGTACAACAATAGTATATGTGGGAACGGTTTGCGGTGGTCGGGGTGCTTGGGCCGGGTCTTCGGCAACGACTAGACCGGTGTCCGCGTTAGTCTTGTTGGCGACGGCGGCTGCTCGCCGCGCTTCCCGCTGCTCTCGCTTCCGTTGAGCTTTCTCAGATGTGGACTTGTCTTTGGAATGATCTCTAGTGTCCTTCGCTTCGAGGGTGGCTATCTGCGTTTGAATGAGCTCTTTTCGCTCAGAATTCCACCTTTCCAAAGCGGCCAGCTCGGGCGAGGAGTGCGCAGCCGGATCATCGACCATGACAGCGAACCCTATTCAACCTCATGAGATCTCGGGGACCCAAATGTGGGTAACAATTCACTACCTTTGTCAACCAGAAACACCGCCTCCTCTGGTTGAAGAACGAGTGGGACGCCAAGAAATACGTTCTGCTGTGACAGGTGTGGTAAAGTCCCGAGTAGAGTACCGCAGACCCTGTACTCTGTTCGAATCGCCGCGATATCTGTTCTTCGACAAGGTTTAGCGTATCCAGCCACATCCCTATGCCACTTACATACCATCAACGTCCCATACATAGGCTTTCTGGCTTGATACCAGAAGTGGCACCCTGCGACCACCATCCATGGTGAAAGGTCGAAATAAAGCAGTTTGGCGCCCGTTTACTGATTTGATCTCGATCACATCTCTCGGCTCCATTTCGCCCTCCCAACACGGTGACCTCCAGTGGTCTCGTCGGCGATTGATAAGATGACTGCGAACGTCCTAGACGCGATTATGCTCTTCGGTGATTCGATCACTCAAGGTAGTTGGGACCTTAGTGGAATCGGAGCTCGTCTCTCCTGTAGGTCTCCCCGTTTTCCATTGATCATCTCTCCGTGGAGAACTTGCGGAGCTCACGGGTCCGAAAAACGTTTAGTTGTGTACGCTCGCAAGTTGGACGTGATAAATCGCGGGTTGTCCGGGTACAATACGGAGTGGGCGATTCCGGTATTTGAACAAGTCAGTTGGGCGGGAGGGTTTTTTGTTATTGTCAGGGTGTCAGAAACGGCGAACTGAATGATCAACGATTACAGGTCTTTGCCAAAAAGGAGGAACAGCCTTACGTCCCCGCCGTACGCCTGCTGATCATTTGGTTTGGGGCCAATGATTCTGTCCTTCCCTCGGAGCGCCAGCACGTTCCTCTTGCTCAATTCACTGCCAACTTGAAACACTTGATAACGATGGTCAAGTCACCCTCATCAGAGTATTACTCGCCAAAAAGCCGCATACTGCTAATCTCCCCTCCTCCGGTTAACACCTACCAGCGGAGCGCGGAACTGGCATCCAGGGACCCCCCAAGAAAATGCGACCGAGAATTTGACTTTACAAAGCTGTATGCTGAGGCTGTGGTCAAAACGGCGCGGGAGGAGGGGGTCGCCGTCGCTGACGTCTGGACTTTGCTCTGGGACGCAGCTGGGAAAGACGAGCAAGCTCTGAGCGCGTACCTTTTAGATGGCCTCCACCTTAATAAGAAAGGATACGAGGTTTGGGGGGTGTTTCAACATGTGTGAAAGTTTCAATTGATTATCTACTGCTCCTTAGCTCGCGTACATCGCCATCAACGATTCCATTGAGCAATCGTACCCCGAAATTCACCACAACAACCTACGCTACGTTATCCCACGGTGTGTCACCTTTGCCTCCCCTTTGTTCACGATACCCTCACAGCTGATTACTGTCAGGCATGACGAGCTAGATCCGTCCAATGTTCGGGAGAGCGTGAGAGCGAGGCGATTGGAGTGAGTCTACACAGTCGGCGCATCAATTAAGTCGTGGCAATAAGTGAGATAGTTGTGTAATCTAACGGGGTACAGGCAATCTATTATCACTCATTGATGTCAGGTCATGAGTGACATTTGTCCTCCTCAGGGTGGGGGGGAAGTGTATGAACCGTGATGTCTGGTTGTATCAATGACTAAACAAACTCATCGGCATAAGCGTAACGTCCACGGGGATATTGTCAGATGACTGGGAGCATCACTGTAGACTGGAGACCGTTAGTCTGAGGACCAATAGGAACGAGAAATCTGATTCGGGAGGGCAGATATCATTGCGACAGAGAGATACCCGCCGTCAAGTCGTAAGGGAAACTCAACCACGAGATCATTGAGATGCATACGTACAAGCCCCCTGACAATCAAATAAGTCTAGTTGAAGCGACGAGGAAGCTTCCCTATCCAAGACGAGAGATAAGTTCATAAATCGCAAAGTCTCTGACTGGAACAGGAGGGTGGGTGAAAGAACCCCTGTGATTGATAGCCTTTCGCTCTTTACTCGGACGCCTAGAAACGGCATTCAAACGCGTAGAAGGCCGGAAACGGTGTACCCAGGGAAAGCATACATTGGGTTAGCCCGCCCCACCAAAAACTCGCATCTGATTCGTATTTTCGTACCGAATTCATTGTTTCAAATCCAGCACTAAAGAAGTCCAGACTGAGCAAGCGCAGATACGAGCTCGCCGCCGAGGCGCCGATTCGGCGCGTAAGAAGGGGGCGCCTTCCGGTAGAGTTGATAAACATCCCGACAAGCAAGGGTTTATCTGAGGGCCAGGTATAGGACTCTGGGTGATCGTGAGACATTGGGGCTGGCCAATCAAAACCCGCGCGGGTCAGAGAGAGTCCGGGGGTCGGGAGGGTCCCGGGCGGATAATAAATCCGGTCCCTCTCGATGCAGAGGGTGAGACGAGGGGGGCGATAAGAGACGGAACGGCCATCTCAGTGGCTTTTGCCCCTGTCAACTTGGCAATCAGGATCAGGGAGTGACCGGAAGTTGATCGAGAGAGGGATTTTCCAATGCTCAGCTGTCAGGCGCATGAATGTATTTATCGAACAGGGAATGATGTTCGGCGGGCGCTGCTGCCGGCAGATTCGGAAGAACACTCAGTTCTTCGCACTTGGCCCTTGATGACTACTAAAGCTGTTCCAGGGAAAACAACAAAATACGCGTCCCTCGACGATGACCCTAGCGGCTTTTACTCATCGGCTGATGTAGTATAAAGCGTCACGTACCTCCTCGCTTAACGTTCTCTGCACACGCAATCGTGCCATCGGCGGCTCCCACACACTCAATCATGCACCAATGTCTACAAGTGAACGATATCGCCCGTCTCGTCGTGGAGGAGACCATCAAATTGGAGAAGCCCTCTGCCATCTCTCTGGCACGCACCTGTAGGGCCTTCGACGCCGCAGTGATGGAGACACTGTGGGGTTCACATCAAACAGATCTGGTCGACTTGTTCCGGTGCTTTCCCAATGAAGTCTGGGAGATTCGAGAGTCGGACAATGGCAAGCAGTATTTTGTATGGACCAAGTCACCTGCTCGGTGCCGCCCAACACACGCTGACACCTGTTTGTTTGCTTAATAGGATTTCAGAAGGTATCCCTTGCCTTCGGAATGGCAACGGGTCGACCGATATGCTAGCTGGATGCACAACCTCAACATATACGAGGACCAGATGGGACCAACTCTATCTCCAAGGGCATGGCAGGAGCTAAGTGTCATCAAGCCGGCCCACCTCCTGCCAACACTCCAATCCCTCGAGTGGTACTCGGGCACAGACACATTCATATACATCAACCTCTTCCGGTCCCCTCGGCTGACCTCGCTCAACGTCTGGGTAGTCCCCGACATCCCCAACGTAGTCCCCATCCTCGCTTCCCTCCCCGTCCAAACGCTCGAAGAAATGCGGTTCCTGGACCTCTCCGGAGATCGTGCCGTTCAAGACGCTATCTCGGATTTGGTGCTAAGGACAACCACCGCCCTGCGCTCCATCGAGGTGTCATCAGATCTATCGGACGCTGCAATCCGTCATGTCACCCGACTTCCGAATCTGAGCGACGCTAGCGTCAGATTTGCGAACCTGGAACAGTGGGAGACCTCTCTAGACACCACGTTCCCTGCTCTACGCACCCTGGAAACGAGGGTGGATACTAATGGAGTGTGGAAGTACCTTATGCAAGACATGAGGAGCCTCAAGTCACTCGTCTTGCATTCGTTCCCCCTCCAAACGGAGGAAGTAGCGGACGCCTTTGGGTATCTTATCAACAAAGGCTTGCATCGGACCATATACCGGCTCTCGTTTGCGGTCTTGGAGCCATGTCATGATCTCACCCCGCTCGTTCTCACCCCTCTCCTCAAGTTCGGGTCCTTGACGAGGCTCTCCGTCACCTCACCGTGCAGTCCGACGCAGTGCAAGTCGCAGCTGACCAACGACGCGCTCGCCCGGCTCGCCGGAGCCCTTCCCCAACTGGTCGAGCTCTTCCTCGGGGGCGTTCCCTGCGGATCGCCTGCGCGAGGGATCACGTTGGCCGGCCTTGTTCCCCTTTCGGACCATTGTCTCCACCTCGAGACCCTACAGGTCCACTTCAGTGCGCTCGACATACCGACGGACATTCCAGACGAGGCGTTGTACAAGCCATCCGACCAGACGCCACTCGCACCTAACCACTGTCATCTCTTCCAACTAGTGGTCGGGTCATTGCCGATCTCCACCTCTGGAAGGTCACCCTTGATCGTCGCCTACGTCCTTCACCAGATGTTCCCGAGGTTGTCGAAGATCCTACGCACCGCTTCCGACTCTCCTTGGAGGGAAGTCCAGGAACACGTCGACATGTTCCAGAAGTACCGTCCCAAGAAGTGATTTGCCAACCATAGCATAAGGTGATCATTCAGCTTTGCCTCTCTCGCTCTGCACCCCTTGAACTGACGTTCGCACCGGACAGCCGGCCCTCGCAACGACGTTGTATTGACAGCAAACCGCACTCGAGCATTTCCTTTTTGCGAGCCGTTGTATCAGTAGGATACCTGAACCAGGACTATTTATCTCTCGTTATTACATCTTCCGTGTACGTATTGTTATTTGTTTCTTAACCACGCCACGCTACTTAGTACAATACAATCCTCCGATTTACTCACACAGGCAAGGCACATGAACAAGAAAAGTTCTAGCGGTATTCCGGTAAGGGGGTGGGATAAAAGCTACGAAGGTATCGCCATCACAACGTTCTGGGGATAATCAACGGACCTGATCTATTTCTTCTCGTAAGGGTGACGAGGTGGGATCGGGGGCTTTGAGGTGGGAATACTGGAGGATGAACCGTGTTGGCTGGCATGGTCGGAGATGATGTGATCCAACTTGGGCCGGTTGGAGTTTCCACTGCTCAGCTGGGCTTTCACATACTCCTTGGCGACCCTCCTGACGATGGCCTTCCTGCCGATACCCTTCATATCGACGTATACGAGGGCGACATTACGTGCGGTCCCGGTACCAAGGGCTGCGTTCTGGCCACTCTCCTCGCCATGCCTGGGAGGTGTTCAACAGTCAGCAACAGACCAGGATCGAGGTCGCTGGACGTACTTGTGGGTGACCACCCTGGTGATCTCTTCACTACCGGTGTCAGCGACGCGCATTATGCTCTCTTCGATTGTGGAGAGAACCATATCGGCCGAGAGGATTATCTTGTCCCTTTTCCTGAGCGTGGGTCGGGGAGGAAGCGGCGGAGGACCAGGGTCGGAGACAGTGGAAGAAGACGGGAAACTCCCCTTTTCTCTATCCCTTGGAGGAATACCAGGATTCTGTGGTTTCGCCTTATCTTTTCTGCCAACGGCTTTCGTGATGAGGCGGTCAACCACCTCGACGGTCTTGGCGCTGACTTTGACGGCTTTGCCACTGACCATGTGGGCCTGGGTCAAAGCCGTGCGCGTCTTTGGGTTGCTGATCACAAGACCTCGAGGAGGGAGGGTAGGGCTGGGAGAGGAAGGACGAGAGGGCGGCTGGGATGGAGGCCGCGAGCTTGCCGGGCTGAGATGGGAGGGGGTGTGGGGTTTTGAGTGGGCAACGTAGTACCTGGACGCATAGGAGACACCAGAGACCAGGAGGGTGGTGGTTGCGGAGATTGCATGGCTGAATGGGTCGGATCAGTCCAGGATTGAAATTGGGTGGGGGATGGTTACCTGATAAGGGTTGCGGTGTCGGTCAAGGCGTCTCGCTCTTCTGGAGGAACTGCGCGGACGAAAGCGTCGCGGGCAGTCAGCGGCACGAACTCTTCTCCGGGAACCCTCCCGCGGATCGCGGTGGCCGTGTCGTAATCGGGGGGAAGCTCGATGACGACGGGTGCGTTCTCCGGGAGACCCCGGGTCAGAGCCGGGTCCTCGTTAATCTTGAATTCGTGGTCGAGGTCGCCGAGAACGGTTCCGTCCGATTCGTTGACGAGGATGAGGTGCCCGCGCAGATCCTCGTATTCGTTGGTCGGACTGGTGACGCGGTCGATCTTGTGGTCGAGGTGGTGCGGGACGTGCTGGCCGTCCCTCTCCTCGGAGAAGCCGGCGACGTACTGGGTGAGGATGTGGTTGAAGGTTTCGAGATCGCTGGCAGCGACAGGGTTCCGGGGGAACGGGACGGAAATCGAAAACTGGGAATCCGAATCGGTGGCCAGGAAGGTGTAGACGTGGGAGTCGTGTCCGATGGAAGCCGTCACTCGTCGGGATGGGTCCACGGGGATTTCGAGACGCCCCAGTTTGATGACGAGGTATATGTCGCGGTCGGGGAACGGCGAGCGTCCAGCCGAGATCGTCACGCACTCGAGATAGAGCGAGTCGGTCAGCGGGGGATCCCCCCTCTGTCGCCCCAGCGTCGCCCTCGGCAGCGATAGGAGCAGGAACGCATCACCCGTTTGCATGTTTCGTCGGTGGTCGTGGTTAGGGTGGCG
>Ga0307513_10001519_pt1 | contig 33341 bp, 39 predicted proteins | sample 15_EM_MG_FD_202174 | JGI IMG/M metagenome (GOLD analysis project Ga0307513, IMG submission 202174) | Populus trichocarpa ectomycorrhiza microbial communities from riparian zone in the Pacific Northwest, United States - 15_EM | ecosystem: Host-associated > Plants > Roots > Unclassified | place... | reverse complement strand
CTCGCGGTTGCCCCACTGCCCCACATTGTGTCGTTTACTCGGCACGGACTAGACCAGGGCAGCTCCCCCTGGATTTTTCAATACACTTAACTTGGAACATCGTCTTCCACCTCCATCACCTATCTCCCACCGATGCACGTGGTATCGAGTCTGTTCTGGGAGGAAGTGGTGGGGTCAGCCCCACCTTGTTTCTCGTTGACTACAATCAGGCGAGGGTAGCGATCAAATGTTCTTAATTTACCATGTCTCAGGTGCGGTCATTGGGTGAGCGTCATGAATCGATTGGCGGGCTTGTTTCAGCCTTTTTCGCGAATGATCCATAGGGCCGTACCACCCTTATTCTCGTACGTCCGACACTCTACAATCGCTTCAAGTCCGCCCACTTGCATAGTTGTGGAAATGATAGTTAAGCTCTCACGACTGCTCTCTTCGATGCCACCGAGTCGACCCAAGCCCAACGAGACGCTTGATTTTCCCTCCGCCTTGGCTGGTAGTTGACATGAAACTGCCTCTGGGGCTTCCCCCGATGATGTAAAGAGTCAAGCGGTGAGTATATCATTTTTTAGGAATCCCCGTACGCGATTATACGATAAAATTAATCTTGAGTAAAAATTCTTGCTGGTTTATTTAACCCAGGGTCGGGACCAACCGACACGACTTTGGGTGTATTCTGGATTTCAACACTTGGTTTTGTGTTATAATAAGCACAGTGACGATACCAATAACGAAGATAAAACAAAGACTATAGTGTGGGTACTGAATGGCGCAAGCGCATGTTTAGTCACGGCGGAGAAAGAGTCCAGCTCGCAGGCATTCTTGTTGGAATGAGTCCGTGAAGTACCACAGGAATAAGTTAGTAATATTACAACTCTCCGGAACCCTGTTGATGCTCGCTTCGCACACATCGAACCACCTTGCCGAAGGGGACCGCAGCGCTCCGTTACGCGGAATCGTAAGGGGGGAATAGGGTCACCCGAAGGAGCGGGCTTGCGAGGGCGACAAAACCCACCGGCGATGTTACGCTGACGCCTGCGAGGGAGCTGACAGAAACCTCTTGTATGTGGTAGCCTGGTGTATATGCTCCAAGGAAGGCGGTCGCGCGCGGCCCGGAGGCGCTTGTTTGGCGATCCATAGGTCAGGTGGGGGATTGGGTGTCGAGGCAAGAGGAATAGGGGCCGGGGGAGTAATAACGGCGGGGATGCGGGGATCGTGGAAGGAGATAGGGATGAATTCGTAATCCGGACCGGGCAGGGGAAGGGAACGGGAATGGAGGATGGGGAATGGCCGTCGGGGTCATCCACGGGTGGACTCAATGTTGCTTGGTGCCGGTTCTCCGAGCTCGCGCCTCTTTCTCCTCTATCCTCTTTAGCTCCTCTTGCCAGCCGGCGAATACCGCATTAACCTGCTTAACGCCAGAGGGTTGGGGAGGTCGGATGAGGTCATAAATATCAGAAACCAAGGTTGGTTCTGGTGGGTAACCCTTCCACCTCCCATTGAGTAGGTTGGCGCGTATCTGAGCACGCGTCACTTGCACGAACGGCGTTATGAGACGTTTATCACGAGCAGAGGTCTCCTTTCCAGATATTCCTTGCATGAATTGAGAGTACAGTTCGCCGTTCTCCTTCTCGAAATCCCGTTGGTTCCGCATTAACGCCGCCACAATATCTGTGTTCTTCAGTACAGAGGTACGACTGCGCTCAGTATGGATGTTGGGCATTGTTTTACGAGTCGTGGAGTCGCGGAGGAAAGCGGGGATAAGTGTGAACCTTTCCGTGAGGTGATCAGCGACGTAGGGATCTGCCTTGAGTACAGGTCCTGGGCTCAAGGTGTAGAGCCCACAGTCAAGGTAGAGAACTTCTCCGCGAATGGTCGTGAAATAGATCCAGTAGTGATCGTTTGGGTCTTGTCCATAAGTGGTTGACTTGGCCTGGGTGTCGTAGTAAGCCAGTTGGCCAATATTAGGTCCAGTGACGGAACCGGCCATTACACCAAAGTCAGCGATTGGGCATGAGCTCACAGTCAGCCTGGTCCTGTGGTGAAATTGCCAATCCTGGCGCTTGGCGTCGACATCAGACGTGGTGGTATAGAGTTCGGCGAGTATTGCGACACAGATGGCGGTGTTGACCAACAGGGTGTTGCCCTCACGGGTAATCCTGTCTCGTAGCCTGCGAGCGTCGATTGCGGAGGGGTACTGGGGCCACCAAGCTTCTGGTTTTTTCACCAATTCGTCGAAGGAAACGGAATCGCCTAGGGAAATCACAGTACAGGCGGTGCCGTCAGCTTGGTGGAGTCGCTTGAGACCACCAACGATTGAGCGGTTGAGAGCGGGGTGTCCTTCGAGGGCGACCGAATTGTGGAATTGTTCGATAATGAGTGCAAGGAAGGGGTAGAAAGAGCGCAGTTCGATCCTATCGGTCTGGCCTGGAAACGAGTAATAGGGGGTTAAGCCTGTTGGACGATTGACAGTGATCTCACTCACCGCAGACCTTCTTGTGCGTCGGCCAGTCGGCTTTCTGACATCGATTTGAGCAGTAGAGTCGCTGGGGAGTACTGTCGTAAACATGCGCCCCACCTGGGATATATAATCACGGGGACCCGTACCTCACCACAATTTGCGCACAGTTTCACCTTGCGTTGTGATTCACAGACAGAGCAACTATCCAAGGCTTGGAGCGGTAACGGGACTTTTTCTGGCTGCGGTTCCTCGGGCGACGGCCAGAGGTTGAAAAACATGATGGTGGTTACTTGTAAACCGGGTGGATCTCACTAGGACTAAGACCCGCGGTCACGGCGAGCCGCTGCCTTGTCTCCCGCGCTCGTTTGGCGCGGCAGCGGCACGCTCACACGGACGCCGACGACTGCTGGACGCAAGATGCGGTGTTGGCGACGGTGGATGGCTCGGATTTCCTCTCCCCGCACCGCAGGCCGTAACCGGGGGTAGCGCTTCCGTATCTGGCCATACACCCTCATAAAAAGAGCTGATCATCCTCAAGTGGCCCTGGCTTCGACGATTTACCCGGCTATTGTAATCGACGGAACAGCTGGAAAGAGCGGTGGACTGGCGAAGATTAAGATCTATCGAGTTTCGGGGTACCGAGGCTGTCTAACAAACTTGTGCGTCTGCTGTCAGTTTCTGGCCACGTTTCAGAAGACCAGCTGACAACTCTACAGTGATGTTGCGGTCCGCTGTGCCTGCGGCTTGAACGTTTCACCCCACCCAATCACCATTCCTACAGCTGCAAGTGGTACATCGGATTCCCCTGTTTCGGGGGTCACCTGCTTACTCGGATCCATCTATCAATGGCTTGGGCCCTTGTACCTGCGGGCGAAGACGCGTGAGGCGTTGAGGGAGGACGTGCCGTCCCTCGACAACAGGGGCACCGAAGACGTTATGTTCCACCACACTTCCAGACGCCCAACGTTCAAGCACCACGCTTGGAACTTTGCCTAAGGTCGCTGGTGAGTCGTGCATAGAAGGGAATAAATACATTTTTTCACGGACGCGAACTCCCGATAGTCTCGCGGCGAAATCATGGGTTTTAAGAGTTGCCAAGATCCTGGACACAAATTCCGGAAAAAAATACATACACGTATACAGGCAACAAACCTCCAAGTACTTCCCAATATTCACAACTTCTGTCCCACAAACACCTCCATCTCCCTCCCACAAGTTCCCCGCCACTTATCCAACTCAACACCCGCATCGTATCCAAACAAAATACCAGATTTCAGCAGAAAAGGGTTTCTGAGATGTCAGGTCATTCCTCAGAGCTTTGGGGCCATTGGGCCAGGCCGGAAGGAACGGAGCGGATGTGTGTTAGACTCCCCAGTCGCCACGTCGGTGCCTAGACCCTTTACATGAGCACCATCGTGCGGTTCGGTCCTCGGCAGGTCCTGTGGCCGTCCAAAGGTCTCCAATGTCTGCTCGTGCGCGTCCCACCTCTCCTCGCTGACGATCGGCGCAAGAACATAAGGCTCGACCTCCAACTTGTCCAACCATTCCTCCAGCTCCACCACACCCTTGGTACACGCATCTAACTGCATCTCCAGCTGCTCAGATCTTGATAGGTGGACTGCGGGGTCATCTGACTCGGAGTACCAAGCAGGGTCAGAGAGGATGACAGATGAAAGGTAGATATCGATGAGTGCCGGGTCGACGGAGGCTTCTATGGCGGCATCGTAGGCCATACGGTGTCCAATTGCCTGAATCAGAGGAACGCAGAGCGGGAGAATTGCTACTTCAATATGACGCTTTCGATGAGAACCTGATTTTCCCTTCGAAGGTCCTTGGTCCCTGTCGAGGTGCGACCTGACTTGAGAGATAATAGCAGCTTCGTGACACGCCAACCGGCTCTTGGGGTTGTTGGAGTGGGGTTGTGTAATCCTTCCCAAAATCAGGTCAAAAGCAAATCTGACAGAGATTCCTACGATATCCCCTTCTGCAATACTGGAACTACGGACGTATCCCTAAATCAAGGATTGAATTTGAGACCAACTGACAGATAGAAGCTTCATGCGTACGATGAGGGCCTCGAGCTGATTGACACGCAGCATCCCCTGAGCACCACACCGGTCTCCAAGAGCCATTGCGTTTTTTATGGCGTGTCCGGACAGTGTGACCTTCGCGACGGCTGCCAAGAAGTGTTTCATTGGATGCCCGAACTTGAGGTCCTTAAACGCGGCGTGGATTCCACTAAGGAAGGGGATTGAAATGAACGCATCGGCTACTGCAGTCATCACTGGGATATACTGAGTGCTGAAGCTGATAATTGGCCTTGGGAGCCCGGTAGAGGCGTCGATGACCTTCCGCCTCAAGCTGTACTTCCCAGCGATGTAAGAGATGGTGCGCAGGCAAGGTTGGTAGAAAGAGGCCATAGAAAGTGTGCCGACGATCGCCCTCGAAATGTTATGGAAGTACTCGGCTCGGAGGTTCTCCGCGCAGTGTAGTGTGGCAAGCAGCGCTGTGGGTGGAAGCTTAACGTGGTTGAAGTACGTGAGGGCATGATTGATGGGGCCCGATGACCCACTCGGGGTTAACCGTCTATGATGAGCAGGGAAACGCAAGTAAGTGAACGAACGGGTGTGAACCGAGGGAAGACAAACTTTGCCGTGATCCCGGGGTACATCGAATGTCCGTCGTGAATGGGGACCAAGAAAGGTTTTACTCCTCGATCCTCTCCGTTTACTAGCAGACGCGCGAAGACGATTCCATTCGATGGAGTTCCACAGGGAATACTAGAAGGAGTCATGAACCTGATTTAGGGCGCGGTGAGATCCCTCGATCTGTCAAATCTGATCCCGAAACTAACTTTCCCGCTCCTCTATGCGGAGTATGCAAATCAAGGGATCCATCTGGTTTTAAAGTAACTGTTGTCTCGAGGTTGATCGCGTCTAGGCCGTGATTGAGCTCCGTCAAAAAGTAGTTCCCACTGTCATTTTGTGTAAGCACCTAATCACTAGGCTGTGGAACATAAGGCTTGCAGTATTTCGAAGCGCAGGGCCTTGTCTAAGGCAGCCTGGACGTCGGGTCTCCCAGAAGCGAACATTGCTAGGGTTCCGGCGTAAAGGTTGTATTGTACCGCCAATAGGACCGAGACCGAATTATCCATGAGCAGGATTGGATCTGTGTGAAGCTCCAAGTACCTCGTAGAAACGTGGAGAACGTCTTCAGCCGTTAGGTCTGCAACCGGCCATGCGTTACGACGGATCTAGAAGCCAGATGGCTATTCGCGCACCATACAGCTTTCCGATAGTCTTGGCTCGCACGTAGGAAAGGCGAGCACGGTCATCCCAGGACGAGAAATGGTCATGACGCTGGAAAAGTTCCGTCTGAGAAAGGTCGATCCCCTTCCGATGCATGGCGGGCAGAGGAGAGAGGGCTCTGATACCTTGGCTCTGGTTCTGCTGGGCTGTTTAAAATGCCGGATGAAGGGCCGGGGGAAAAGCCCGAGAAATGGGGAACACTTCAATAAGCTGTGCTGGTTGCAGCGGGAGTTGAACCAATAAATGAGGAAGTGACAGGGTAATCGCTTGAGCGCTCAATTGTACACCACCGGCCAGGTTTGTCACCCTTGGGACATCATTCCGGCAAGGGACCGAGTATATGTACACTTCTATCCGGAGGACTTTTCATCCCCAGAACAGAATCAGTCTAACCGTCGGTCTTTGTCATATTCACCGTATTGGGACCGTTGGTTGTCCCTCAGTTCAACGTACATGCCCCCCGGCACATGAAGCATTATCCGGCGTAGCCTTCGCCCGATCCTGAAAGGAATTAGGTAGACCCAATCACGAGTGCAGACTGGGTTACTTACATTTCCCTTCTCTCCCCCCGTCAAGCAATACTCGTGGCCAAGACTCTGGACCCGATTGTGATCTTACCGTTCCCTCTGATGCCATATTGCCATGCAAACGATGGCGCCCCACCATCGACCGAATACAAGAGGTCGCAAGGCTGAGGGGCGAGACGGGATCCCATCTTATAACTTCCATCCTGGTCTTCCGAGATAGTACAGAAGCGCGCTGAAAGGGACTAGAACGATTGTAGGACTGTGCCAGATGGTTAGAAGTTGTGATTGGTGATGAGGTACTCAGTTGGATGTATTGAGACCGCTTTTTTGTCCAAGTCCGGCACGTAACGCGAAATGACCTGCCCTAAATGACTGGTTCACGCGTCCGATCGCGTCCGCATTACCCCATCCGCTTGCCCCCCGCTGTCGTTCCGTCCACCTCTCGAGATGGCACACCTCGTAGACGCTCAACTCAGACGGTTCCAACTCGACCCGGAGGCGTTTGATCTAGCGAAACAGATTTACAGACAGATCCACGCCAAGACTGCACCCGGATCCGGCCACGAGCTCGGAGCGGGTGTAATAGGTGTTCCTGCGATTGCTGCTTACTTGGCTTGTGTTCAGTACGTTCGTGCCAGCCGTATGCACTCTCGTGGACAAATGGTTGAATCTTATTGCAGTCTCAACTCGAGCGATGTCGATTACAAAACTGCTGCGAGTGCTTCCTGCGTTCGGCCGGTGATGTTCAAGAAGATACTGGGAATTGTTCAAGACCTTGTGGAGATCGAACCACTCGAATCTAGCACTGAAGAATGCGATGGCGATGCTGTGACCTACGTGGAACTGATGCAGGTGTTCAAGCTCCGACACTACCAGTCGGTGTTGCTTGGGTGGTTCGAGAGCGCTGAAGCTGCGTTACTCGGTAGCGGAGAATTGCGTGGCTCGGATTTGAAGGCGGTCAAGAACGTAACACTCCTCAGATGCGCGGTGTTTGCTTGGGTCTGTGAAGCCTCCAAGGTACGTCTCGGTTGGCATGTGACGATGACCCCGTTTGAGCTCAAATCTTTCATATCGCTGCCCTCAAGTCTCGGCATATAGAACCGGAAATGGTCAAGCTGAAGTTTGAACTCCCTGGAGAAACTTTCGATGATCTTACGAGGACCATGGCCGCGGCATGTTCACATATCAAAGCCCAAATCCGTCGGGACCGACAAACCCTCTTGAAGAACCATACTCCAACATCCTCCGCGAACCCTACCCCTTCAAAACCACACCCCGACAATTCTTCGACATCCCGTTCAGTTTCGAAGTCGCCAAGCAAGTCAGCCTTGAAACGGAAGCTCTCAGCGCTGGACGGGGTCGAGCAGAATACCCCTTCGAAACGCGTAGCATTCATGAAGTCCGTCCCCGAGGTTGATGAAGGGGAGACTTCTGGAGAAGAGATCATGGAGACACCGAGCAAGCAACGAGTACGGCTATTCGCTGACGAGGTGGCTGCGGCAGTTACGCCCATGGCCAAGCTTCGGTCAGAGGAGGTTCCAACCACAGTAAGGACCAGGTCTCGATCTCGGGCCTCCTCATCACGGACGTCGAATCAGTTACCCGACGACGATGAAAATCCCATGCAAGTCGATTCGCCGTCTGTCATCCCGATTACTATATCGGCCACCACTACTCCAACCACACCACGTCGAAACCGGACTGCGCCGTCTACCCCGAAACGGACACCAGGGTCACGGACAAGGGGTGGGTCCACACCTAGGCGTAATTATGGAGATGATGTGGAGAATGAAGTTGCGCTTCCCCCTCGGTATCGTCCTGTGTTCTTGGATCACAGACAATGGTGTGCTAGGGATCCTCGGATAGAGAAGGAGGTTGCGATGGGAGAGGAGTTGCGCAGGACGTTTATGGAGAAGTTTGGACAATCTATAGTTGACAAGTACAGACCGACCGCAACAGCCTAGGCCTCTATTCGTGATATATTTTGTATTTTAGTAAGTTCCTACTAATATCTGTTCAACGTTCGACGCGTCGGAACTCCAAGTTGTGACGTATATCGCGACCCACTAGTTTCACCATCGAGGCTAAGAGGATCGGGTAGCGAGGGGTCGCCGTGAAGGAACGGGATCAATATTATTCGATTCGATTCTAGAGCCTTGGACTCCGCGACAGTAGCACCCTCGTTCCGACTAACGTGCAGCCCTAAACAAGCATCGGCCAGGTAGTCGAGGTTGTGGGGCCCAGGGGCATTTCGAAAGGTATTATTAAGATCATGGGATTAGGGATAGGTTTGGTGGATTAGCTCCGTGCCACGGCAGTATGGCAACGTCCCGGGCCCGAGGTGGACGCGGCGAGTTTGTGGCACATCCCTTCCAGGACAAGGAGGAGCTTCGGAGGTAGCGCAATTCTCGCAAAGTCTCCCTAGTTCTTGAGAGACAGGGATGGTCTCCACGTGCAAGATGAGTCGTTCCAACCTAGGAACGCATGGGAACGCTCGTTTCAGAATATTACGAGTAGGGCCTTCCCTAAAACATTGTTTGGTGGGGTTCTTTGGTACAGCTCTACCAGGCCAAGATCCAGCGAGAGTTGTATAACGTCGTAAGGTTCCGTGGAAGGATTCTGGGAACGGGAGGGGAGGGAGGCACTGTCAATCGACCAAAACGCACAGACGTCCAGCTGCTGGGGGTGGGCGATGGAGAATCAGCGGGAGTCTCGGGGGGGAGACCGGGGTTTTCGTTCCGCACTTGACGTATGAGCATTGGGTGTGCTTATGTGTACCCGTTCATTTCTCGTTCGTACTCGGAGGAGCGATAACCTGTGACGATCTCGGAGGAGACCTTAGCCGGGGGATACGAGCCTTACGGGTTGGGTCGGTGCGAGATAAAACAGTACATGGGGATCGTCTGGTCAGCACAGAGGACTTATGTCATCAACGACCTAGGATTGGACAGGGTGTCGTCCAGAAAGAACCGAGATACTTCGCCCGCCACGACCATCGTTCTTGAGTTTCGCGAGGGTTGGAATTCCAAAGGGCTTCGAGTAAAATTGTGGCCCAGCCATGTCTAAGACGACGGTGATACAGACTTTTATCGCCCCATCCGATTGTGGTGGTCGTCGGAAACTGGTCGGCATGTAGAAAAAGCGCCCAAGCCACTTCCGTTCCCATCACCCATTCCCCGCGGATGTTCCAACACCTGGCAAAATGCTCGTGCACGCGTCGCGCGACCGCAGGTCTTGCCTTCGGGTCTTCTCTCTCTACCCCTTACGCGTCGAGGCGATTATACGCTACCAGGGCGAACAAGGATATCGTCAATCTCCTCAACGAATGTGCGTCACTCGACCTCTATCTTTCGGCAACCCTCCATTGTCTTCGTTCTGACCGTCGGACTTGTCGGTTTGTCGGTCCTGGTGGATAGGTGCACAGAAGGAGAGCGACTCTGATACGAAAAACCCGTACAAGATTCGATCGTTTAAGGTTGCAGCTGCCGCTATTGAAAACCTGAACTTTAAGGTTCAGGATGCTGAAGAACTCAGGAACGTACGTTCTACTCCTCCCATACTACCGTTTACAAAGTCGGTGGCTGAGTTTGTTTCTGCTCAATAGGTCAAGGGTGTCGGAGCCGGCATCAGGAATCGGATTAACGCGTTCTTGGGCCGTGAAGGAGTTGGAGAAGCTCGTAGGACAGAATTGTTTGTAGTGGGAGCGAGAGGCCGGCTATCTGCTGTTCGGAAACCTCCTCCGAAATCCTCGACGCCTAAAACCCCCCAAGAACGACTCAAGAGAAATGAGGCTATCAAGAAATTCATGACCATTCCAGGACTAGGGTCCGTCAATCCGTCTCCCTCTCCCGGTCCTTCTCGTATTGACGCCCGATTCAGGAAGAAATCTGCCGAGGCTCTGTACGACGCCGGGTGCGAAACAGTCGAGAGACTCCAACTCAAGAAGTATAAAGAAGTGTTATCTCCTGGAGCGAAGAGGGGCTTGAAGTATCTTAAGCATTTGGAATCCCCAGTTCCTAGGGGAAATGCAGAGGCGATTGCGGTCCGTCGTTGTTCTCGTTTTGATTACAAGCCAAAGACCAACGTACGCAGGAATTTTGCAGGCACTTTGTACCGATGGATGGGTGCGAAATCATCATCGCTGGTGACTAGTAAGTCTACTGCTGGTAACCAACGGTTCCCTTCACCTGACGTCTTGGGATGAATAGCCGGAGGGACGCACCAGCGATCTCAGGGCCCATCGAACTCCTCATCATCGATAAATCTGCTACCGACTCCATCCCGACTCCCCCCCACCCATCCACCCTGAAACCCCCAGGCTTGCACAAACCCACACGAACAAAGCTCCCGTTCTCATGTGGCTATTATATTATGAATGGAGAAAGGGCCATGAGTGTGTTGCTGAACAAGATTATCAGACCGCTAGAAGATCTGGGCATTGTGAGCGATACGACTGCCCCGGGGGTGAACGTGTGGCAAGGATGGCTGAGGGTACCGAAGAAGGGTAAATCATGGGAGCCGAGAGGGCAAAGGATTGAAGGGATTCAGAAGTTGGATGGGGACTTCCATCGGGTGAATATCACGTACGTGTCATCCTCCGAGTCCGTTGTCAGAATTTAATCATTGATTCTGCATTTCCACTTGTGTAGACATATCCCCAAAGAATCGCGAGGCTCTGCATTACTCGCCCTCACAGGTGACGAAGATTACTACTTCGACTGTACACGAAGGGCCGTCCAAGCCGGTCTCTACCTTAACGAATGGGGATTATGGGAATGGGAACCCGACTCCCAATCCATTTCCCGGTTCCAGACTTCCGACGCGCTCCCCGAAAAGACTTCACTCGGTGGGATGTGGGGAAGTGAGACCGAAGCGGATGGGGGGCGTTGGATACGACTCGAAAGTCTCGAGGAGGAACAGATCTTAAACGCTATCGGAGGAGAGTATGTCCCGCCGAACAAGCGGAACTTTAGGTTTATCGCGGGGAGGCCCAACCACAAGAAAGGTGCTGTAACCATGAAGAACGCATGACCGTCTAGATATCCCTGATTCTCTCGGGTTTTCTAGTGGTTCTTACAGACCGGACGTGAAGGCGTGCATACCTCGCCACCGACATACGTTACCTTGCTTTTTTTAGTTACATTCCCTATCTCTAAAACTAATACAATGACCAACTTAGCAACCCATAAGGGCAAAGTCAATGATGCGAAGTTAGAAACGTGCGTTTCTTCCGAGTTGGACTCGCGAATTGGGCTGAAATCAAACGTTTGGCGTGTAGTTTTGTGGGCGTGGGTCGAAACCCTTCTGTTTTTTTTTTTTTTTGCCAACGAGGGCGGTCTAGTACGAAAATATGCATCTAGTGGTATCACTGCCAAGCATCCAGTACTTGGTATTTTCTTGCGGATCTCAATACCAAATACTCCGAGTCCTGTGTTCCGGTACGACAGCTCCCTCACCTGCCTCAATCTCCTTCGCGGCGTCCCAGAGGTAGAAATCGATCAGCGCGCTGCTCACGGGCACGTTTACCCCACACTCTTCCCCTATGCTCGTGGAATCAGCTGTCTCTTTGTCTTGGTGTCGAAGAGCGAGGATCTCGTCTCGAACTCGCTCGACTGCGACGATGCTCGCAGCCCGGATGCTCACTTCCTCCTTGGATCCATGTTCGAAGTAGTGTCCCGATTCGAGAAGGCTGAGGAGGGAAGGTGGGTATGTGAGAATTTTGAGGTGGTGGAGGATTTGCGGGACGCGGTAGTCGGCGAACATAGTTAGTTGGTGGATGCCTCCACCTGGGAAAATGGGGTGGGGTATTTTGTCAGGTGACGGAGCGGGGAAGAACGCAGCCCATGTTTCCGCTACCAAGATTTGGGCTCGCTTGAGGAAGTACACTAAAGGTGTGTCAGAAGCAGGGGAAGCAAAAGGGAAGCTCGTGTGACCGACCTTCTCGACCTTCGTAGGTAGTTACATCTCTGAATGATGGGAAAACCTCGACGACTTTCAGTACAACGTCTAGTGCGGTCAAGTCCGGCTTCTCCTGTTGAAGGCCTCTTATGAAATTGGCAAATGAGCCACTGTATTTCTGGTCCACAAGAATGAGCATGAATCGATGCAGGAGAAAACCCAGAGTGTGATTTACCTCTACAAGTATCCTCCCGTTCTCGCGTAGGATCGCTATCCGTTTTTTCAGAAGGGGGATCGGCTCTTTAGATCGAGGCGCAGGGCGGAATATATGCGCGATCGTCTCGTCTGGACAGGTCGAATAGAACTCAGGGTCGATGAATGGAATATCTTCTTCCAACGCTGTTCATGACCAAGGCACCCGCGCAGGTTCGGGGAATAGCGGGCCAGAGGAAACGTACCGAAAACGGGAAGAATAGGCGAGCGTCAGAAACGATCATGCAAGAAACCACTCCAAAAAGAGAAGTGAGACCTCTGTTGATTGCAGCGACCAGGCTGCAGTATCCAGTAAATACCTCCACCTTCTCTCCATCTTTGTCTCCAGACGTCCAGCATTCCCTCCACTGGACGCCGTACCGCTCCGAACTGCCCCTTTCGGACCAGAAACTGAAGTTCAGGCTGGAGATGAGGAAAATCCAGTTCAATGAAGCGCTGGTCCTCGGGTCATCCCAAGTGAACTCTTCTGCTTCGGGTGGAAGCATGTGGAGCGGGTGCGTTCGCCATGTGCGGGGGTTGTAACCTTCTGCCAGCATCCTGGTATGAATCTGGGGTTTTGTTACGTGATATGATAGCGGGGTGATGGGACGGTGTTATCCATACGTATTTGGCAGCTTCCTTGAGGGAGACGTCGTCAAGCTTAACAACATCAGTCGCCTTTGCCGAGAAGAATATATGCGTCAGATATTTTTGTGGGGTTCTGGGTGAGAGCGGGAGAGAGACCTTGTATGCCCAGAGAGAGCTCTCGATGACAGGGTTCACCGTTGCCAAGGACATGACGTGGTCGGTGGTGTCTGCGGGAAGGAAAAAGGTTATTTGGCGGAGTCGATCATCCCCGATGCCCGCACAACTCGGTCAAAGTTCTCTCGCCAATGCCTCCTCCCTCGTCCTCCTCCAGCTGTTCTCCAGGGCGTTCACCTTCGGCCTCAACCAGGCACTCGTGCGCCTCGCGACGCCTCAGACATTCGGCACCGCCGCGATCCAATTCGAGCTCTTGCTGTCCACCATTCTGTTCCTCTCTCGGGAGGGAGTGAGGAATGCGTTGCTCCGGTCTTCGGTGAAGGACGAGAAGAGGGATTCGAATGTGGTGCTGGTGGAGAACATTTCTCTCATCCCCGTGTTCCTTGGTGTCCCAGTCTCCGGACTAACCGCTTTGGTTTATGTCTACTTCGCGTCCACGACAACCACGTCACAACCCCACTTCCACCTCAGCGTCGCCATTTACGCGGTCGCTGCAATCCTCGAACTCCTCTCCGAGCCGCTCTACATTCGAGCCCAGAACGAACTCAAGTTGAACATCAGGGTGCGGGCTGAGGGTACTGCTGTCGTGTCAAAGTCTATCGTCACGTTCCTTGTTCTTGCGATTGCTTCCGGCGAATGGGCTTTGGTGGCGTTTGCTGTTGGTCAGGCAGCATATGGTTTGTCGCTGTTGGTTGTGTTTTTGGGAGTGTATAAGGGTGACATCAACTACGTCCCAAAACGTGTCCAGACCAAGTTGCATGGAAAGTGCGTGCCTCCTCTCTGCAGCTTTCTTCGCCACTTAATCTAACACCTCAAACGAACCTTCACTCGAATAGTACCACGATATCGCGTTTCGATGCCGAATTGTTGAATCTGTCAATAGCGATGACTGGACAGTCTGTGGTCAAGCACTTCCTGACTGAGGGTGATAAATTCTTGGTCTCTCGATTAAGCCCGTTGGAAGACCAGGGTGGATACGCTATCGCATCTAATTACGGTGCGTTTGCCCTCTCTTTAACTGCTTCATGGCGAATGGATCCTGACTTGGGCTGACGCCAACCTTTGACATGATGGTCACCAGGCTCGTTGGTGGCGCGCATTATCTTCCAACCAATTGAGGAGACCTCGAGGCTTTATTTCTCCAAGTTGCTGTCTTCAGCCTCCCCAAAGACAACGAAACCAAAAGACGAAGATGGCGACCACGATACCGTACGGGAAGCCTCTCTGGAAAACGCCTCCAAGATTCTTTCGTCTCTCCTCCTCCTCTTTGCACACCTCTTGCTGCTGCTAGTGACGTTTGGACCTCCGTACCTCTCGATCGCGACCACCCTCCTACTCCCGCCGCGTTTCCAAAACACATCAGCGCCGGCCATCCTCCGGAGCTACGTCTTTTACATTCCCATGATGGCGTTCAACGGTATCCTAGAGGCGTTCTTCGCTTCCACATCCACTCCATCAGAGTTGAAAAACCAGAGCCGGTGGATGGTTGGTTTCTCTATCATTTTCGTCTTTGCCGCGTACCTATTCAATCAGCTTGGATTTGGGGATTCCGGATTGGTCTATGCGAACGTGCTGAACCTATTTTTGAGGGTTGTGTATTGTTGGACGTTTGCGAAGAGGTATTTTGGGGAGAGGGGTGTGGGCTTTGGATTGGATGCCGTCGTGCCTCCGAGAGGTGTAATTGGGGCATTCAGTTGGTCTTATTTGGTAACGAGGTGGAGCTGGAAAGCGTATGAGCATCTCCCACCGAAGATCCTGCCTCAGAGGAACCACATCGCGGTGGGGATCGTGTGCTTGGGAGTCTGTCTCGGAGCTTGGTGAGTATTGGATCGTCGCGCTATCGTACCTTCTTTCGTTCTCCAACTGACCAATCGACCGTATAGCGTACTGCTAGAGCGCAAATTACGGAAAGAACTAGTTCAGGTGCTGCGAAGGGGATAGTTCTCGGGAGTGTAAGTCCAGAGTCTTGCAGCCTTGGAATTCACCTTCTGGTCTCCATGATTTGAGTGTTTCGACTGTGACGCTCACCTCGGCCCCCGATTTTATCCTCCCCTCTGTGGTTTTGTTAGCGCTCAGGGTGTTGTATTCTGTTTCGAGCGCCGGTAGCATGTACTCAGTATCCTCATGCTGAACTACCCCGGGTGTGAATGATCGGATTGTCACAGTCCCGGACTCTGTCGATTGTCAGCCTACGTCTCACATACTATGTATCGCCTCAAGGACATCGGACTTCTACCATGAGGGACTGCGTGCCAATCTGGGACCAGTTGCCCACGTGTATTCCTATCAAAACCCTGTGAATTTGGGATCGAAGGGGATCGACCGGGATCGACCCCAAGACTCAAGCCAAAGACGCACACTCCAATGACGTCCACTCCCTCTTATGGGTGTTCCGACGACTCGTCGGATTACTCCCGAACCCAGAGCGAACCGAAGAATCACACAGTGTACGATATCGCGAACCACACATGGCAGTTCCCCCCTCTCGAGATAGCACGCATGCTGTCCCCCAAGAAACCGAAACCACACACCGAACCCACTGCAGAATTGCTCCTGCAACACCAGTACGACTACGTGGTAGATAGACCGGCCTTCCAGAATGCCCTTGAGGATGTCGTCACGCGCCTCGTGAACGATGCTACTTCGATCTCACAATCATTCGACCTTCACGACTTGGCTGTGCTCCTCACCAGGTGTATTGAGGCGTGTCACGACGCTCTCGACAAACAGCAAGACATTCCCCTCCGTCAAGGCCGGTGGTACGGGAACCTTCAGTTCACCGTCCGAAACGCTCCAGCGGACCGCTCCCGGAAATCCGCTCGCCGCAAGTCGCTCATCATAGGTGCACATAGATTGTCAGGGGGAGGGAATGAAGTGCTCTGCGGGGATTCGCCAGAGGGTAAACCTGCCGATAGGCTCACATTACCGGTGGAAGCAAAAGGGTCATGGCAAGAGACCGTCACTCACTCGTCTGATGATGCGCGTTGTCTATTCAACACAAACAAAATACGGTCATTCGCCCTCGTCTTAGCGTTCAACCAGGATGAACGAGCGTTGCGGTTCCTGATCTTCCACCACAGCGGGCTCACCGCTTCCGAACCATGCAATGTCACCACACCTGGAGGGTTGAGAGAGGTTGCACGCCTCTTCCTCGTGTTGACGTCATGGAGTACTCCAGGAGATGCAGGGTTCGTTCCCTCTTGCACCGATACCATGTCTGCATTTCCCGCAGATCGGTTGGGGAAGGACTATGCCCTGGCTGCGTCGGATGGTGTGCTTTCGTGGTCTCTTCGCCTCCGTGGCAGGATGACACTCGTGTCTCGCCTTCGTCTTTTACAAGGTTCCTCTGTGGAGGGTGAGTTCTCCTGGATTGCCTCCCAATCATACGCTGACCCTCCTACAGGCGGGAAGGCTTCCCATGACGCACAGCACAGTGAAGTCAAATACGTTCAGCCAATCAAAACCATTCACTCAGATAACAGCCCAATTCTTCCAGAAGTGGTTGTTATGAAGACCAGTTGGCCAGATGCCAGTCGTCGAGGGAAAGAAGCAGCGATGTATCGCGCATCCGGCGGTCTGTTTGGGACCATTCCACACATATGTTCGTATGAAGGGGTGGGCGAGCACCGCGAGGTTATATCAAACGTCCTGTTCCTCCCCTGTGACGGGGATATCGCGAAATATCATTGGCCAATTTTTTCCAGCGATCCACCGGAGAAACCGGATCTCAGGACGCTCTGGTTCACCATCTGCGGCGTTGAAGGACAGTCGCTCGTGGAGGCAACGAGCCCTCGACAACTGTCCCGCGCGTGGGTCCACTTCGTGTTGGGTGCGTCCGTTAGCGCGTTATGATGCTTCCTGTCATTGATCTACGTCTCCCATAGGGTGGTTGTCAACATACCTATCTGGATACATGCAGGGGGATGTCAGCATTGGAAACGTTCTCATGACGACAAATCCTGTGGAGAGGAAGACATTCGAGATACCTGAGGAGTTCCTTGCACATCTATCCTCGTTGGAGGACAAGTCGCTGGTGGCAGAGATCCGAGCGCTGTGTAAGCGGGTCGAGCAGCTGGTTGCTGAACTCGGGATTTCCGGCAGGTGCATCGGGTTCATCGCGGATGGGGATTTGGCGATGACTTGGGAAGATTGTTTCTCTGAAAAAAACCGATGGAATAAGTGGGTGAGTCGCTTTCTGATCGGCTGTAAGACTGTGTTTGACGCACTCCGTAGGGTACGCCTGAATTCATGTCTCGGAGGCTCTGTGACAGGGTATCAACAGAGCAGGACTACTTGCGTTCTCCTATGGATGACTTGGAATCCTGCTTCTGGGTTGCGCTTTGGAGCGTGGTCTTTAACAGAGGTCATGAGCAGTCATTTTCGCGATGTGAGTGCTTGATTAGGGAGCACCTCGCCAATGCCAACAAGGATGCTGCTGGGGGGAAACTTGGATATGCTGCGATCGGGTCGCACTGCAGCGACATCATGAAACGCTTCCACCCAGTGCTTATGGCTTGGTGGGAGAGGATATGGGACAACGGGGGTTGCGGGAAGCGGGGATTCCAGATGGTACCAAGGGGTGTGGGTGGGGAGTACTATTTGCCACGCTTCCATCTCTCCGCTCTTAGAGGTGTGGTGGACATATTGGAGGTGATTTCGGGGTATTGGGATGGTGAAATTGGCTGGGAGAGCTGGACTGCACCCACTCCGGCCGCTGCACACTAGAAAATGTCAAGAGACGAATTCCCCGCGTTCAATAGATAAAAATTGTGTTCACCTGATTCTGTCAAGAAACTGTTGACAAATACACGGGTAAGTGAGGTGAGCCCATCCGCGGACGCAAACATGCCGTCATGTGCCTAGAGTTCAAAGAAGAACCGCTGCACATTTAACGATAGTGGCGCCTTTCTTCGGAGTTTCCTCCTCTACCTCCCGATATCCTGTCTCTTCGTGCATCCTCGAAAGAGTTGTGAGGCGGTCATCCCGTCGGATCTCCAACTCTTGTAGAGGTTATGCGGCAAATACGTCATGGCGGTTTGTACAAAGTTGGCATCAGCAAACCGGTTTCCTTAGTTGCTCGGCAGGGACTGAGTTCTACTATAGATTCGGCTTCAAATCGTTGACGTTGACTAGCAACTTAGGCTTGCTGTCCAACATCGGGTCGGTCTCAGCTTCAAGTCGGGCGTCGATCGTCGCACCCCGTTTGGGATTGGCTTCCCCATGCTAACTCGTGTGAGCGGGCAAATGCATTCCCGAAGTCCCCCCCAGATTGCTTACGAGCGCGCCAGTAAATTGAGGGATTGAGTTGTTGTGAAACGGCGCGATCGAGGGAAGGTCCGCGACGACGCACTTTACCGTGAGGACTTTGTTGAGATCCACTCTTTGTGGCTACCTCTCTTCTCTGAGTTTGAACCAGGTACTAATGATACTCGACGAACATATTCAATCCTATTATGTGCAGTAAATAAGTCACGGGGGATACGTATACAAGTGAAGGTAGAATCATCAACGTGTGTATATACCACTCGACTCTCGCATCGCGAATCAGAACTCTCTCATATACCAGAATGCCGTTGTGCCGTTTAGGCAGGAAAGGATGTTTTCTATGCCAGGCCGTCCATTGCGATCTTCTAGCCAGCATAGCTCGACGGTTCTCCACAGCTCTTTGCTGAATCCAAGGCGTGTCACCTCATCCGGTTTCTTCGGTCGACCCCCCTCAGTGATCGCGTTGATGACGAGAATGTCCGAATCAATTTCGACGTAAGGGCGGTGTCCGCATAGAACCTAGGGCATTCCTAGTTAACCGTGTAAAATCGCGGATAGTCCACACAAACATCTACCTCATAGATGACCATCCCGAGAGCGTAGCAGTCGGACTGCTTTGTTGGCCTATTGTCTTCGGGTTCCGGCATCCCGAACCTTTCCGGATCCAGCAGTTCGGGGCTCATCCACCAGTATGTTCCCCCTTCGGTGAATGACATCAGTGTGTCATTTGAGATCAATGACACTTGGGATGTCCTGGCAGACGCATAAGTCACAATGCCAGTGACAGTCGTAAGGCCGAAATCGGCAATGCAGGCTCGACGGTTCTCGTTGATAAGGATATTTGCCTTCGTAGATCAGTGAGAAGTATGCAGATATGTGGTTTAGGAGAACACATACTCTCTTTAAATCTCCATGAACAATGCGGAGATCGTGCATATATTTCAAGCCATTTGCAACATCAGTCAGCTGGATAGTGGATCAGCGAGGCTCCAGTTGGGAGTCGAGTGCGACACGTACAAGCTCAACCCGGTTCACATGTTGATCCTTCCCAACAAACTCGTTGATATTCCCGTTCTCCATCCATGCAGAAACCATTGCGAACCGCTGGTTGCTGACCGTCACTCCGATTAGCGGTAAGATGTTTGGATGCCGGAGGTGCTTCCAGGCCACCCCTTCTCGGCAGAATCGCTATAACATATTCGTCTATATAGTCACGGTAGTGCAGGCAAAAGACTCACACTGAGGATGAGATCCAGGTCACTCGTGATATACACACGTACAACCTTGATAGCCACCCGGCGCCCTTCGTATGTACCCTGTGATACATTGGCGTAACCGCCACTTGCAACTTCCATGGACCCTTCCGAACAATCTGGAATTTGCATGGACCTCGGGATCATGCGGTGTCGGCTACACGTTTTGCAAAATTTATTGAATAACTTCAGTCGGTCCTGACCTGACAGATTACGATCTTCCAATTGCTACGGCTCGCGTTAGCCTTGAGGAAGAGTAGGGGGTGGAAGAACCTGCCTTATCCATTTCATTAACAATACTCTCAATTTCCGATCCTGGATCTTGTAGAAACTGGAATAGAGGGATGATGTGTGGGGGAAATATTCCACGTCGTTGCTGTCCTGTTTCAACACTCAGGCCTCAGGTCTTGTTGTTTCCCGTATTTTGAGTGTTTCCATCACCTGAATTGACATTCCGGACCTCCTGGAGACTCGGCATCGAAAACGGTTTGTGCACAGCACGGACTCCCCATCGCTTCTTTGGATCCTCGCTCCAACAGGCCGTAATCATAGCCCATACTCTGTCCTGCAACCATTGTTTCGCATCTTGATTCATTGGACAGGTGGGCCGTTCCCCAGCTCGAATGTTGGAGGCGACAATGTGGTAGTCATAGATACCGTCATACGGTGGCACTCCCGTGAGGACCTGAAAGTAATTAGGTGATTGTATCAAGCGTCACTCTTTTCCCCAGCGGGGGAGCATACCGTTAAGGAAGTCATCGCGAGGGAGTAAACATCACTCTCTTTTGAGGCGGAGCTAACACAGTCGTCATCGCCAAACTGTTCTGGGGTCATATAACGGGCGGTCCTCAGCTTAAACATGCGGCGACAGATACCGGCAAATCCAGTTGCAATCCCAAAGTCTCCAAGGCACGCACTGCCATCTGGGGTGATCAGAATGTTATCCTGAACGTTCAAAATATCGGTGTACAGGTCGGCAGATAGATCATCCTACTTCACCTACCGGAGTGATGCAACCATGTAAGATAGCTAGCCCATGAAGATATGAGAGGCCGTCGCAGACCCCTGCAAGCTGTTATTGACTTGGTGAGCGGTGTACCTCCATCAATTCCAATGGATTCATACCAGCATTAGCCGATTGGCATTGCGATTCTTTTGCGTATACTGAACAATATTTCCATCTGACATCCATGGACTCATGATGCAGAGCGGAAACAGTGTCTCTGAGATCTCAATGATGGGGAGTATGTTCGGATGGGAAAGATACTTGGACCCCTCGACTTTACGGCAATAGATCTGGTGTGGGGTGCACTGAGCTTAACTCTGGTTGAAAAAGGTGCCACATACCCCTTTGACTCTCTCCAATCGGGCCGTTTGCCGTGTCCGAATCACCTTGATACATATCTGGTCCCCGTGATGATTTCCCTTCCAAATATCCACCAATCCAAGGGGTTCGAAGCCCGGCGATTCATCGCACAGCTTTACATCGGGAAAAATCTGTGATCCACAGAGGAGGGCGTGGACATAAAGTCTGAACCATGCGTGGTGGTAGTAGATCTCGCCCCGGGAATGGCTAGTTATGCCCTAACCGCCGACAGCTTCAGAGGGCAAGGGAAGGTTTGATTATAAAAAGATACCATTTGAAACGTTTCTGCCAATACTGCCGCATCCCGTGCTGACAGACTTGTTGGAGATCTTCCAGTCCTTATGGCCACCTCGGAGACCCTATCTGCATAGTTTTTCTCCACTTGCCATGCCGGGTGTGTCGGAGAAGGGATAAGGGATGTGCGCATGAAGTCTTTCCCCAGCCTGGTCATGTTTTCGGGACCGAGTGAGGCGAAGTCAACTAAATCGTCCATTTATCAGCTGCCACCACTCGTGTTCGTGTAGGTTGGTGGCTCACCCTCACGACAACTTGCGAGACTCATGACTACCTGACCAGGTGGGAAGATCGCGGCGATTGGGAGAGATTTCTGCCCAACTATTGACGTTACAGGGAGAGCGTACCCCCAGCCTTGCGGAAACCACTCCGCTCTCTCACGACAAGGTGCCTGAATCAGACACTGACGCCGTCAATCGCGCGATCTCCCGATGGCTGAGCGCTTCCCCGAGGACTCTCAATTAGTCTTCGTCGAACGACCTCAACCCGCCATCTTCTCTCTGCCCGAGTTTTACTACTACGAACATTGGAGTTGGACGCCATGTTTTGTGTCCGTGGACCACTGCGGATTAAGGCGGGGGACTCGAATTTTTTTTTTGGCACACCCAAACTTCTGGTAAATCGAACCGGTCATCCACACGATCCTTGCACGAATGTCAGCAACCAACCCCCGGCGACCACTCGTGGGCGTACCCTGTGGAGACCGCAAAGTTTCTTCAGAACACACCGAAGGTTCCCTTAGATGTGCGGACCTGACTGATGGCCACAGCGGACGGAAAATGCAGAATGTCAATTTGTATTTTTCTGTCGATATGCTGGGCTATTACACGATACCATGTCGGCTCTTCCATCAGAAACGAGCAGAGTTGGGAATTCGCATTAACGTGGTCTAACGCCGCGCCTCGTCTTTCCGGATGTTGGCCCCAGGAACGACAAGAACGCGTCGGCCTCAGTCATTTCAGGAGCGATGTGGCCGCTGTCGGCGGTGGTAGCGGAAGGAGTGGAAACAGGTTCTGTCGCATCGTACTGGGGGGTTCCGGAGCGAGGTCGGCGGGAGGGAGAAAGCCTGGGGTGGAATGGGAGCGGAGAATTCTTTGCAGAACCGACGTAGTCATTGGCAGCCTAAGGAGGGGGATGGATCGCTAACGAGTCTTGAGCTTGAGGACGCGGTGAAGGTGGCACGGAACTTCGCGGTGCCTTCGGTGCTGGTTCGTAAGCCTTGAGTTCTTTTACGTACCCGTGCTGGGCGGGACTTACGGGAGATGGGACGACATACATATCGCGTCTGGATGGATTCCAGGGAGGGACGCACCCTTTCGCGGCAGGATGGGGTGATGGCCGGAGCCCTGCAAACACTCTCACTCTCATCCCCGATTGCTATTCTTCCGGCTCTCTTGGACTTCGTCCAGCGTGTCCCAACCCCGGGTTGTTTTGCACTGTTCTCTCACCGGATCGCCGTTCATCCCAAGGCGCGTTTTATATCGATATGTTCGATCCGCGAGCATTGGACACCCCAAGCGAACTTTACGCTGCTCTCCGTACTTCCCATTGTGGTGACCTCGAGATTGTAGAGATGGCACCTGACGGCCGTCCCTGCCTCTTGGAGCACCATTTTGAGCGCGTTCCACTTGTCTACGTTATACCCTTGTCTGTTATCAGCACTGATCACCCTGTCTTCTAGTGCCCGAGGAGGGGACTTATGAGAAATTCTCAAAGCGGATACTTATGTATAGTATTTCCAACATCTCGCTGTTGATGTACACTACGATGGAAGTCTCTGCGGTTTAGCTTCCCCCGTTTTCAAGTCTCTACACCAACTTCGCCGAGACCCCCGTCCGTGGGTACGCCAGGCACGGCGTGGGAGAGACCGATGCTGGGATGCAAGACGAACCGACCAACAGTCACTGCACCTGAATTGACACAGCACCACACCCACCATCACCCGACTGAGCCAGGCCCGTTCTCCGCGCTCACCTTACGTTGTCCTGATTTTGTGACTTCAGGGCAGTGGATGATAGCGAATCATGGAGGACCTCCTTCTATCGGGCTTTCTGTCCTATGCCCGTTACCCGTTGCCCTGGACGGGACCCCGAATCTGAGTACCGGTGTCTTCACGTTCGATCTTATCTTGGATTTCTCCAGTCAGGAGCAATGCACCTTGCTTGCCAATGAGAAACCGCCCTGGGCCTTCTCTTGGACCCCGCCTACCTGTCATAACTCCCACAGGTATGACACCCCTTCATCCTCCTTATCCGTTTCCACCTTTTTCACACCTTCAAACCCGATCAATATCCCAGCCTCCGCGAGGTCGAGACGAGGAGAAAATCGCGCATTGGCGAGGTCGTATACGGGCCTCTCCTCCGCGGCAACACGACTCTCCGCAGCGCAAGACCACTTTGGCCCTCTCTCCCCTCACCTTCCTCTGAGTCTCAAGCGCTTTCGACGAACGATATGGTCTAGATTATCAGATTTCCACACTCCGTCGTGGGACAGACTTAGGTTTTTTTTTTTCCTTTTTGGCTCGTCCTGACTTACAACACCGCAAGCCGTCGGCGCTGCCCCATCATCTCTAGAATAGTCACATTTGTTTTGAGCGACGTATAATATGTGTCTTGGTAGTGCAAGTACCTTCCACCGCCACACCCCAAAACCCCAAGGCTTCGTCAGCGTGTCGCGTGAGTGGCCACCGAAACGCAAGTTATTATAAAACCGTGTGAAACCTGGGATCGACAGAGATCGACTCCAAGACTCAACTGGAAGGTACACACTCCAATGTCGTCTACCCCATCCTCGTCCTCTTGTGGGTGTTCCGACGACTCGTCGGATTACTCCCCAATCCAGAGCGAATCCAAGAACGACGCAGTGTACGAGATCGCCAACCACACACGGCAGTTCCCCTCTCTTGAGATAGCACACATGCTGTCCCCCAAGAAACCGAAACCACACATCGAACCCACTGCAGATTTGCTCCTGCAACACCAGTACGACTACGTGGTAGATAAGCCGGCCTTCCAGAATGCCCTTGAGGATGTCGTCACCCGCCTCGTGAACGATGCATCCTTGACCTCGCAATCATTCAATCTTCACGACCTGGCTGCGTTCCTCACCAGATGCGTAGAGGTGTGTCACGATTCTCTCGACAAGCAGCAGGACTTTCCCTTCCGTCAGGATCGGTGGTGCAGGAATTTCCAGTTCACCGTCCGAGATGTTCCAGTGGACCGCTCCCGGAAATCCGTTCGTCGCAAGTCGCTCATCATAGGTGGACGTAGGTTCTCAGGGGGAGGAGATGAAATATTCTACGGGGACTCGCCAGAGGATAGGCCTGCCAACAGGCTCACGTTACCGGTGGAAGCAGAAGGGTCATGGCAAGAGACCACCTCTCGGGCGTGTGGTGACGCGCGTTGTCTGTTCGATTTAAACAAGATACGGTCATTTGTCCTCGTCCTGGCGTTCAACCGAGATAAACGAGCGTTGCGGTTCCTGATCTTCCACCACGGTGGGCTCACCGCTTCCGAACCATGCAATGTCACCACGCCTGGAGGATTGGGAGAGGTTGCACGCCTCTTCCTCGTGTTGACGTCGTGGAGCACTCCTGGAGATGCAGGGTTCGTTCCCTCTTGCACCGATACCATATGTGTACTTCCTGCAGACGGGTTGGGGAAGGATTATGCCCTGGCTGCATTGGATGGTGTCCTTTCGCGGTCTCTTCGCCTCCGTGGCAGGATGACACTCGTGTCTCGCCTTCGTCTTTTACAAGGTTCCTCCGAGAAGGGTGGGCTCCCGTGGACAAGTGTTCTGATGACGCGCTGACTCTCCTACAGATAGGAAGGCCTCTCGTGATGCACAACACAGTGAAATCGACTACGTTCAGCCAATCAAAATCATTCGCTCAGATGGCGACCCGATCCTTTCGGAAGTAGTTGGCCCGATTGTTATGAAGACCAGTTGGCCAGATACCAGCCATCGGGGGAAAGAAGCGGCGATGTATCGCGCATCCGGCGGTCTGTTTGGAACCGTTCCGCATATATGCTCGTATGAAGGGGTGGGCGAGCACCGCCAAGTTATCTCAAATATTCTGTTCCTTCCTCCGGACGGAGATATCGCGAAATATCACTGGCCGATTTTTTCCAGCGATCCACCCGAGAAACCGGACCTCAGGACGCTCTGGTTCACCATCTGTGGCGTTGAAGGACGATCGCTCGTGGAGGCAACGAGCCCCCGACAACTGTCCCGTGCGTGGGTCCACTTCATATTGGGTGCGTCGTCGGCGCGTTGTGATGCTCCCTTCAATTGACTTACATATTCTACAGGGTGGTTGTTGACGTACCTGTCTGGATACCTGCAGGGGGACGTCAGCATCGGAAACGTTCTCATGACGACAAATCCTGTGGAGAGGAAGGCATTCGAGATACCTGAGGTGTTCCTTGCACATCTCTCCTCGTTGGAGGACAAGTCGCTGGTGGCAGAGATCCTAGCGCTGTGTAAGCGGGTCGAGCAGCTGGTCGCTGAACTCGGGATTTCCGACAGGTGCATGGGGTTCATCACCGATGGGGATTTGGCGATGACTTGGGAAGACTGTTCCTCTGAAGAAAACCGATGGAATAAGTGGGTGAGTCGCTTTCGGATCGGCTGTAAGACCGTGTTTGACGCGCTCCGTAGGGTACGCCTGAATTCATGTCTCGGAGGCTCACGTACAAGTCAGCAATAGAAATGGGCTTTTTACATGTTCCTGTGGATGACTTGGAATCCTGCTTCTGGGTTGCGCTTTGGAGCGTACTTTTCAACAATGGTCACGAGGGGTCACTTTCAGATGATGAGCTTGAGATTAGGGAGAATCTCGCAAATGCTACGAAAGAGGCTGCTGGGGGACAGCTTAGACGTGCTGCGCTCGGGTCGCACTGCAGCGACATCATGAAACGCTTCAACCCAGTGCTTGTGGCTTGGTGGGAAAAGGTTCGGGACAGAGGGTCACTCTGGGACGAGGGAGTTCTGAAGATGGCGCTGAAGGATGCAGGCAGGGAGTACTATTTGTTACACTTCCATCTCTCCGCTCTTAGAGGTGTGGTGGACATATTGGAGGTGATATTGGGGTATTGGGATGGTGAAATCGGCTGGGAGAGCTGGACTGCACCTTCTCCGGCCGCTGTATGCTAGGAATTGATGAGGCGTGATTCCTCTCTGTTCGATAGATAAAATTGCAGAGGCTTTCGCTCGACTCTGTCGGGAAATTATTGACAAATACACGGGTAAGTCTAATAGAAGGGAGAACCTAGTGCGACTTTGAACAATCTGTACGGGCATGCTTGTTTAGGGTACTGAACCAGGATTGTAGTCGCTGTAATGGATGTGCCATACCGGACTCTAAACGTCGGCTTTTCCCTTCAAGATTCGTTGCCTGACGCAGTTACTCAGACCTCCCACAGCACATCAGCAAAACGACCGCGTCGCTACGGCGCTGTAGCGGGTGTTCAACGTTCAACCGTCTCTCGAACGTCTGTCGCGCTGGCGTGCTGTGACGTTTACTGTGTGTCTGGGATGATGGGGCACTGTGGCGTTCTATTTTTGTCCGCTGGGATGGAGCCATTCGGAAGTTACCGATACCTGGGAATTCGGACTTGGAAAATGCGACGTCCTTTTTGTCCCATCCCACTAAGTCCCCAAGCAGAGGGCGGAGACCTGCCCACCCCCTCACACCATCCCTACCACTTTGCCGCATCGACAACATACGCCATGGACGCACCGACCACCCTTGACCTAATCTTAGGTTCCCCGGCCGCGTAACGCATATCCGCCTCAGTTTCATTGGGAACCCCCCCGGACTGTTGGCGTGTGCCCCCGAGTCCTCCTTGTCCCTGCTCCATAACTGCCTGACGTCTCGCCTCCAAATGATGCGCTCCATCGACTGGAAGGCACCTGCCCGTTCACGACAGCCTCACCTCAGAACGGTGGAGCAATGCCCCCCCCCCCGGATCCTTCCAGCCCTCCTGCTCACCACGCCCGCACTCTCCATTCATGGTCTCCCGGTCGTCACTGCTGCATGGATGGACGCGGGTAGTTGGACTTGTTTGAAATGTTGTCCGCTTGGGCCTGTCGTGGGATTGGACAGATCATCGGGTCTGTACATGTGTCACTTGTCCCTCCCCACGGGTCGTCGCCTACTGTCAGATCCCTCCACCTGATTTTTACTTCGCACCTTCTCTTCAGACGTTTTTGGCCAAGCATGTTCCTTTCCCCTTCTTGGGGATCTGGTATTGTTTTCTCTTCCTTGCGGGAACGAGGGTGGTAGCCAGAATGCTCCCCCAATCTCACCCGAATCTGGCGGATCCCTTGAACTGACATTGACCGGGGGGTTGGGGGGTTCCAAAGGAACGAAGGGCCTGGTATGAGGCAAAATTTTCCCATTCTCGTGCTCGTCATGTATATGTGGATACCATATTTTACAAACAATGGATTTATTTCTTAACTAAATTTTGGCCAATCACACTCTTTCCAGCACCACAGCGTTACAGCAAAGCAATGGTGAATTAACCCGCTGTGGTGCTGTGAGAGTACTGTGATCACGCTGTGGACGAGGGGGGTATGCCTGTGGTGATCGATCGCCACAGCAAAACAGAACCTCAGCAGTGGGACCGTTTTGCTGATGTTTGCTGATGCACTTTGGCCCTCTCTCCCCTCACCTTCCTTTGAGTCCCAAGCGCTCTCGACGAAAGGTGTGGTCTAGGTTGTCGGGTTTCCGCGCTCCGTCGTGGGGCGGGCTTAGGAATTTTTTTTGGCTCGTTCTGACTTACAACACCGCGGCAGGCTGTCAGCGCTGCCCCGTCATCTCTGGCATAGTCACATTTGTTTTGAGCGACGTATAATATGTGACTTGGTAGTGCAAGTACCTCCCACTGCTACACATCAAAACCCCAAGGCTTCGTAAGCGTGTCGTGTGAGTGGTCACCAAAACCCAAGTTAAAACCGTGTGAAACCTGGGATCGATAGAGATCGACTCCAAGACTCAACTGAAAGGTACACACTCCAATGACGTCTACCCCCTCCTCGTCCTCTTGTGGGTGTTCCGACCGTGACGACGCTTCGGATTACTCCCCAATCCAGAGCGAATCCAAGAACGACACAGTGTACGAGATCGCGAATCACACATGGCAGTTCCCCTCTCTTGAGATAGCACGCATGCTATCCCCCAAGAAACCGAAACCACATATCGAACACACCGCAGAATTGCTCCTGCAACACCAGTACGACTACGTGGTAGATAGGCCGGCCTTCCAGAATGCCCTTGAGGATGTCGTCACGCGCCTCGTGAACGATGCATCCTTGACCTCGCAGTCATTCAACCTTCACGACCTGGCTGTGTTCCTCACCAGATGCGTAGAGGTGTGTCACGATGCTCTCGACAACCAGCGGGAGTTTCCCCTCCGTCAGGATCGGTGGTGCAGGAATTTCCAGTTCACCGTCCGAGATGTTCTAGTGGACCGCTCCCGAAAATACGTTCGTTGCAAGTCGCTCATCGTGGGTGGACATAGGTTCTCAGGGGGGGGAGATGAAATGTTCTACGGGGACTCGCCAGAGGATAGGCCTGCCGATAGGCTCACGTTACCGGTGGAAGCAGAAGGGTCGTGGCAAGAGACCACCTCTCGGGCGTGCGGTGACGCGCGTTGTCTGTTCAACTTGAACAAGATACGGTCATCTGTCCTCGTCTTGGCGTTCAACCAGGACGAACGAGCTTTGCGGTTCCTGATCTTTCACCGCGGTGGGCTCACCGCTTCCGAACCATGCGATATCACCACACCCGGAGGGTTGAGAGAGGTTGCACGCCTCTTCCTCGTGTTGACGTCGTGGAGCACTCCGGAAGATGCAGGGCTCGTTCCCTCTTGCACCGATGCCATGTGTGCACTTCCTGCAGACGGGTCGGGGAAGGATTATGTCCTGGCTGCATTGGATGGTGTCGTTTCGTGGTCTCTTCGTCTCCGTGGCAGGATGACACTCGTGTCTCGCCTTCGTCTTTCCCAAGGTTCCTCTGAGAAGAGTGGGCTCCCCTGGACAAGTGTTCTGATGACGCGCTGACTCTCCTACAGATAGGAAGGCTTCTCGTGGTGCACAACACGGTGAAATCGACTACGTTCAGCCAATCAAAATCGTTCGCTCAGATGGGGACCCGGTCCTTTCAGAAGTAGTTGGCCCGATTGTTATGAAGATCAGTTGGCCGGACAACAGCCATCGGGGGAAAGAAGCAGCGATGTATCGCGCATCCGGCGGTCTGTTTGGAACCGTTCCGCATATATGCTCGTACGAAGGGGTGGGCGAGCACCGCCAAGTTATCTCGAACATTCTGTTCCTTCCTCGGGACAGAGATATCACGAAATATCACTGGCCAATTTTTTCGAGCGATCCACCGGAGAAACCGGATCTCAGGACGCTCTGGTTCACCATATGTGGCATTGAAGGACAGTCGCTCGTGGAGGCAACGAGCCCTCGACAATTGTCCCGCGCGTGGGTCCACTTCGAGTTGGGTGCGTCCGTTAGCGCGTTTTGATGTTTCCTGCCATTGATCTACGTCTCCCATAGGGTGGCTGTCGACGTACCTGTCTGGGTACCTGCAGGGGGACGTCAGCATTGGAAATGTTCTCATGACGACAAATGCTGTGGAGAGGAAGACATTCGAGATACCTGAAGAGTTCCTTGCACATCTATCCTCGTTGGAGGACAAGCCGCTGGTGGTGGAGATCCGAGCGTTGTGTAAGCGGGTCGAGCAGCTGGTTGCTGAACTTGGGATTTCCGACAAGTGCATCGGGTTCATCACCGACGGGGATTTGGCGATGACTTGGGAAGACTGTTTCTCTGAAGAAAACCGATGGAATAAGTGGGTGAGTCGCTCTCGGATCGGCTGTAAGACTGTGTTTGACGCACTCCGTAGGGTACGCCTGAATTCATGTCTCGGAGGCTCACGTACAAGTCAGCGATAGAGATGGGCTTTTTACATTCTCCTGTGGACGACTTGGAATCCTGCTTCTGGGTTGCGCTTTGGAGCGTACTTTTCAACAAGAGTCAGGAGCGGTCACTCTCGGAGATGGAGCGTGAGATTATGGAGGATATCGTAAACGACGGAAGGGATAATGGTATGGCGAAAATTAAACATGCCATGTCTGAGCAGCACTGCAGCGACATCATGAAACGCTTCAACCCAGTGCTTGTGGCTTGGTGGGAAAAGGTTCGGGACAGAGGGGTGCGCTGGGGCCTAAGAGTGGGTGGGGGGTTCTACTTGCCACACCTTCATCTCTCCGCCCTTCAAGGTGTTGTGGATATATTGGAGGTGATATCGGTGTATTGGGATGGTGAAATCAGCTGGGAGAGCTGGACTGCGCCGGCTCCGGCAAGTTAGCACTATAGGAAACGATAAGACGCGAATAATTCATTCCGTAGAAGCGTTCGTTCAACTCTATCAAGGGACACATGAATAAGTAGGGTAAGTCCGTTTGTAAGCGCCTCGTATGTATCCTGAGTACAGGGTTCAGTGTGTCGTAAGAGGTTGTCCACCCGTTACGGCGACATCCTTCTTGAGTGTTTCCATCCTTGCACTTCTCGTCGGTCTGGCCTGGCCCCACCAGTTTCGAAGCCGCCGGAGATCCCCTGGGAATATTGGAGTTTTGCCATAGGCTGGGGTCGTGGTGCGGCACTTGCCGAATCCACGCCTCTTGGCACTAGGCGACGGTGCTCCAGACCGAGACGAACTTAAGGCGACAGCACACACATCCTCTCCAGAGCCTTTCCCCTTTCCCAGCCCTGCTTTCTTTCATTTTCACGCCCACCAGTTCCCCCGGTTTGCTTCACAAACTCAAGAGCGCTCCAAGGTTCATTATACCAGCGCCGTCTGTTGATATCAGAGAGTGTCATGGTGCATGCGATGATCACGACTCTGACCCCCACTCGCCTACTCTTCGCCTTCCTCCTGCCCTGGGCCGTCCCCTCCCCCCACTCTTTCCTAAACCTCCCCTCGACCTCCTCCGCGCCACACCCGCCCTCCCTTTTGGCACACGCCTTTCCGATCCGCGACAGCCTCTTGTTCCGCCTCTCCCAAGTACAGTCCCAAGGCTCCGAACGCGGGATATTCTTCTCTTGGTGGGGCCTCGACAGCAGCGTATCCATCGTCGACAGATCCCCTCCCATCACCTTCACCGCCCGACCAGCCAGTTTCGGCCTCGATTTGGAGGAGCCGCTGTTGGGCTACGTGATCCCCCTCGATGCCTTCACCGTCCCCTGCGAAGAAGACGACTCGAATTCGGACCCAGATTCGGACTGGATTTCGGTGAACAGGGTGAATGAGACTGTTGAAGATTCAGGCGGGGGCAGAAATCCGAAGGAAGGTCTCATGAGTGACAAACCGACGGATACTCCGGGTAACCTGGGTTGCCCGAGGGTCTGTGTGGGGGGCCCTTACGAACCGGACCCAAATGACCCCTGGATTGCTCTTGTACAAAGAGGGGGGTGCCAGTTTGTTGACAAAGCGAGGGAGGCGCAGCGGCTAGGTGCAAAAGCCATTGTTGTAGGAGGTGATAATCCAGAACTTTACGGTAACCCGGATAGTTTGGTCAATATGTACAGTCCTGGTGCGTGTACGCCTGCTCGTCCGACGGCTTGCCTTGGATGACTGACACGTTGAGCTGGTCTGCAGAAGACGCATCGGACGTGAAAATAGCTGCCACCTTCATTCGCTATTCAGACTACATCGAACTATATTCTCTCATCGGAGCGTCGAACACTTCTCACAACGGTCTCAGAACATTATCCCTACTTTTGAGTACTGAATCGAACGCATGGGAGTGGTACTCGTAAGTCCCATCGTCCATTGCGTCACGTATCCAATCACATATTGACTTTGGTTTCTCGACAAACCTTATTCTTAAGGCCGATTGTGACGTTTATCGTGATTCTTCTTCTTCCCTCGTTCCTTACTCTTATCACACTCCTCGTGCATCGCGTCCGCGCGTCGCGTGCTGCCCGGCGTGATCGGGCGCCAGAGGACATTGTCAAGAATCTCCCATGGCGCGTCTGGAACGGTACAAGATGGGAAAAAGCCGATGGCACACCCCACGCCAGCGCTCCCAAGAAAACTGGAGACGTTATCGACCCTGCTTCGAACAATTTGAGTATCAGCGTTAGTAACGAGGGGGACGAGGAATTAGACAGGGTCGAGCAGGGTTCCTCGCGAATACATCTACCGTGGTACACAACTCAGGGAGAATGCGCGATCTGCCTGGAGGAGTTTGCGGTTGGAGATAAAGTACGGGTGTTGCCTTGCGAGCACGTTTTCCACATGAACGAGATCGACGACTGGCTGATCAACCGGAAGAAGTTGGTGAGTACTATCTTGTTATCTTGTCTTTGCCCGCTCCCCCGCCCCGCCTATCCTTATGATAGCACCGCTAACGCGTTGAATCGGCTTTTAGTGCCCTGTGTGCAAATTGGATGTTACGAGAGATCATCCAGATTATCAACCATCGCCAACGAACGAAGCAGCTTCGAATTCTTCTTTCGACCTGGACGAGGGCGCGTCTGGACTCCCGTCCCCGCCCCGGGAGACCACTCCGTTGTTACGATCATCGAACTCATCCGTTGCTTCTCGTAGCTCCCCGTGACCGTGCCTCGCCCCTCGAGTTTTCCACAAAATGCCAGAAGTTTGCATTGATTTAGGGCTCCCTTGATTGTACGACAGTTGGACGATTTCACCACTTCCTCGATTGTTTTGACAACGACGGCGACCAGACACCCGAGCGCTGTGCTTATTCCCCAATGTTGGGCGTTTGTATGTATGCGTGTATCCTTAACGATTACGATATTTTCAATTCCCTGCTCGTTATCTTTTATTTGTTTTTACTATTCATGATGACCGTTGAACAGATCACGTTGAGCTCCCAGTGCTGAATTACACGGCCTTATGTGGTTGCATCAACGGATCTCCTC